>WSSedL1CaDRAFT_10002151_pt1 | contig 10317 bp, 6 predicted proteins | sample WetSurSL1Cattail_FD_9464 | JGI IMG/M metagenome (IMG submission 9464)
AAAAATGATTTCCATATAGGAGTATTTGCATACGAATTACGTAATGCAACTTAGCGAAAGCGGCTCCTATATGGAAACATTTCTTTCCCGGTCTTGTCACTATCCTTGCTAGGCTGAACTGTAACACAAACATTCTTTGCACTCAGCGGTTTCATTGACTGGGATATGGTATTGTGATACGATAATCATAAATGCCCTGTGAATGGAAAGAAGGAAAAGCATGAGGCTGAAGGACCATTGTTATGATATTACGAAGAAGGAATTAGAGCGTTTTGAATCTGATACGGATATGGGACTTCGAATTATGTGCCCGGAATATTCGCCTGATCATATTGATGTCAAGACTTTCCCCCTGACTGAGAAGGAAGATATCTTTATCCTTTGTTGGAATATGGAAGAGGAAGGTAGGCTTTTGGCGACAATTAAGCCCTATAAACCACCGTTTACCTATAGTAGCACTTACCTACAGGGAGGTAGAACACAGTATCATACGCATGATTACATAGAATTGGCTTATATCGTGGAGGGTGAATTCAGACAGCGGATTATGGGAAATGATATATTGTTTAAGCAGGGTGAACTTTGTCTGATTGACAAGAATTGCCCGCATCAGGATTATCTGGCAGACCATAACAGCGTGATTTTATTCATCGGACTTGCAAATGAAATCTTTGATCAGGTTATGGTTGAGAATATCGGGGAAGAGAAAATCCTTAATTTCCTTCAGACCGCTTTAATGAAGCAAAAAGATATTCAGCAATTTCTTCATTTTAAGCCAAAGAATCAGGAGGATACAAAGCTCGAGGAGTTATTGCTTTCGCTTTTGACAGAAATGGATTATCAGGATGCCGCCTCGCAATATATCTGCAAGGGATTTATCATGCGTATACTGCACTATATCAGCACCATGTATGATTTTAAATTGTCCAACGAGCAGCGCAAGAAGATGAACTGGCTGGTATATGAAGAGATTACCAAGTATATTGAAGAGAATTATGCAAGTATTGCCGTGAAGGAACTGGTCGCCAGATTCCATTTTAATGAGGATTACTATAACCGGCTTCTTAAGTCGAAGACGGGCATGACGTACCTGGAATATGTACAGGATATCAGACTTAAGAATGCTCATCGACTTCTGAAAACAACACTGCTGACCGTAGATGCGGTGGCCGATATGGTCGGATATCAGAATAAGGGCTATTTTTATAAGATATTTGTGGACAGATACGGGATTACTCCGGCAAAGCTTCGTAAATAGCACAGCGTGTAATCAGCATAACTTGTAATCAGCAAAACTTGTAATTAGCGATAGTAAGTAAAAAACAGTGAATCAGATTGATAATTACCGGTAGGAATAGGTAACTTTTGTGGAATAAACAGTAGGATGGCGCAATTGCCTAGGGGTTATTTATTGCATATAATTAGGTGATAAGGACAACTATAATCATAAATTCTATTTAGGGAGGTAATATAAATATGTTAGAGAAGAAGAAATATAAATTTTGGTTCGCAACAGGATCGCAATCTTTGTACGGAGACGAATGCTTACAGGTTGTAGCTGAGCATTCCAAGATCATGGTGGAGGGCTTAAATAAATCAGGTCTCTTGCCTTTTGAGGTAATCTGGAAGCCTACTTTGATTGATAATGCTTCCATCAGACAATTATTCAATGATGCGAACGGAGACGAGAAGTGTGCGGGAGTTATTACCTGGATGCATACATTTTCCCCTGCAAAATCATGGATTTTAGGCCTTCAGGAATTCAGAAAGCCGATGCTGCACCTTCATACACAGTTCAACCGTCGTATTCCTTACGGAACCATTGATATGGACTTCATGAATACCAATCAGTCCGCACACGGCGACAGAGAATTCGGCCATATCGTAAGTCGTATGGGAATTGAGAGAAAGGTTATCGCCGGATTCTGGGAAGACAAGACTGTTCAGGATAGAATCGCAGACTGGATGATTACAGCCATCGGTATTATTGAAAGCAGCCATATTCGTGTTCTTCGTGTCGGTGATAACATGAGAAATGTTGCTGTTACCGAAGGAGATAAGGTAGAAGCACACATTAAATTCGGCTGGGAAATTGATGCCTATAATATCACGGACATTGCAGAATATGTACAGCAGGTATCACAGGGTGATATAGATGCTTTGGTTGAGGAATATTACAGTAGCTACGAGATCCTTACCGAAGGAAGAGATGAGAAGGAATTCAGACAGCATATTGCAGTTCAGGCAGGAATTGAAATTGGTTTTGAAAAATTCCTTGAGGAGAAAAATTATCATGCTATTGTTACGAACTTTGAGGTATTATCAGGCCTTAATCAGCTTCCTGGTCTTGCAATTCAGAGACTGATGGAGAAGGGCTATGGCTTTGGTGGAGAAGGCGATTGGAAGACAGCTGCAATGGTTCGTCTGATGAAGCTGATGACACAGAGTATAAGTAATGCAAAGGGTACCTCCTTCATGGAGGACTATACCTATAATCTGGAGCCCGGTATGGAAGGTATTCTACAGGCTCATATGCTTGAGGTATGCCCGTCCATAGCGACCGGTAAGATTGGCATTAAGGTTAGTCCGTTATCTATGGGTAACAGAGAAGACCCCGCACGTCTTGTATTTACCTCGAAGCCGGGCAAGGGAGTTGCCACTTCACTGGTGGATCTGGGTAACCGCTTCCGCCTGCTGATTAATGATGTTGAATGTCTACCGCAGGATACTGCGATGCCTAAGCTTCCGGTGGCTTCTGCCTTCTGGCGTCCGGAACCTAATCTTACAACCGGAGCAGAAGCTTGGATCTTGGCGGGTGGAGCGCATCACACAGCCTTCTCCTATGATTTGACCTCAGAGCAGATGGGTGATTGGGCCGCTTCCATGGGAATTGAAGCTGTCTTTATTGATAAAGACACAACAATCAGAAATTTCAAGAATGAACTGAGATGGAATAGTGTAGCATTCAGATAAGGATAATGAATATAAGAATCAAGAATATTAGAAATAATATAGGAACACAGATATTAGAGCAAGGAATATTAGAACCATGAATATCAATATTGAGATTAGGATGAAAGAGGAAAACATTTAAATTAAACTTAGGTTTAACAAATAAGATTATGAGATAAGAGGGAGACAAAGGATCGTATGCTGGAACAATTAAAAGAAATCGTATATCAAGCAAATATGGAACTTCCCAAGCGCGGGCTTGTAACTTTTACTTGGGGTAATGTAAGTGGTATCGACCGTGCGAGCGGATTATTAGTAATTAAGCCCAGCGGCGTGGACTACGAGAGCATGAAGGCTGAGGATATGGTTGTAGTAGACCTTCTGGGCAACCGTATCGAAGGAAAGTATAAGCCTTCCTCTGATACGGCAACACATATTGAATTATATAAGAAGTATTCGGAGCTTGGCGGTGTTGTCCATACCCATTCCACTTGGGCGACCTCCTGGGCGCAGGCAGGCAGAAGTATTCCGCTTTACGGAACAACTCATGCGGATTATTTTTACGGACCGATTCCCTGTGCAAGAAGTCTGACAGCGGAAGAGATCAACGGGGAATACGAGAAGAATACAGGTTTTGTGATTATTGAGACTTTGACAAAGGATAATATTGACCCCATGAGCATGCCCGGAATTCTTTGTACCAATCATGGACCGTTTACCTGGGGTAAGGATGCCTTCGATGCCGTTCATAATGCGGTGGTATTAGAGGAAGTGGCTAAGATGGCCTGCTACTCGGAGCTGATTAATGTAAAAGTTAATCCGGCTCCAAAGGTAATCGCTGATAAGCATTATCTGCGTAAGCACGGTAAGAATGCATATTACGGTCAGAATTAAGATTAGGGACTTGATAAGAAACAGTAATGACATAAGAAATGTTAATGACATAAGTATTATTAATAACATAAGAATTAGTAGTAACCTAAGAAACAGTAATGATATAAGAGATATCAATGACATAAGAAACAATAATTAAAACATGAATTAATAAAACAATAATGATATTTGATGGAGGATAATTACATGGGTCTCGCAATGAATGATGTGAAAAATGCCATTATCAGCGGAAAGACAGTACTTGGAATTGAACTTGGTTCTACCCGTATTAAAGCGGTTCTGATCGGAGAAGATAATTCACCGATCGCTTCCGGTAGTTACGACTGGGAGAACAGTTATGTAAATAATACTTGGACTTACGGTTTGGACGAAGTATGGAAGGGTGTACAAGACAGCTACCGCATGATGGCGGAAGATGTGAAGCACCAATACGGAGTAAACCTGAAGACCATCGGAGCAATCGGTTTTAGTGCCATGATGCATGGATATGTTGTCTTTGACAAGGGTGGTAAGTTATTGGTTCCCTTCAGAACTTGGCGTAATAATCTTCAGGAACAAGCCTCGGAAGAGCTGACGAAGTTATTTCAGTATCACATTCCTCAAAGATGGAGTATCGCACATATCTATCAGGCGATTTTAAATCAGGAGGAGCATGTTACTGATATCGCGTTCCAGACGACCCTCGCAGGCTATATCCATTGGAAGTTGACAGGTAAGAAAGTTCTCGGCGTAGGCGAAGCCTCCGGAGTATTCCCGATTGATTTAAATACTAAGAAATTTAATAAACATATGATTGATCAATTTAATGAACTGACCGCAGCAAGAAAGCTTGGTTGGAAGCTTCAGGATATTCTTCCTGAGGTATTGTCTGCAGGTGATAATGCAGGTGTACTTACCGAAGAAGGAGCAAAGCTTTTGGACACTACAGGAGAATTAACCTCCGGAATTCCGCTTTGTCCGCCTGAGGGTGATGCCGGTACCGGTATGGTTGCCACGAACAGCGTAGCAAAACGTACGGGTAATGTATCAGCCGGAACCAGTGTGTTTGCAATGATTGTACTGGAGAAGGAATTGTCAAAGGTATATCCTGAGATCGATCTTGTAACAACCCCTACCGGTAATCTCGTTGCTATGGCGCATTCCAATAACTGTTCCTCTGATTTGAATGCATGGGTTGGATTATTTGATGAGTTTGCTAAGACATTTGGAATAGAAATAGACATGAATAAGTTATATGGTACGTTATATAATCAGGCTCTTTTGGGAGATGCGGATTGTGGCGGATTACTTGCTTACGGTTATCTCTCCGGCGAGCACATAACCGGCTTTGAGGAGGGACGTCCGTTGTTCGTACGTTCATCGGAAAGTAAGTTTACGCTTGCTAATTTTATGCGTGTACATTTATTTACGGCCTTGGGTGCGCTGAAAATCGGCCTTGACATTTTGCTAAAGCAAGAAGGAGTTAAGCTCGACGAGATATTAGGTCATGGAGGTTTATTCAAGACGAAGGGTGTCGGACAAAAGATCATGGCAGCAGCAATTAATGTTCCGGTTTCTGTAATGGAGACAGCCGGAGAAGGCGGAGCATGGGGTATTGCCCTGCTTGCCTCCTATATGCTTAACAAGACCAAGGATGAAACACTCGATGATTATCTTAACCAGAAAGTATTTGCCGATAAATTGGGCTCAAAGATAGCACCGGATCCTAAGGATGTGGAAGGCTTTGAGACATTTATGAAACGTTATAGCAACGGACTTCCCATCGAGAGAGCTGCTGTAGATAATTTGAAATAGAAAGTTTTGCGTAGGCAATTGTTGCTAATATTTGATAAACAAAGCAGAAATTTTAGAAAGTGGATAGAATTTAGGAAAACATGAGGCTTCACCGATTCCCCCAAACTTGTATTGTGAAGGGGGAGGTGAGGCCTCATTTTTTAGCTACTATCACGATTTGATAGAACAGCCTTTTTTGTCTCGGAGGATGAATTATTACATGTTTCTTATCTATAAATGAATGTTTACTTCACCGGTAAATACTCTATAATTACACATAACAGTTGGGGATGGGATAGATTGCCACTTAAAAGAGGAGGATCATATGAAAATATACGGAAAGATAGTATTATCATTTATTTTAGTTCTTTGTATGTTGGTATCAATCAAAATATCTTTGGACAGCAGCTCGGTACGGGCTATAGCAGCGGACACTAAGTCGAATTCTACGAAGCAATCCGCACTTACACTAAAGTTTTCAAAGAAAAGCGGAGTGTATCAAGGGAATATTAGCCTGAAAATAACCTGCAGCGGCAGTACAACCATTTATTATACGTCGGATGGCAGCAATCCGGTAACCAGCGCCACTAAGAAGAAATATAAATCTTCAATCAAGATCACTGACCGAAAAAGTGATCAGAACTATGTGTCAGCAGTAAGCCCAAGCCTGTTTGATTCGGCACATGTTTATGTAAACGCTGCTAAGGACGGTTTTATTAACACGATTGCAGCACCGACTGCCGCTGCCGTGGATAAATGTACGGTGATTCGAGCTGTGGCAAAGGATAAGAAAGGCCTTTATACGGAAATTGCCACCAACACCTATTTTATTGGAAGTATGGCAGATCATATTCAAGGTATTCAGGAAAGTTGCGAGGCAGCAGGAACAAGTCTGGCGATTATATCAATAAGCGTTGATTATGCGGATATGTTTGATTCAAAGACCGGTATCTATGTAAAGGGCGATATCTTTGATCAGGAACTTAAGAATTATGTGAAATCAGGAAACAAAATGGTACCGGATACAGCCAGACAGCTTGAAGCCAATTATACACAGTCCGGTAAGACATGGGAACGCAGTGCCCATATTGATTATCTGGAAAGCAATGGTGAGACTACAAGCTGTGCGCTGCAACAAGATTGCGGAATCCGTATTCAGGGTAACTATTCCCGTTCCGATCTTCAGAAGAGCTTTCGCCTTGTTGCTGATAAGGATTATGGAGAGAAGAATTTTAACTATACATTTTTTGGTGATGATTTAAAAACGGATTCAGGAGAAACACTTTCAAAATTCAAGACGCTGGTGCTTCGTAATGGAGGCAATTGCGCATTTACAACGAAGTATAGCGATACATATTGGCAGTCGTTGATGAAGGATCTGGACTGTGATACACTGACTTCAAGACCGTGTGTTGTCTATATTGATGGGGAGTACTGGGGCCTATATGTATTACAGGAGGATTATACGGACGATTACTTTGAGGATAAGCATGCTGTGAACAAGGATGATGTCGTTCTTTATAAGGGAGATGCTGAGGATGTGCCGATAGGCTATACACTGGACTTGGGTGATCTTCCGGAGGGAACTACAGATGAAAGCTACTATTATCAGGATTTGTTCAATTTCTTCAGTACGCATAAAGATTTGACCAGTGATGCTGATTACGCAGAATTTGCTAAGCTCGTAGATGTAGAATCGGCAAGGGATTATTTTGCGGCTGAGATATGGATCAATAATAAATGGGACTGGCCGGGTAAGAATTGGTCGATGTGGAAGACGAACAAGGTGGATGCAAATAATCCTTATGCGGACGGTAAATGGCGTTTTATCTTCTATGATGTCGAATTTGGAGGGGTGAGCGGCGCAGGTGATGCTTACACGAATACAATCAAAGAGGATAACTATATGCCCAATGGCCTTTTAGATTTGAATACTACTAAGAAACCAAATGTATTAGTTTATGCATATCTTATGACGAACAAGAGCTTTCGAAGCGATTTTGAAGCTAAGCTACTATCTCTTAGTAATAAAGAATTTGAATTAACAAACGCCACAAAAGCGTTAGCAACCTTTAAAGATATCTATAATCCGCTGTATAATCAGTTTTTTACCAGATACCCGGGAGCAGGTAATGTATACGGCAGTAATGATGGAGGATTTTCCAGTAATAAGTGTATCAATGATTTCCTGAAGATAAGGTCCAAATATATACAGCCAATGATAGATTATGTTGAGAAGTACTATAGTACAAAATAGTTGAAAAGATGCGGAGGTATCAGAATGAAAGATTGTTGGACTACACAGATTATAAAACGTTCGGTACTCATACTGATTATCTGTCTGGGAATGGCGGCAGGGTTAGTCGGCTGTAGCAGTAAAGAAAAATCAAATACTCAGGATAAATCAAAGGTTACTCCGACGATTACTCCTCTGGCACAAGATGTTCCGGCAGCAACGGTACCGGAAGAAAAATCTAAGCTCAAAGTAACTTTATCGAAAGAGAGCGGATCGTACGACGGAGAATTTGATTTAGAGATAGCCTGTGACGGAGAAGCGGATATCTATTATACAACAGATGGGAGCAATCCGATTACCAGTGCAACAAGAATATTGTACGGTTCACCCATACCGGTTACTGACAGAAGCGGGGATTCAAATTATGTGTCAGCAGTTAATCCGTTTTTATTCGATGCGGCTAATGTGAAAGTAAACAGTACGAATGACGGCTTTTTGCAAATATTTGACACCACTCCGTCGAACGAGCAGGTGGATAAATGTACAGTAATAAGGGCAGTAGCACTTGATCAGAAAAAGCTATATACCAAGGTAGAGACAAATACCTATTTTGTTGGTAGCATAGCCGATCATATCCAAGGAATAAAAGAGAGCTGCGAGGCTGCCGGCACCAGTCTGGCAGTAATGTCAATCAGCATTAATTATGACGATATGTTTGATCCGGAGAAAGGTATCTATGTCAAAGGAAATATTTATGAACAGGCGATCAAGGATTTTCTGGCATCCGGAGACAAACTAATAGCAGATACTTCAAGGAGAATTGAAGCAAACTATAATCAAAGAGGTAAGGAATGGGAGAGAAACATACATATTGATTACTTTGAAAGCGATGGGACAACGACCACCTGTGAACTTCAGCAAGACTGTGGTATTCGTATTCAGGGTAATTATTCCCGGTCTGATCTTCAGAAGGGCTTCCGCCTGTATGCAGGGAAAGATTATGGTACTAAAAATTTTGACTATGCGTTTTTTGGTGATGACCTGAAAAATGATGCAGGAGAAACAATCAGTAAATTTAAGACGCTTACCCTCCGTAATGGTGGCAACTGTGCATTCAGTGCCAAATACAGCGATACCTACTGGCAGTCGCTGATAGCGGATATGGACTGTGACACACAGACCTCCAGACCATGTGTTGTCTACATTGACGGGGAGTATTGGGGTCTGTATGTTCTGCAGGAGGACTATTCTCAGGAATATTTCGAGGAGACCCATGGTGTCGATGCAGACGATGTCGTTGCCTATAAAGGAGATGCTGAGAAGTATGATCCCCCGTATAAGCTTGATTTGGGAAAACTTCCGGACGGCGAGACGAATGAAAGCTATTATTTCAATGATCTAATGAACTTCTTTCAGACACATACGGATTTATCCAAGGATGCTGATTATGCGGAATTTTCAAAGCTTGTCGATGTAGAGTCGGCGAGAGACTATTTTGCAACAGAGATCTGGATTAATAATAAATGGGATTGGCCGGGCAAGAATTGGTCTCTGTGGAAGACAGTCAAGGTCGATGACAGTAATCCATATGCTGACGGCAGGTGGCGCTTCATCTTTTATGATATGGAATTCGGAGGAGTCAGCGGAGCCGGTGATGCCGTCGCGAACACCATCAAGGAGGATAATTATAATGAATTCGGACTTTTAGATAGAGACACCGATAATCCGGCGGTACTGATTTATGTTTATCTTATGACGAATGAGAGCTTTCGTGAGGAATTTGCTAACTCGCTACTTGCCTTAAGTGACAATAACTTTCAGCGTGATGCAGCTTTAGCGGCTTTAGATCAATTTAAGAATACCTATGGTCCACTTTATGATCAGTTCTTTGCGCGATATCCAGGAACAGGAAGTAAGGAAAACGCAATCAACGGAAGCTATGCCAGCTATAAGAGTATCTCGGATTTTCTGAGTTTAAGGGCAGATCATATTCAGCCGATGCTTGATTTTGTGAAGGAACATTATAGTACCAAATAGAAGTCATAGTAATCGTTGTAATAGTCATTCCTTTCATTCATCAAGAGGCTGTTTCATTGATAGCTTGTTATTTTAGGAGGCATCACACACTCAACTACAGTGTTCTAGTGGGAGTGTGTGATGCCTCTTTAAGTTTTCCTCATCAATTTCAAGAGTAGAAGTGGATTTTAATATTTCCCCTGTTTCTGGGTCAAAGTCTATTTTTTTTATCTTTCTTCCGTTGGTGGCAGTCACCTGTATGGTCCGGGGATAACGTCGGGATTTACGTTTAACTGTGGGAATATTTCGTACCAGCGACCGCCATTTTAACGGAATAGTTAAGAGGTTACAGTTCAGCCTTCATAAGATATTGATAAGACTAGGGCGGCAATGTTCCCATGGATGAGCCGTTCTCACTTAATTGCATTACGTAGCGGTACATAAGG
>WSSedL1CaDRAFT_10002154_pt1 | contig 10308 bp, 11 predicted proteins | sample WetSurSL1Cattail_FD_9464 | JGI IMG/M metagenome (IMG submission 9464)
GTTTGGGTTTTCCTTCAGAACCTCTTCGAATTCTCTCGCAGCCCTTTCCTCAAATGACAGCAAAGAGGCTGTTTTTCCTGCCTCCATAAGGGCGTCTTCGCGTACTCTCCCTGAGAAAAGGGAGGCACATGCCCTGGAAATTACGTATTTTTCTCTGTACATCCCCTCTTTGGTAAAAATAGCAGATAGTTTCAGCAGGGTCTCCGCGGAAAGCGAGTTCTCAAATGAGAAAGAAACGACAAACTCGATGACCTTATCAAGGTCACAGTTATCGGCTGCAACCTGTTCGATTACACGAAAAACCAGCTTGTCTACATCATCAATCTCCATGTCTAAAAACCTCCTGAAATTTGCCTCTAAGGTGAATTTATTCGACTGGATATAAATAATTAGCTGTATTAAATTTGATTGAATAAATTTAAAAAGATGTCGCTTTATCAGGCACTAAAAAAGATAAAGTACACAAATCTTCAGAACAAAAAAGAGAAATTTCTAAATCATCGTTTATTCCAGGCTCTATCGTTACAGAACTACCTCCTCTGTGTTTAAGTTCCTTTTCAGTCAGATTACCCACATGTAAACCGTATCTTGTTTCCACATCATAAATATCCTTAAGTTCCTTTTCAGTCAGACCTTACCCACATGTAAACTGTATCTTGTTTCCACATCATACATATCCTTAAGTTCCTTTTCAGTCAGAATCCCCTTTTCGATCAGTTTACTCAGCATTTTTCGGTCAACTGATTCGACCATATCCCAGAGTTCCTTCTCCATAAGATAGGATTTCAACCTGTGGATGCGCCATATTTTCCATTCAATCTTCTGCCGCTTGAGCTCAACATTTCCTACTCGAAGTAAATCAATACCTTTTTCCGTAAAGGCGCTGAGGATGTGAGTTCTCAACTCCTCTCGCCGCTTTTCCAGAAAAGATATTGCAGAAACAAGCTTATCATATTCAAGCACAACATCGGTCAGATCCATATCTTCAAGATCCCGCTCACTGATATCGAGTTCCACGATCTCACACTTCCACAAAAATGTTGAATAAAAGTTTAGAATTCTTCTTTTATTGCCTGGAATTTTAATTTTATCAATGCTTTGATTTTAAACATTGAAACTTATAACCAGTCTTTAAAAAATAAACCCCGGGATGCCAGAAAAGTTTATCGCATAAAATTCCCTCTATATATAAATGAATTTTTCAGACAGGCTTTCTGTAGCCGGATGTGAAATAGAGGTGGTTCCGTAGTATCAGAAATGAGTTCCAGAAAAATTGCCGCAAAAGAAAAATTGCGGCTCATTCTCCCGAAAGTAGATAGTATCTTTGAGTCAGAACCTGCAGTGCTCCTAATTGATAACGAGCCGGTAATGCTTGTAGGAGATATTCATGGAGACTTGCAGGCCCTTGAATTCATAATAAAAATGAGAGAAAAAATAAACTGTAAAAACATTCTCTTTCTTGGGGACTATGTAGATAGGGGACCGCAGGGCACTGAAGTCCTTTTAAGTCTTTTCAGCTTAAAAATTAAAGAGCCGGAACATGTTTTCCTTCTGAGAGGGAACCATGAAAGTGTAGACATGAACCTTTACTATGGCTTTTTTGAAGAAATAGGCTCTGATCAAAAGTTTCTCTTGAGAATTAGCCTTACATATGATAAAATGCCGATCGCTGCGGTACTTTCAGGGCATACCTTCTGCGTACACGGAGGAATTAACGGGACAGAAAGCATTGATACCATTAGAAAAGAAGAACCGTTTCCCTACCTCTGGAACGACCCCTCAAAAAGCCCTGGACTCACCAACTCGAGAAGGGGTTCCACAGTAAAGGAATTCGGGCATGATATTGTGGATGGTTTTTTAAAAGCAAACAATCTCAAAAGAATAGTAAGAGGGCATACAGCCCTTGAAACTGGATATAAGTGGTGGTTTGATGGGAAATTACTCTCTCTCTTTTCCTGCCCTGATTACGCAGGAATCGGAAACGATGCTGCATTTTCCATGTTTGAGAATAAAGAGCTGGAGATTTTTGTTTTCGGAAATCAGCAGAAATAAATCAGCAGAAATAAATCAGCATACAGGATAAAAAGAATCCGATATGGATATCCCGATCTGAAGTAAAAAGTAAAAAAAGAAGGCCGGATATAGATGTTGGATTTATAAAAAAACCTGAGTAACAAACCGGATTTTTGGCTTTAATCCAGAATTATCCAGGTTTCGGTCATTTTGCTTCCTATATCAGGATCAAGCTGCATGGCTTTCATATACTGAATTTTGGCTTCGTCAAAGCGCCTCATTTTTCTCATAAGAAGCCCGTAACTGTAATGGAGGGGAGGGTAATAAGGGTTCAGGACAAGAGCTTTGTTATATTCGTCCTCAGCTTCTGAAAAACGTCCCATTTCAGAAAGAAGGTTTCCGTAGCTGTAATGTCCTTCAGCACTCTCAGGGTCGAGACAGAGAGCTTTTTTGTATTCTATTTCAGCTTCATATCTTCGCCCAAAGCGGGCCAGGAGATTTGCATAATTGGAATGGACTTTTGAATCGTTTTGATCAAGAGCAAGGGCTTCCATGTATTGTTCTTCTGCTTCAGAGACCCTGCCTTCCCTTGCAAGGAGGTTTCCGTAGTTGAAGAGAGTCCTCCTGTGCCTTGGATTAAGGGAAAGGGCTTTTCGGTACTCATTTTCGGCTTCTAAGGAACGCCCGAGAAAAGATAATAAAACTCCAAAGTTGTGGTGGAGGCTCGGATCTTCAGGATCCAGTTCCATTGCATGCCTGTATTCTTTTTCTGCATCGCGGAGTCTTCCAAGTTCAAAAAGCAGGTTTGCATACCCACCTCTGGCAGGAACGTAATCAGGGTCAACAACAATCGCTCTTGAGTAACATTCTTCTGCTTCACTCATATGGCCATATTCGGCTAAGAGATAAGCATACCCTGAATTCGCTTTTACATGCATTGAGGAGGTTTCAAGTACCTTTTTGTATTCGTTCTCAGCTTCCGGAACCTTTCCAAGTTCTAAAAGAAGCTCGGCATATGCACACCTGGCATCCCCATTTTCCGGATTTTCTTTTAGAATTTCCAGATAGCTTGATTCGGCTTCCAGGGAAAAGCCCAGAACATGTGATGCAGTTCCCAGCGCAAAACAGGCATCTTCACGGAGCTTTCCAGAAGCCTTTATAAAGCAAGCTTTTGCAAAAACGTACTCCTCCATGAGCATTTTCTGCTGCTTGCAAGCATTGGAGAGGTCGAGCAATACTTTGGGGGAAAAAGACTTTTTTTCCGCACTTTCGAGAGCAAAATCAACTGCACAGCAGAGATTTCTCTGATCTGATCCGATTATCCCAATAATTTCATACACAAAGTCGTCAATTGCATCGAAATCCATATATCCGGCACCTCAGAAAAGTAAATTTTCTATTTTTGGGAGACAGGTGAAACTATCAGTGTAACATCCGGACTATATTTTACATTTAATATGATATATTAGTGCGTGAGTATTTTGTAAAATATAAAATATAATGTTAGTTTTTAAATAGTTCATTAGGTATCGAATATAAGATTATATTGATCATATAACAGGCTATCCCTGTATATCATTAAATTGAAAATGTAATACCATTAAATTGAAAATCTATATTCATTGAAAGACAGATCCTTCCCGGCAAAGGTAATTTTGCAGGAGAAAAAACAAAATAGGTTAAGGCAAGAAACAAAACAATATAGATATGCATGAGTAAAAAGTAAAAAAGAATATTGGGGGCTAGAAAGAATAGATAAGTACATAATTTGAAATATTCAGAAAACAAATAATCTTGAAGGAAAAAATATCTTGAAAGATGTAGAATAATAAACGTTCTCAGACAGATTTAATGTAAATAAAATATATCAATCAGTTGCTTTATTTTGCTTATTTTTCCCATTAAAGATTTCTTTGCTTTTTATTCAAAGAGAACTGAAAAATAAAAATGGAACTGATTTCCCAAATCGACCCAGAAAAAACTTAATTTCTGTAAGCTGTACCCATTGTGAATTTTGCTATATAATAATAACCTGTGATATTCATAGAAGAATGTCCAGCTCACTTCATCTCATCCTCTTGTTTGCATATGGAGAACTCCTTATTACGCAGATAAAAGCTTCAAATAATGTCACAGATCTTGTAGATTTCTCAGAACTGCCAAGAGTAAATTATACCTTTGCTGATTGAATCTGCCTTCACAAATGAGAGAAACTCTCATTAGGAAAATATTGAGATGATCCAAAAACAATATATAAGAAGAGTAGTAGACCGCAATTCCAAGATTTAAAATGATTCTTTTAGCAATAGCTAAACTTTAGTAGTAGCCAACCTTTTAGTAGTAGCTAACATAACTAATCATTATCTAATAAATATTCAAAGTCTTGAAAATGATCAGCATGTTTTTTAAACTATTTTCCGTTTTTCTCATTATTCCTCTTGTCGAGCTTTATCTGCTCATCAAAATAGGAGGAATGATCGGAGCTTTAAACACTATACTTATTATCCTGATAACTGCAAGCCTGGGAGCTTACATGGCAAAAAGTCAGGGCTTTCGAGTGCTCCACCAGATACAGGAAGCAACCAGCCAGGGACGTATGCCTGGAAACGAACTTCTTCACGGACTCTTTGTATTAATAGGAGGTTTTGCCCTTATAACTCCGGGTCTCATGACTGATGCCATAGGTTTTTCCATGCTGATACCCCAGATTCGGGAAATCTATGTGAAAATGGCAAAAGAAATTATAAGAAAAAAGATAGAAGCAGGTAATTTCCAGATGAGGATGTACACGAATTTCAGATGATCTGCAATAATCATAATATTGAATTAATATAGAATTTTTCCGCGAATTTTTTCCCTTATTTTATATTAAACAGATAAAGTAGCAAAGGGACAAAAAAGACCGTAATCAAGCCTGCTATCCCTATTGCAAGCCCGCTCATTGCACCTTCGGTTTCTCCAAGTTCTATTGCCCTCGTTGTTCCAAGAGCATGGGATGCAGTGCCGATTGCAATTCCTACTGCAACCTTATCTTTTATCCGGAAAAGGTGGCAGATGAATGGCCCCAGGACCGCACCTATGATTCCTGTAATTACTATTGCAGCAACAGTTATTGAAGGCAGGCCTCCAATCTGTTCTGAAATCTCGATTCCTATGGGAGTGGTTACTGATTTGGGAACAAGGGATTTAGTTAGGACCTCGTCAAGCCCTAAAAGGCTGGAGAGAATTAAAATGCTTGAAATTCCGGCCACACAGCCTGCACTTATTCCTGCAAGGATTGGGAGAGCATTACTTTTCAGCAAGCGGATCTTTTTATAAAGAGGCACTGCAAGGACTATGGTTGAAGGCCCGAGGAAGAAGGAGATATAATCTCCCCCAAGGTTGTAAGTCTCAAAATCGATCCTGAAATAAAGGAGAAAAACCATCACAAGTACAGAGGCCACAAGCAGAGGATTAAGAGCAGAAAACCTGGTTTTCTTATACAGCAGAGTGCCTATCTGAAAAGCTATTAAAGAAAGTAAAATCCCGAAAAGGGGTGTATTAAAAAATTCATTTAATAAATCCACATTCATTTCAGTTTGCCTCTTCTCTTCTATTTTATTCTATTCTCGCAGAGCTCTTCATTTTTGGCTCTTTGTGTCATGACTCTTTGTGCTGTGACTCTTTATGCTGTGACTCTTTATGTGTCGTGGCTCTTTATGTGGGGATTTTTTTCAGGGGTTTCATTTCCCCACATCAGATGTCTCCACCTTTTGCCTCAGAGATTTTTTAACAAATTCAACAGTAAGCCCTGTTACAACCAGAATTATTACAGTAGAAAGAATGGAAATTTCAAGAATGGAAATCCATTTTCCTTCGAGAAGGGCAAAAGAGGTTATAAGGCTGACTCCTGCCGGAAGAAAGAAAAAAGCCAGGTTCTCAAGTAAAAAATCGCTGATTTTGCCTATCGTATCGAGTTTAATTATTCCCGTATACAACCCAAAGAAAAGGATGAGCATTCCAATAACGTTACCTGGAATCGGCAACCCTGATGTTTTATGTATCAACTCTCCCATGAAGTATATGATAAGGACAATTGAGAATTGTTTTAGCAAGGTTTATTTTTCCCCCATGTCGTTGCAACGGGACTACAAAATAGCCATATAAATAACTTTCCCGATGCCAGAAGGTTGTTTAATTTAGAGGTTTGACCAGTAACCGGGATAGAAGGCACAATAAATTCATATTTTGCCAACCCCTATTTTCTAAGGGGTTTTGATGGGAGAAAATCGTTTTGTTTACATGGATCATGCAGCCACTACCTTCACAAAACCTGAAGTTGCCGAAGCTATGCTGCCTTTTGTGAAAGAACATTTTGGGAATCCTTCATCTCTGTACTCAATAGGGAGAGAAAACAAAGAAGCAGTAGAAACCGCTCGTGAGCAGCTTGCAAGGGCTCTTGGGGCTGACCCCAAAGAAATATATTTTACTTCAGGAGGGACAGAATCCGATAACTGGGCTGTCAAGGGAACAGCCTTTGCCAGGAGAAAGAAAGGAAAGCATATTATAACTACATCAATCGAACACCATGCAGTGCTTTACCCCTGCGAGTATCTGGAGACGCAGGGCTTTGAAGTAACCTATCTGCCCGTAGACAGGCATGGACTTATAGAACCTGCAGAGCTGGAAACTGCAATTCGGAAGGATACTATCCTGATATCGGTCATGTATGCTAACAATGAAATCGGGACCATAGAACCTATCCAGAAAATGGGGGAGATTGCAAAGGAACATGAAATTCCTTTCCATACAGATGCCGTTCAGGTCATAGGTACAATTCCTCTCAATATGAAACATATGCACAGAAACATAGACATGCTCTCGCTCTCCTCGCATAAGTTTTACGGGCCAAAAGGGATTGGAGCCCTCTATATCAAGGAAGGGACAGAGATCGACAGTTGTATGCATGGAGGCGGCCAGGAGAGGAGAAAAAGAGCAGGAACAGAGAATATCGCAGGCATTGTGGGAATGGGAAAGGCAATAGAAATTGCAACCAAAAATATTGAAAGCCACAATGAAAAGATTATAAAAATGAGAGACCGCCTTCTGGGCGAAGTCCTGCAAATTCCTCACTGCGAGTTGAATGGGCATCCGGAAAAGCGCCTGGCAGGGAACCTTAACTTCAGTTTTGAATACATTGAAGGGGAATCCTTACTGCTTATGCTCGACCAGATGGGAATCTGCAGTTCCACAGGCAGCGCCTGTTCCTCAGGTTCTCTTGAACCCTCGCATGTGCTAAAGGCAATAGGAGTGCCTCCGGAAATAGCTCAGGGATCTCTTCGCCTTACTCTAGGGGATGCAAACTCCGAAGAAGATATCGATTACGTTCTTGAAGTACTTCCCGGAATTGTCGAAAAGCTGAGAGCTATGTCCCCCTTCTATAAACCTGCAAAAGAATGCGANAAATGAATNTAAAGCTCATAGAATAGAGGAATTTAATATAATAATCTGGTAGAATACAAGAATATGGGGGAGTTTGGTGTATAATAAAAAAGTCATGGACCATTTCATGAACCCAAGAAATGTGGGGGAAATTGAAGATGCTGACGGCATTGGAGAGGCCGGAAACCCTCATGGAGACCACATGAAAATTTTCATGAAAATCCAGGGTGACCGAATTGAGGATGTTAAATTCAAGACTTTTGGCTGTGCAGCTGCAATTGCATCCAGCAGTATGGNAACAGAACTGATAAAAGGCAAAACCCTTAAAGAGGCCTGGGAGCTTACAAACGAAGCTGTGGCTGAGGCTCTAGAGGGACTGCCTCCAGGAAAACTGGAGTGCTCAGTCGTTTCCAGAGAAGCGATCCACAGGGCAATCAATGAGTATCGTAAAAAACAGGGACTTGAAATTCTTGAAGAGAAGGCCTGAAAGGAGAAAATGAAGATAGTCTCTAAAAGATGGGCGTATTGAAAAATTATCTACTTGAAAAAATACAACAAGTAAACAAACTGAAAAGTCTCTGTCTCTCCTTAATCGTAACTTGATTCTGCCCTCCATCGTAAAATTGACCTGACCTGATAGTAAGCTTATGTAATCCTTATCTTAAAATTGACCTGGCCCGCTAGTAAGCTTATGTGACCCTTATCGTAAAATTGATCTGGTATCCTCCAGATCATACTCCATGAAAAAAATAGGGATAATAATCACTGATCCGGAAGACTGGACAGCAAGGGCACTGATCACTGAAGCAAAGGAAAAAGGTTTTTCCCCTTTTGTTCTGGATTTCAGAACTGCAGAGGTAAACATAAATTCAAAATCTATCGGCTCGAAAATTCATTTTAAAGCAGAAGATATCTCTCTTTTAGATCTTGACGCCGTTATTGTGAGGGATGTAGGTGCAGGAGCTTTTGAAGGAGTATCTTTCAGGTTTGATATCCTGAGAGAACTGGAGGCTGAAGGGATTCTGGTTATTAATTCACCTGCAGCTATCCAGAACGCTGCAAACAAGTATCATGCGTCTTATCTCCTGGCAAAAGCCGGCCTTCATGCGCCCGAAACAATAGCTGTGCAGAATCTGGAAGCTGCCCTCAGGACAATATCCAGTTTAGGGGATTCTGTCATAAAACCTGTTTTTGGATATAAGGGAAAAGATATTGCGAGGGTCAAGGATGGGAAAATCCGGTTTTCGGACAGAAAAGCCGAATCCGTGCCTCTTGAGACTGCCCTTGAAAAAATGCTTGAAGAACGGGGGATGCTGTATATACAGGAGTTTATAGAAAACCCTGGAAGGGATATCAGAGTCTTTGTTGTTGGAGGCAATGCAGTTGGAGCAATTTATCGGAAAGCTTCAGCTGGTTCCTGGGTAAACAATCTTAGCCAGGGAGGAAGTGCGGATCGCTGTGTACTTACCTGTGAACAAAAAGAAATTGCGGAAAAAGCTTCTCTTGCAATAGGCACAACATTCGCAGGTGTTGACATTATAGAAGATTTTACCAGGGATATCTCTAAAGAAAATAATAAAGAATTAAAAAGGAGTGAACGGGGGCCCAGAATCCTTGAAGTAAATGGAACGCCATCTGGGAAAGGCATTTTTGATGCATGGGGGATAAACCCTGCAGAACATATCCTGCAGTACCTGCAAAATATTTTATGAAAAAACTATAAATCCTAGAGGATATAGTATAACATATTTTATAAAGAATTGGGACAAGTATATTTTTCAGACCTTAGAAAATGATAATTACAATAATTCAGTAAAATAATTAATAAAGAGTTGTGAAAAGGCCTGAAAGGATTTTTTCGATCTGAGCTGGAAAGACTATACAGAAAACATTTAAGATATAAGCTGACCTTGAGTAAGCCCGAGGAAAAGGATGAGCGAATACAAACAATGTATAGTTACCCGGGATGACCTGAAACTTTCCAAAGGCAAGTTTGCAGTACAAGTAGCTCACGCAGCCATTTCTGCAGCTGAATGGGCAAACAAAGTCGATCTTGAAAAGTGGAGAGAAGGCGGGCAGAAAAAAGTTGTCCTTAAAGTTCCTACCCTGAAAGATCTTTATGAACTGAAGGAAAAAGCAAGAAGGGAAGGGCTGCCTACAGCTCTGATCCAGGATGCGGGACTTACGGAAATTCCTTCTGGAACAGTCACAGTTCTTGGAATTGGACCAGCAAAGGAAGAGCTTATAGATAAAATTACCCGGGATCTTAAACTTGTTTAAGGATCTGAAAGCCTGTGAGAGGGGCTTAAAAGTTGCATTATATAAAAACTGCATTAAAACGGAAGTAGGCAAAGAATGCCTGCAGAGGTATTCCACTGGCCAGGATCAGAGGTTCTGCAAGTATTCTATTCAGGAGGGCGCAAATGAAGGAGCCAGGGGTTTCAGGGAAAAACGCAGCCTCGAAGATTGTGGTTTTATGCATATGCCTTGTACTGATTACAATGACAGGATCTTTATTTTCGGACTCAATTAATGTTTTTACAGTTGATTTAAAAGGCTACCTTGGCTTAAGTCCGGAACATGAAAGCCATAAAGAAGTTTTCACGCCCGAAGCGGCTTTATTTACATCCCCGGCAATACCTTCATACACCCTAAAGAAAAAAGAACTCAACCCTATCCTGAGGACCCCACTACAGCCTGGCTTCTCCCTGAGCAGTAATTATCAAGCTTCAGAGTTTTTCCAGGGAGGAATAAGCTATTTTAAAGTCAGTATAAAAAATGAAGGTCGCAACCCGCTCTTTATTGACAGGTATGGAGTTTCCGTTAACGCCTCCGAGAAAAAGATTTATTCCGAAGACTGCGGAGTTCTGCTTA
>WSSedL1CaDRAFT_10002155_pt1 | contig 10302 bp, 10 predicted proteins | sample WetSurSL1Cattail_FD_9464 | JGI IMG/M metagenome (IMG submission 9464)
TTTACATTACCCAGAGTGTCGCATTCAACAACTACAACTTTAAACCCCGCCATAACTGCGCTGGCTGGATTTGTTCCGTGAGCCGATGCAGGGATAAGTATGATATTTTTGTGTCCTTGATTGTGTTTATGATGATATTCCCTGATAACCATTAGTCCGGCATATTCGCCGGATGCTCCGGAGTTTGGCTGAAATGAAATGGCGTCAAAGCCGGTAATTTCTTTAAGCCAGTTACCCAGCTCTTCGATAAGTAAATAGTAGCCTTCTGCCTGGTTTGCAGGAACAAATGGATGAATATCTGCTAATTCGGGCCAGCTTAAAGGAAGCATTTCTGTGGCAGCATTTAGTTTCATGGTGCAGGAACCCAATGAAATCATGGACTGTGTTAATGAAATATCTTTCCGCTCCAGCTTTTTAATATAGCGCATCATTCCTGTTTCGGAATGGTTGCTGTTAAATACCGGTAATTGTAATGCTTTTTCTTTACGAATTAAATTTTCAGGAATTGAAATTTTAGAGGATATAGCTTTAACCGTAGTAAATTTAATCCCTGCAGCTTCTGCAAAAATGGAAACTATTGTATTTACATCCTCAAGTGTAGTGGTTTCATCGAGACTGATTCCTATTTTTCCGCAGTTGGAATAGTAAAAGTTAATCTCTTTTGAAAGCGCGATTTCTTTGATTTTAACAATATCAACATTTTTTGGAAGTTCAATGTGTAGTGTGTCAAAGAAGTATGTGTTGAGATTTTTGTATCCTATATTTTGAAGTTCTTCCGAAAGAGTTCCGGCAAGGTTATGAATACCAGAAGCAATATTATACAAACCTTCACTACCATGGTAAGCAGCATACATTCCGGCCATGGTTGCCAATAAAGCCTGGGCTGTACAAATATTAGAGGTAGCTCTTTCACGCTTTATGTGTTGCTCGCGTGTTTGTAAGGCCATACGTAAAGCAGTTTTTCCGCGTGCATCAACAGATACTCCGATTATTCTGCCGGGCATGTCTCTTTTAAAAGATTCTTTGACAGCAAAAAAAGCCGCGTGAGGCCCCCCGAAGCCCATCGGAATTCCGAATCTTTGGGAAGATCCCAGTACTACATCAGCGCCCCATTGACCCGGAGGGGTGAGAAGTACCAGCGATAGTAAGTCGGCAGCAACTGCAACTCTTATCCCTTTGGCATGAGCATCCTCTACAAGCTTAGAATAATCAACTATTTTGCCTTTTGAATTTGGGTATTGCAAAAGCATCCCAAAAGTTTTTTCATCCGGGGTGAATTCAGTCAAGTCTTCAGTCTGTAGTTCAATATTTAATGCTTGCGCCCTGTTTTTTAAAACCGATATCGTTTGAGGAAAAATATTTTTGTCTACCAAAAAATGATTGATATTATTCTTAACAGCATCGCGTGTGCAGGTATTAAATAGCATTGTCATCGCTTCAGATGCAGCGGTAGCTTCATCAAGCAGAGATGCATTGGCAATATCCATTCCCGTTAAGTCAATAATCATAGTCTGATAATTAAGCAAAGCTTCAAGGCGGCCTTGCGAAATTTCAGCCTGATAAGGAGTATATGAAGTGTACCAGGACGGGTTTTCTAAGATATTTCTTTTAATAACAGATGGTGTTATGGTATTATAATACCCTTTGCCAATATATGTTTTAAAAATTTTGTTTTTGGAAGCAGCTTTTTTGAAATATTTTAAATATTCGTATTCTGACAATGGTTCCGGTAATTTCAAATCATTTTTAAGACGAATGTTGTTTGGTATGGTTTTATTAATAAGTTCATCAATTGACGAAACTCCTATTTTCTGCAGCATAACTTCAATATCCTTACCCCTTGGTCCGATATGTCTTGAAATAAATGTACCTGTTTCCATTAAAGTTTTTTTGTTAAATTAAGAATGCAAAATTAATATGGTTAAAATTTATAAAAGCTGATAAAAATTATCTGTCAATGAATAATTAATAAATTTTGACAGTGTTCTTAATCTCCTAAGAAAGGATTGGTCAATGCTTCCTGGTGAATAGTTGTAGACGGGCCGTGACCGGGGAAAACTGCGGTATCCGGAGGTAATGTCATAAGTTTTGTCATAATACTATTCATGAGTTGGTCATAGTCACCTTTCTTTAGGTCGGTTCGGCCAATGCTTCCTTTGAAAAGCACATCACCTGTAATAACAAAGCCTCCTTCTTCTGAGTAAAGTGCGATACTTCCCGGAGAATGGCCCGGAACATGTAGAATTTTTAAAGACGAATTGCCAAAAGTGAGTTCCGGATTATCGTTTATATAGGCAGTAGGAGCAGGGGGTAATTCAGCATTAAATCCAAAGATTACCCCATGTTTTTGTGCATTGTTCAATAAAAATTCATCTTCTTTATGAATTATGAACTGCGGATTGTATTGGGTAACAACATATCTGCTGCCTAAGACGTGATCTATGTGGCAATGGGTGTTAACCAGTTTAACACAAGTAAGATTATTGTCAATAATATATTTATTTAAAGCTTCTTTTTCAAAATCTTCGTAACAACCTGCATCAATAATGATACATTGATTTGTTTCGTCGTGTAAAATATAAGTATTTTCCTGAAAAGAGTTAAAAACAAATGGTTTAAGTGTAATCATTTATGAAAATATTATTTGATTCCTTTCAGCAAAGGAACAAAAATAAATGAGCCATGTTCAGAAGTTCGAATTTCATTTTCTGACAACTTTTCAACAAGGGTCATTTTTTGGTTATTTTCCGAACCTACCGGAATAATTAATTTTCCTCCAATTTTTAATTGTTCTATTAATTTGGGGGGGATATTATTTCCTCCGGCGGTAACAATAATTTTATCAAAAGGGGCATAGGCGGGAATACCTTCGTACCCGTCGCCATAAAAAAAGTTGGGTGTATATCCTAATTCCGCGAGTTTTTTGCGTGCCTTTAAATAGAGCTCTTTTTGTCTTTCAATGGTAAAAACGCGTGCACCCATTTCAAGCAAAACTGCACACTGAAAGCCTGAACCTGTACCAATTTCCAGTACCTTTTCGAGAGGTTGAATGTTTAAAACCTGGGTCTGGAAAGCCACCGTATAAGGTTGAGATATGGTTTGCCCTGCACCAATAGGAAAAGCTCGGTCCTGATATGAGAAATTAACAAATCCACTTTCCATAAAAGCATGGCGAGGTACCCGGTTCATAGCTTCCAGTACCTTCTCGTCGGTAATGCCGTTTTTGCGTAGAGAGTCTATTAGTTTTTTTCTTAAGCCTTTATGTAAATATGAATCTTCGAATTTCATTTTTTTTCTTGTGTAATAGAATGCAAAATTAATTTTATCAATAAATAATTGGTTACAAAAATTAAAATCTAATATTTTCGTTATTTTAATGTATGTTTGCAAAATCGTTCTAAAAATTCAAAAAGAAAGAATGAGTAATACAATTCTTCAAAAAGTGGAGACTCCGGCAAATGCTGAGATGATTATTAGGGATTCAATTGCAGAGAGAGTATTGATTAATGTCAATGAAGTCACTAAAAGTAATCGAAAAATTTTTAAACAAATATTTGATTGGACAGTAGCTTTATTTGCCTTGGTTTTGTTTTCTCCGTTTTTTTTAATCACTTCAATTGTTATTTTATTAACCTCAGGGAAACCCTTGTTTTATAAACAGGAACGAATTGGGAAATTCGGCAAGCCATTTATGATTTATAAATTTAGGACAATGATTGTTGGCGCCGAAGAAAATGGCCCTCAATTATCAGTTGGGACAGATCCACGGGTAACCAAAGTAGGTCGGTTTTTGCGGAGATGGAAAATTGATGAAGTTCCTAATCTTTTGAATGTATTAAGAGGTGAAATGTCGTTGGTAGGTCCCCGGCCCGAACGGAAATTTTATATAAATCAAATCGTAGTTAAAGCTCCAGAATACTTGGAATTGTTGCAATATAAACCGGGAGTTACTTCCATGGGTGAAGTTGAATTTGGATATGCCGTAACTGTTGACGAGATGATTGAGCGAATGAAATACGATTTAAAGTATCAGCGGAACCGGAATTCAATCCGGGATATCATTCTTTTATTAAAATCAATAATTATAATTTTGAAAGGAAAGGGTTTTTAAACTATAAAAAACCCTGGTCTATAGCAATTAGAATATCTTCAATTTGTTTATCAGAACCATTTGCATCATATTCTGCTTTAAGGCTCGAACCAAAAAGTTTTGCCAAAGTTTGCCAAAATATAGCCGAAATATTTCCTCTTAATTCTTTTACCAATTCGTAGGATGTTTTTCCGGTTTCCCTGTCAATCAGTTTTATTAATAAACGGCCCTGAGTTACAGTAAGGTTCTTTAATTCTTCTTCAAACTGAGCTTTTAATTCTTTTTCTACTTGCTTTGTGTATTCTTTTTTCTCCTTCTCAGTTTTCATTTCTACAAAATGAGAATTTAATTCAATGAGTTTGTTTTTAGCCAGTTTAGCATAAGGATAAACCTTTTTCAGATTATAAACTAATCTCCAGTAGCGTTTTTCGTCCCACGGATTTTTTACTGTATGCCTGGAAATTATGTGAACTTCATCAATCATCACAGTATAAACGGTATCGCCATTTTCAATTTTATAAGGAATATCGTATAACGAACCTTCTGTTTGGGCAGATGAATTTAACGTTATTAATACAAACAGGATGCTTGTAATGGTTTTTAATGCAAAAGATAAAATATGGAATTCGGAGAAATTGGATTTTTTTAAACAGGACTTTGTTTGGTGCCACAAATTACCCATTGCAATATCAAAGTTGCATGAATAATTAGAACGAGAAATTATAATATTAAAAAATGTAAGATTCATACTTAATAATAAGCACTTTAAAATCGCAATTCGTGTGCCAATCTGGTTTGCTAAGTAAACGTAATTTAGAGAAAGTTGTTAGTATATTTTTAACTATTTATTTGGGCTCTACCTGAAACTCATATCCTTCAACTGTTGTATTACATAGAAATTGATTGCAGAGATTGGTAACAGAAACCATAGCTTCTTCTTTTGACGTTGACTCAATCTCTATCCTGAAAAATTTTCCGACCCTGATATTTTCTATACCCCGGAATCCATTTTCCTGAGCACAATTACCTATAGTTTTACCTTGATGATCCGGTAAATGTTTTAAAGGCATTACTTTAATTTCTGCTATGTATTTCATGTGTTTATCTGTTAATTAAGTTTTGTTAAAGACAGATATGTTTTTTTAAATATTATTGATGGTAAATGAATGAATTATACCAAAAATAAATTAGGAAATTGCCTTACTACTATTTTTGTTTCCAATTATAGAAATCAAAATGTAAACGATAAATATAATTGGATATGCTGCAATTTGAAGCAAGATAAGAAGAAGAAGTGAAGCAGTCAAGAGTAAAAATTTCAATTTATTTTCTTTGAAATTTAAATTTTTGAATTTCAGCGATATTAAAGGTATTTCAGAAATCAGAAGAAAGCTTAATACCAGCGAAATTGAAATTAAAAAATAGGGAGATAAAATAATATAGCTAAGGAAATCGAATTTTTGTATAACAAAGGGTAAGGACGCGAAGAAAAAAGCATTTGCCGGAGTAGGGACACCTATAAAGGAATCGGACTGTCTTTCGTCGATATTAAATTTTGCCAGCCTTAATGCAGAAAATAACGCAATTATAAAACTAGAAACAAGAATAAACCTTTGTAAAAAGGACGCTTCAAAAAATCCGGCGTCAGGTGCATTTAATTCAAATGATTTAAAATATAAACCAAAAAGAATAAAAGAAGGCGCAATACCAAAACTTACAACATCAGCAAGCGAATCTAATTGTTTTCCTAAATCGGAATATGATTTTAAAATGCGAGCTGCAAATCCATCCATAAAATCAAAAAAGCCTGCAATAAAAATAAGAATAGAAGCGGTGGTTAATTCTCCATAAAAAGCATACACAATGGAAATGCAACCAGAAAGCAGGTTTAATAATGTAATGCCATTGGGTATAGTAAATATTTTAATTTTATTAGTATTCATGTGTTTATTTTTTAATGCAGGCAAAGGTAATTTAAATTTTTCAAAGGGGCGTTGTGGGTACTTAACTTGGCATTTTTTTATTTAATTTGAATCGGAATATATTATTTATATTTGCAGATTGATTATACACATACAACCTGTAACTTTATGAAAATCGCTGTTGATTTTGATGGAACAATTGTGGAACATAAATATCCTGAAATTGGTGAAGAGCTGCTTTTTGCTGTCGAAACCATCAAGGAACTGCAGCGTCGGCAACACCTAATAGTATTATGGACATTTCGGTCGGGCAAATACCTTGATGAAGCAGTTGAATTTTGTAGAAAAAGAGGACTCGAATTTTATGCGGTAAATAAAAATTTTCCGGAAGAAGAATTCGATCTTAATCAAAGCCCTAAGATTAATGCCGATCTTTATATTGATGATCGCAATCTTGGAGGTTTTCCTGGATGGAATATAGTTTTGGATATGATAAAATCCGGAAAAGTTTTTGAACCTTATAATGGTGAAGAAGAAAATCCTGATACCAAAAAGTCATTTGGTGATAAATTAAAAGGCTTATTTTCATAATGTTTGTTTATTAAATAATGAATTTTGTTGACACTTTGAAAGTCTGGTTTTTATTTCTAATTTAGAATGCTGTACTGTAGCGTGTTGTTTAATCTTTTCTAAAAAGCATTTTTTTGATTATATATTTTTATACTTTTGCCCCGTAACATATTTTGAATTAAAAAGGGATAATGTTAATAACTTGTTGAAAAATCTACATTGCTTGTTTATAACTGCCTTCTAAGATTTTCGATCATTCAAATGTATGTTATTATTTTTGCAGGATATCATGAGGTAATATTAAAAACCCAGTAAATTAAAAAAAATGTCGAAAGTTATCGCATTGGCAAACCAAAAGGGTGGTGTTGGAAAAACAACTACCGCTATCAATCTTGCTGCAAGTTTAGCAGTACTTGAAAAGAAAGTGCTTTTAATTGACGCGGATCCCCAGGCAAATGCAACTTCAGGCTTAGGTTTCGATGTACGTGCTGTAAAAAGTAGCATCTATGAGTGTTTAATTGACGGGATAAATCCTGCTGATACATTCATGACAGCTGAAGTTCCCGGTTTGCAAATCATTCCATCTCACATTGACCTTGTTGGTGCTGAAATTGAAATGGTTAATTTACAGGATCGGGAAAAAATCATGAAAAAAGTGATTGACCAAATACGGGATCAATTTGATTATATATTAATCGACTGTTCTCCTTCTTTAGGTTTAATTACCGTAAACGCATTATCTGCTGCCGATTCAGTTATTATTCCTGTTCAATGTGAATATTTTGCTTTGGAAGGACTTGGAAAACTTTTAAATACTATTAAGTTTATACAGAGTAGGTTAAATACAGATCTTGAAATCGAGGGTTTTCTATTAACCATGTATGATGCCAGGTTAAGACTTAGTAATCAAGTAGTAGAAGAGGTTACTAAACATTTTCAGCAAATGGTGTTTAAAACAATCATTCAACGTAATATTAAATTAAGCGAATCTCCAAGTTTTGGTAAACCTGTTATTTTGTACGATGCAAGTTCTACAGGATCTGTTAATTACTTGAATTTGGCAAAAGAGATATTACAGAATAACGACCCAGACAATAAAAAGAAATCTTAATATAAGTAACTTTAAAGTAAATAATGAATCCAAAAAAAAGCGCTTTAGGAAGAGGATTAGGTGCATTAATTGAAGATGCAGTAGAGGCTACAAGGCCTGACACTCCTGCTGCAGCAGCAATTGATGAAGTTGATATTACGCTAATTGAGGTAAACCCCTTCCAGCCTAGGCAAAATTTTGATCAGGAAGCTCTGAATGAATTAGCTGTTTCTATTAAAGAAGTAGGTATTATTCAACCTATAACTGTTCGCCAACTTGATAATGGGAAATATCAGATTATTTCAGGTGAGCGTCGTTACAGGGCATCGCAACTTGCCGGCTTGTCTAAAATCCCGGCTTATGTTAGAAAAGCGAATGATCAGGATATGCTTGAAATGGCTCTTGTTGAGAATATTCAGCGGGAGGATTTAGATTCGATTGAAGTTGCTATTAGTTATCAGCGATTAATTGACGAATGCAGTCTTACTCAGGAAACGCTTAGTGAAAGAGTAGGAAAGAAACGTTCCACTGTTGCCAATTATTTAAGATTATTAAAATTACCTGCAGAAATTCAGTTGGGAATCCGCTTACGCAAATTGTCCATGGGACATGCAAAAGCATTGGTAAATATAGAATCTTCAGAAATTCAACTAGAAATATATAATCAAATTCTTGAGGACGACCTGTCTGTTCGGCAGGTTGAGGCTTTAGTAAGACATTATAATGATCCTCAGGAAGAAGTTGAAGTACTTCCTAAAATAACTAAAGACTCTGAAAAGGAGGATTTGCCTGAAATTTTTAAGGATTTTAAAAACCAGCTAAGAGATGTTTTTAAGTCTAAAGTAGAACTTAAAAAGGACATTAAAGGATCTGGAAAAATTATCATTCCTTTTAAATCAGAAAATGAACTTCTTGAAATCATGAGTCTGGTTGAAAAAGTAAAAAATTTAGGATAACCTAATTTTTAATTCCTTGTATAGAATTTTTAAGTTTTTAGTTTTTTTTATATTGTTTTTGCCTTTTTTTCTAAATGTAGAGGCACAAGATTCAATATCTTTTCAAAGCAAAGACACTTTAAGAACTGATATCTCAGATACGGTTACTGTGAAATATCATTCTCCTACCCGGGCAGCCTTATTGTCGGCTGTTTTTCCCGGTATGGGACAAATTTACAATAGAAAATACTGGAAATTACCTCTTGTTTACGGAGGGTTAGGGACTCTTGGTTACCTTGTAGTGCATTATAATAAATTGTATCAGCAATATCACGATGCCTATGTACAATATTACAAGTACGGGAATACTGAGATTTTATATACGCTGCCTAAATTTAATATGTCATATAGCATATCCCGTCAGCTCGAATTTTATAAAAAAACCTACCGGAGATACCGTGATATGGACATTTTGCTGTTTTGTGGCGTTTATATGTTAAATATCATTGATGCAACTGTTGACGGGTATTTATTAAATTACGATATTAGCGATAAACTTTCTATGCATGTTGAACCTGCTTTAGTTAATGGCTCTCTGGCCTGTAATCCTTCTTTAGGATTGAAACTAAGTTTTGACTTCAGGTGATCTGCTGTTATAGTTACAAGAGAAAATAATTATTAAATTAATACCATTACCATGATAAAACATTCAATCCTGGCTAGTTTATTTATTTGTTTGTCATTTTTGGCAGAAGCAAAAGGTGGTGTAAAAGACACTGTTGCTGTTAATGAATATTCTAATTACGATAGAAATATTGATAGTCTTATTAATAATTGGTATACACAGGAATCTATCGGAGAGGATTCCCTTTTTATGGAAGAAACCGATTCTTCATTGCTGGTCACTGATAAACCTGATTCTTTTTATATTCAGCGGTTAAAAAGTATCCCTTCTGCTATTGAATTAACATATAATGACATCGTTAAAAGATTTATTCAGGTTTATACTGTAAAGAAAAAGGATAGGCTTGAAGTAATTTTAGGATTAAAGGATTATTATTTCCCGATTTTTGAAGAAATTTTGGATTCATATAATTTGCCCATAGAATTTAAATATTTGGCTGTAATTGAATCCGCACTTAACCCAAGAGCGGTTTCAAGGGTTGGAGCTACCGGATTGTGGCAGTTTATGTATGGCACCGGACGCATGTATAAACTTACTATAAACTCCTTTGTAGACGAGCGTCGCGATGTTATTGCTTCTACCCGTGCGGCTGCCAAGTATTTTATGGATATGTACAAAATTTACCACGATTGGAATCTTGTAATTGCATCCTACAACTGTGGACCTGGCAATGTAAATAAGGCTATAAGGAGATCGGGTGGTAAAACAAATTATTGGGACATTTATTATTATTTACCTAAGGAAACGCGAGGATATGTCCCTCTTTATATTGCGGCTACTTATGCAATGAATTTTTATAAAGATCACGGAATTACTCCCAAATATATTGATGTTCCTCCGGTTTCTGATACTATTATGGTGGCTCAGAATATTCATCTACAACAAATAGCTGACGTTCTTAACTTACCTGTACAATTGGTAAGGGACTTAAATCCTCAATATCGCAGAGATATCATTCCTGGAGCATACACTCCGTCGCCATTACGTTTGCCAGTTCAATATGCTGTTAA
>WSSedL1CaDRAFT_10002156_pt1 | contig 10302 bp, 6 predicted proteins | sample WetSurSL1Cattail_FD_9464 | JGI IMG/M metagenome (IMG submission 9464)
ATCAGCATAGCCAACCGTGATTGTTGCGCTGTTCTCGAAACTTTCCGACAGATTACAGCAGGCCATTTTCATTAAACCAGTCTTTGAGATTTGTTCTGTTTTCAATATATTCAGTCTTGAGAATGAGGTTCCGGGTTGATTAGACATTACAAATACTTCTTTAATCTGTACCACTTTTTTAAGTGAAAATTCCAAACCTTTTATAGTATCATTGCCTCCAATTAATATACTATCTGATGCATAATTGTTAACGTCGGCTACCAGATATAAAGAATCTCCTGATTTTTTGGAAATGGAAAATTGTCCGTCAATATTGGAAGTTGTTCCCTTGTTAATCTTTGAAAAATGAACATTGGCGCCTGATATAGTCTTTTTATTTCCTGCAGAATCTATAGAAAATACATATCCTTTAATGTATTGTGCTTTTGCAATTGCACTGATGCCCAACATACACAAACCGAGAAAAATGCTAATATGTAAATTATTATTGATCATGTATTTAAAAACTGCTTATCATTAAATTGATGTAAAAATTCCTACCTTTTCGGAGGATATTGTTCCAATCGGAATAAGTGGAATACTTTCTGTCAAATATATTTTCAACACCAATTCTCAAACTTGGAATATATTTTTTCAATGGAAATTCATAACCAATGGATGCCCCGGAAATGAAGTATGCGGGGGTCTGGTCTTCTCCATATTCTGCCCTGTATTTATATTGTTTTGCTGCGCCTTGTAATGACATTTCAGCATTAATTCGATTCTTATTAAAGGTAAGTGTTGAAGTATAAGAAAACGGTGCAATCAAAGGTAATGCACCATGATGGTCATCTTCGCCAAAACTGCATGAAGCCTTGGTTGTCCAGGTAAAATAGTTTAAAAAAGACTGCTTAATATTTGCGTCTACATTAAGAATTGAAGCATGATTCAGATTTTCGTAAACTTTTACACCTGAAGCATTAATGGTCATTGACGATAAACCCTTGTCAGGTTTACCTATGATGTAATTGTACAAATAGAAGTATGAAGCGTCTATATAGAAATTGAATTTATCCTTTGTTATTGCAAAAGAAAAGTTACCTTCCCATGACGATTCGTTTTTCAAATGTGGGTTTCCAATATAATCGTAATTATCAAAACTATTGTACAAATAAAAGCCATACGATTCTGAAGGCGAAGGAGCCCGAAGTCCATATCCAACACCAATTTTACACCGTATATTTTTTGAGTAAAATAGATGCTTTCCTGCAATATTCCATAAAAATCGATTTTTGTACCTATTCATATCCGGATAATATATTTGCAACGTATTCAATCCAAAATCGCTTTGAACGCCATCGCGCTGCATTGCAAGTTTCGTGGATATCTGAAGGAAGTTTTCCGGACTCAACCTATACTTATCTTCTAAAAAAACACCAGTGTTTAAAGTTCTTACATCCGGCCATGTATACATAAACATCGGTTTGCCTGAGGGGTCATCCGGATACATGGTCATTTCGGCTAATGATTGATTGTAATACGAATCGAAGTTTAAGGTATAGTTGTGTCGTGTTTGGCTACCTTTTAGCGTAGTGTAAAGACCATAAGTTTTGCTTTTACCTGGCATATCCATATGCATTACCACATCCGGACGTCTGGTATCATCCATTTTATGCGCGATGGTATTAAAGTACACTTTTGTTTCCGATTCGGAAAAAAACTCCGAAAGTTTTTCTTTTCTAAAATTCAATGACGTGATTAATCCTTTGGCGGATTTTACATCCATGGTTAAAGCGGGGTATCCAACATTGGAAGCAACATCATAAATGATGGTTCCTTCAATAATTCTGTTTTCAGAAAAACGGAATCCCAAATTGGACATGAGATTAAGTTTCTCAAATTGTGAATAATTTATCTCTTGCTTACCTCCTGCTACATAGTTATCGCTTTTTCTGAAAAAGATGGTGGAATTGTTGTAAAACCAAGGGCTCGAATAGGCCAACCCACCGCCCAAAATTCTGAAATTACCATTGGTTTCGTAACCTGCATTTGCGTTTATTTTCCAGCCGCTTTCATGAAACCCGGCTTTATGTAATTTCATATCCAGGCTTCCGCCAATACTGTTTGTGGAATATGGGTTACCGCCAATTCCCTGACTGATATGCATTTTGCTCAGATTAATTATTTCCACATATGAGGTTACAGGATCCATTTTATCGGTGCAGGCGCAAAATATCTTCATTCCGTCTATGGTAACGGATGTTCGTTCCGAAGTCATATTATTAATTACCGGTTCACAGGCATAATTGCCCCGCTTTATCAGACTGATTTTGCCTTGCTGTTCCATATATTCATCAACAGAAGACATAGGTTTGGATTCATTTTTGGAATCCAAACCTGTATTTCCAATGATAGTTACCTCCTTTACGTTGATGCTTTTTATTGAGTCTACATCCTGAGCATGAGTTAACATGCAGTAAAATAAACCTAATCCAACATAGAGAATCTTGTTAATCATTGATGTTAAAATTCAATTTCAAAATATATGCTACTTGCTGTTACAATGTCAGTGACGGTTTCTCCTTTTATTACTGCATCACTGGAATCCAAAACAACAAGATTTATTTTCCAGTAGCCCGTCATGGTAAGATTTAAAGTACCCTTGTATATACCCGCATTGTAGGTCAAATTTGTATTATTGGGCGACGTATGGTTGTCCATATCAGGCATTCTCGGGTCAATTTGAATAGTGTAATTCTCAACAGGAATAAATGTGAGCATATCTACCATTTTATACAGGTAAGCCGTTATTTCATTTGTTCCAACTTTCGGACTTTTAGGATTAGCCAATGCCAGAAAATACTTTGATTTATCAGAACCGGTAAAACTCTTATACCTGATTTTGGCCGTTTGGTTCACGGTTACCCTGCTTGCAGCTTCAACGATGGTGTCTGAACCATTGATATAATCATAGGTTATTTCCCAATATTCCATATCGTTACTAGCCATGATAAATATAAAATAGCCCTTATATAAAGTCCTTGTATTTTCGACTTTCTTTATAGTTGAGTATGGGCAGGCATGACTCATGGAGGTCATGTGCATTAAAGGTTTCCAGGAAAGATTAGCATCTTCTACATACTTACCGGTTGCATTGTTTTTTAATTGAATAAAAACTTCGTTATATCCGGTTTTTAAGCTTCCTGTATCACTTTTATATAGGTAAAAAGTATAATCGCCCTGAGTGAATTCCTGTATTTTATTGTAACCCGCAACTTCGTCTGCGGGGGTTTTCTCGGTATTGTTCTCTTTTTTGCAGGAAATAAAAAAAGTGAAGAAAATGAGAAATATATGGTAATATTTTATTGATTTCATTTTATAATATTTTAACAAAATGATTCTAAATAATTAATTTATAAGTACATAGTTTTCTTCATTAGGATAAGCAATTACCCTATTTATTTATAAGAAACTATTAATAATTATCGAGTTACAATTTTGTATTTTAGGAGGCACAAAAACTGCCAAAGCGTGTCCCTGCAAAATAACAGCTTTGAAGTTTACCGGTTGAACTAATTTTATTTCTACCGGTTTAGGAGTGAGAACATGAGAGCGTAAAAATTCCTTTACTTCATTATTTTGTGTTTTTTTGTTGTTATTGTTTGTATTGGGATTACTATTCTCATTTTCATCGATATTCTTTATTTGCTTTTTAAGGAAACATTTCCCATGGCAGCAATTATTTTTAACCTCTTTTTTAACACATAGGTTTTTTGCGATATAGTCTTTAAAAATACCATATTGAATGTGGGGTATTTGATATTTGAAAATATTAAATACCAAAACGAACATCAGGATAAAAGCAAAAATCCTACACTTAATCATTTGTTTTTAATTGGTTTTTCTTTCTTGGGACCACACTTTTATGTCGTGTATTCTTACTGCCCTGTTAACATTGCTTTCATTTGCAATAGGCAGACTGCTGTTCTTTTCTGACTTAATTTTAAAAATTACATTTTTGGAATTGATCTTCACCGTAAATTTTCCCCCTTTAAGCGGATCGGTTGGAATATATGTTCCGACTTTAATTGTATCTATGTCTTCATCGCCCTTTTTCCATAGCGATACGCCTGCCGGATAGGTGTTTCCAGCATAATAAGGATATGAAACCGTAAATTCAATGTACGAAACAGAAGGTATAGGAGATGTTATAATATACCCTTTGGAATAATGGCCACAGGTGTACCATATGGGACATTGTAGCGCAACATAACCTGTACTCACTTCTGAGTTTTCAGTGGAAGTTCCATCGCTGCTGCCACATTCGGGGTTTATGGCAAAATCGATGATCGAATAGTTCACAGTCAATGAATCATATATAACCGATACAATAGTAGGTATGTACGATACAACTCCGGCACTTTTCATCAAATCTTTTTCGCAGTCTTGCTTTGTTTGTAATAAATAACCAATCCGTTTCCATTTCTGAAAATTTTCGTGAAAAACCAGCGTCCCCTTGATTGAGTCGGCAATGGAGCTGCAACCTTTATTTATGATCGTATCAATATTGGTCTTATCTTCTTGTATTGCAATCTTTTTGCATGCAAAAAACAATACCGGAATCAGGGTTAAAAAAATATGTCTGTAAAAATTAAATCTCACAATCATTAAAATTGTAATTAAATCGTATTGTATTTCAGAATGTAGATTTCTGAATACAATACGATTATAATGAAATGAATTATTGATAGCTTGAACCAATCGTGCTTTCAGCCGGACCGCCATCCCAGCCGGGGTTTTGAGTCAGATTGTGATTTACATCGCGTTCGTTCTGGGGAATAGGGAAGAGATAATGCTTCTTAGATATCTGCGATTTCTTTCTTACCTGTGCATAAGCCTCAGTATTTGGAGCATTTTCTGCAACAGCTTTCACCGTTTTTATAAGGATTTTCCAACGAATCAGGTTGAACCAACGTTGCTGTTCGTATGTAAATTCATGCAAGCTTTCCTTATGTAGCGAGTCACGAAACTGATCCTGAGTCAGGTTTTTGTAGTCAAAAGCATCGGCAGCAAGGTGTTGTGATTCGATGGCTTTTTTATATGCTCTTCTCCGAACCAGATTAATTGCAGTGAAAGCCTCCGATGTGGGACCGCTTAATTCGTTGATGGCTTCCGCTTTGGTAAGTAACACATCGGAATACCGGATAATAGTTCTGTCGATAGCTCTTGTTGTAGCAGTGGTATTGATATTCAACGTATCAATGTACTTCCGGTAACGGGGTACGTCAAAAGTAAATACGTTGTTCGTATTAGGGTTGTACAGATATTTTGCATAGGTGCCTCTTTTACGTTGATCCCTGTCATCCCAGTTGTTGTAGAATTGTGCAGGATCCGAAACAATGAGGTGGGGAGTTTCTTGCGAGAACCCTGTTACAAAGGAGCAGTGGCATAAGTGATTGAATCCATCTCCAGGATAGAACTGACTTATTGTATGACTTGCTTTGAATATGTTTTCTGTATAATTATTTTTTTTGCTTGTGTCCCAATTATCCAGAAAATCGTCAGTTAATGAGTAACCTGATACTTTATTAGCCGCATCAATTGCCTTTTGATATCTTGATGCTGCGTCAACTGAAGCGCCGGTTTGTGCCCAGGTGGTATATACTTTGGCCAGCAATGCATAAGCAGCACCCTGTGTTGCACGCCCCAAATCCGTTGAAATAGAATATGAAACAGGCAATGCGGTTGCATCTGTTAAATCGGTTACAATTTGTGTATAAATTGAATCAACCGAAGTCCTGCATGGTGTTTTATTATCAGTAGAATGCAATACTAAAGGAGCTTCTCCCCAGTATTGAACAATGGAAAAATAATACAATGCCCTGAGAAATTTAGCCTCATTAATTACCCTGGTTTTTATATCCGCACTAATGGACGTTGCTGCTGTTAACTGATCAATCACATCATTGGCTGTAGTAACTCCCTGATATAAGTAGGTCCATCCCATATAAATAATTACATTGGATGGTGTATGATCGTACGTACCAATGGGAGCACCAGCAGAAGTTACCGCTTCGCCGCACTGTTCTTCATCGCTTGGTAAATCTGTCAAATAAGAAGTATAGGTGCTTATCTCAGAAATGTAAACATAAGCGCCATTCACTAAAGCAACAGCATCGCCATCGGTTTTGGGAAAGTTAACGCTGGTTAATGATCCTATGGGTTCAACATCCAAACGGTTGCAGGATTCAATCGTAAAAAGAACCGCAGAAAGTATAGAGAAAAATATAATCTTTTTCATACGTAAATAATTTTAATCATAAATATTTTTAACAAGCTATTGGTTTAAAATGTAATGCTTGCACCTACATTAAATCCTCTGGAAGAAGGATACGCGCTCAAATCAATTCCCTGATATAAACCATTGGTTTCATCGCCTCCGTAACGGGAAGCTTCCGGATCATATCCTTTGTATTTGGTCAATGTAAACAGGTTCAGCGCTGATGCAAAGATTCTTACATTAGAATTTTTGTTTTTGGTTATTCTAACAGGCAATACATAGCCAATAGTTAAACTCCTCAATTTCAAGAATGAAGCGTCTTCAATGTAACGGTTATCGAGGTATATTGATGAAGTTTCGTAAGCTCGGGGCACGGTTGTTGAAGGATTAGTCGGGGTCCATCTTTCTGCAACAATTGTTGAAGAGTTGTAGATTGTTGAGTATGTTTCAAGATTTTGTCGGAGGGCATTATATAACTTGTTTCCCTTACTTCCCTGAAACAATACCGAAACATCAAACTTTTTGTAGCTGAAAGAAGAGGAAAATCCATATGTAAAGTCGGGTTGTGAGTTACCCAAAACAAATTTATCAGTTTCGGTTATTTTTCCATCCCCATCTTTATCCACCCATTTGGGATCTCCGGCTTGTACCGAACTATACCAACTTGGAACAGGAACATTTGAAAGGTCATCGCCTGTTTGTACCACACCAGCAAACTTATAGCCATAAAAAGTGCCTAATGGCTGGCCAACTTTTACTATCAAAGGTAAAATTTGTGAAAGCGGAGTAGAACTGTTTTCTGCTGTGAAATTAGGCTGGAAAGAAGTTATACTACCCAAATTGGTAACCTTATTGGCGTTGTGGGCAATATTGGCAGAAACTGTCCAGTTTACTGTCTTAGATTTCAATATTATACCATTTACCGCAAACTCAATACCTTTGTTTATAACAGTGCCCACATTCTGCAATTGTGAGGTGAATCCTGTTGTTATAGCAACCGGGATATCAACCAGCAAATCGGATGTTTTTTTCGAGTAAACATCAAGGACAAAGTTTAGCTTGTCATTCCATAAGCCTAAATCAATACCGGCATTATATTGGTTAGTAGATTCCCATTTCAAATCGGGGTTTGGTAAACGGGTACGTACATAGTCTGTTACCAATACACCTCCAAAAGAAGCATTGGCTGCCGCTGAGTAGGTAGCTAAATATTTATAATCGCCAATTTCCTGATTACCCACCGTACCGCCGCTTACACGAAGTTTGAAATTATTAATTGCCTTAATTTTGAAAAACGGTTCCTGGTTGATATTCCACGATAGTCCGATGGAAGGAAAATATCCCCACCTGTACTTTTCAGCAAAGCGGGATGAGCCATCGGCCCTGAGTGTAGCAGTCAAATTATATCTTTCTTTGAATGAGTAATTTGCCCTTGCAATGTAGGAATTAAGCATTGATTCAGATCCTCCTGAAGTTGGGGCCGCATAAGTAGAACCGGCCGAAAGACTGGTATAAGTCAACGATTCATTCGAAAAATTTGACGAAGTTGCAGTAGCATATTCAATAGCATAATTTTGAGTAGTGTAACCTACTAATGCATCGATGGAATGGTCTTTAATCTTTTTGTTATAATTCAGTGTATATACTCCCTGCCATGTATCCGATTTTTTATAACCAACGGAACCAATTCCATTTACTAACAACCCAATTGCTGATGTTTTGGGCGAATAGAAATTTTGTTTGGTGCTGTTTAAATCAGCACCCAGAACAACTTTTGCTACTAAAGAAGGAATAATAGTATAGTTGGCATATAAATTACCAAATATATTGGTCAGTTTTGTCTCAGCAGTGGTATTGAGAATATCTGAAATTCCATTGACAGTAAAATTACCTAACCTTATATCGCCTGTTTCATAGTCGTTTGTATAATTAAAACTTCCATCCGAATTATAAACATTGACTAATGGCGACGTTCTGATGGCCAAATCATAAGGTCCTGCCAAGCGACCGGGAGCTGTTAAGGTACCATAGTTTGATAAACCTTTTTGCGTTGAACTACTGGCGCTTGTATTTATTCCTACGGTAAAACTTTTTGATAATGTCCGGTCAATATTTACACGACCACTTATTTTATTGAAATCGGTATTTTTAATAACACCGGTCTGATCGGTATAGTTTCCGGAAATTAAATAGCGTGTTTTTAGGTCTCCACCGCTAATGGTTAACTGATGGTTTTGCGAATTTCCGGTTTGAAGAGCAGCACTCTGCCAATCTTCTCCTTCACCAAAAGCATTAATCTGCGTATCGGTAAATCCTGTTTCTCCATTGTTTTGTTTTAGCTCAGTATAAAGCTGCGCCCATTGTTTGCCGTTGAGTAAGTCCAGTTTTTTACGTACAGTTTGCCAACCAAAGGTGGTCTGAAAATTAATATTATCATTCCCTTTGCTTCCTTTTTTGGTACTAATAATAATGACACCATTTGCACCCCGGGTACCATAAATGGCCGTTGCAGAAACATCCTTCAGTACTTCGATTGATTCAATATCACTTGAGTTGATAGTTGAAAGAGGATTCAAACCACCATCAAAATTACCTGCTCCGGTGCGGGTTGCACTGTTATCGTTGTACAAAATGTATCCATCAATTACGTACAAAGGTTCATTACCACCTGTTATAGAGTTACCTCCACGGATACGTAAAGTTGATGTTGCGCCAGGCTGTCCCGAACTTTGTGTAACATTCAATCCAGCAATAGCACCACCCAATGCGTTATCAAAAGAAACGGATGGTTGAGCCAGCGACTCTTTAGAGATGGATGCAATTGAACCTGTAAGTTCTTTTCGCCTTTGGGAGCCATACCCAACCACAACCACTTCGTTTAGTTTATTGACAATTTCCTGAAGAATAATAGTGATGGGTTCGGCAATTTCATAAACATCAACTTCCTGTTCCTGATAACCCAGGTAACGTATTTTGAGTGAAACGGGCAACGATTTAACTTTAACGATGAATCCGCCGTTTCCATCGGTGAGAACACCGTTTTCTGCAGCTCCCTCTTCCTTTGAAATAACAGTTGCTCCAACCAGGGTATTATTGGAGGTAGCATCAAAAACCTTCCCTTTTACAATTAATTGTTCCTGTGCGGAAATAGGAAGGCTTATTAAAAAAAATGTTAAAACGACGGTTCCCTGGAGAAACCCATTCGTTTTTTTGAAAAAATGTACTACTTTAGTCATAGATTTAATTTATTAGATCGAGTGTCCTTGAAACCATTTGCAGTCGGTATAGAGGGCACTTTTTTGTTATTTTTACGATAAGATTTTTTTGTTTCTTTTTGGCTCTCACCCCAATAAAGAATTTTCTTTTTGTTTAAGTACGATAGTCAACAATAGTAACTTCTATAAATGCCAAGTGTTACATAATATTTTCGTTGCATAACCATTGTTTCCCAAGTGTTTATTTTAAAGCTTGTTTTAAGTCGGCTATTAAGTCTTTTACATCTTCCAGACCTATTGACAATCGAATAGTTTCAGGTTTTACTCCGGCATTGTTTTTCTCTTCCTCGGTAAGCTCATGGTGAGTTGTGTGGGCCGAATTAATGACCAGCGAACGGGCGTCACCAAGGTTGGCATGGTAAGAGAACAATTTTAATTTTTCTATAAATTTATTAGCGTCCTCTTCGCTTCCCTTGAAACCAAATGAAAAAACACCTCCGGTTCCTTTCTTGAAGTATTTTTTTGCCAAAGCATTGTACTTATTACCTGGCAATGTTGGAAGACTGACCCAGGAAACTTTAGGATGTGATGATAAAAACTCGGCGATTTTTTGTGCTGATTCGGTTTGTTTCTTTACTCGTTCGCTCAATGTTTCAATGCCCTGAAGAATTAAATAAGCATCGAATGGCCCAAGTGTGGCTCCTAACAAAGCAAGGTGGTTTGTGCGAATGCGTCCTGTAAATGGAAAATCGGGTAAAGCCTCAATGATATTTCTGTCTCCCAGGGTATACACTTTTTCGGTAAACTGAGGATGTCTGCCACCAGCCC
>WSSedL1CaDRAFT_10002157_pt1 | contig 10299 bp, 8 predicted proteins | sample WetSurSL1Cattail_FD_9464 | JGI IMG/M metagenome (IMG submission 9464)
TGAAACCGGTTCTTGGAATTGATGATCCACGCACAGACAAGCGCATTGATTTTATCGGTGGAATAAGAGGCCTAAAGGAGTTGGAGCGTCGAGTGGCAGAGGATATGAAAGTAGCGTTTTCAATGTATCCTACATCAATTGAGGAACTTTTTATGGTATCGGATGCCGGAAAGCTTATGCCACCCAAATCCACATGGTTTGAGCCTAAGTTAAGAAGTGGAATATTCCTTCACAGCCTATAAGTAAAAACTGAGATCCGCAAGAGGACTTCCGTCCAGAGAGAGCATGATATAAATATAAAGTTTACATGAACCGCTTATTCTGAATTTTAATAATAATTTTACTGTTATATTTCGAATATGTATGTTAAAATGTTAAATAATAAGTTAGTAGGAGATGGATAATGAGCGGTTTCTTTAATTTTGATAATCCGGTTTTTGTGTTTTTGGGTAAATTATGTGATGTTATATTTTTAAGCTTAATTTGGCTGATTGTCTGCATTCCGATTTTTACGATCGGACCGGCTAATACAGCGTTGTATTACGCCGTTGTAAAGGTAATCCGAAGAGAGAGGGGCTATATTACGCGGGAGTTTTTTAAATCCTTTCGATTGAATTTTCTGCGAGCAGCAATTGTAGGAATAGTTCTGACAATCATATTTGTTATACTGATTTTGGACATCTTAACAGCAAGATCTTCACTTACTTCAAATGCTTCTATGAATTCTGTCTTATTCGGTGTTTATGTGGCGCTTTTCATATTCGTATTAGGCATTTCTTTGTATGTTTTCCCGTTTTTATCAAGATTTAACATGACAGTTAAACAATTGATAAAAGCAGCATCCTTTTTATCTGTAAGGCATCTTCTCCATACGATTGCAATGATAATTGTCTTTGCGGTTGCTGCAGCTGCGGTATTCGTTTTACCGCTTCTATTAGTAATAGTTCCGGCGGCTGCTACACTGCTTAATTCCTTTATTATGGAAAGAATACTGAAAAAGTACACGCCGGATGCAGAAAACGGTGAGAATTCAAGTAAAGATGAGTGGTATCTGGAATAATTCAGATTTTGTTAAACCAACTTAATATATAAGAACGCTTAGGTTAATTTTCATAAAAAATAAAAAAATATAAAAAAGTACTTTTCTTTTTTGTGAAAACATGGTATATACTTATGTATAAAAAAATATACAAACTTTTTAACGGAGCAAAGGCGTTCTCAGTTTCTTTGAGGACGCCTTTTTTATAATCACGAGAGGAGATTATTAGTATGTCTGAAAAATTAACAGATTTATTTGGAAGCGACGTGTTCAACGAAGCAACCATGATTGAGCGTCTGCCAAAAAAAACTTATGCAGCCCTCAAAAGAACACTTGAGAATGGCGAGGATTTGGATCCTGCTGTAGCTGACGTAGTGGCTAATGCAATGAAAGATTGGGCAGTTGAGCGAGGTGCTACACACTATACCCATTGGTTCCAACCTTTAACAGGTATTACAGCAGAGAAACATGATTCCTTTATCAATCCTACGGGTGATGGTAAGGTTTTATTGGAATTCTCCGGAAAAGAATTAATTAAAGGAGAGCCGGATGCATCTTCATTCCCGTCCGGAGGTTTAAGAGCTACATTTGAAGCTAGAGGTTATACAGCTTGGGATTGTACATCTCCCGCTTTCTTAAGAGAGGATGCTGCAGGCGTTACACTTTGCATTCCTACCGCTTTCTGTTCTTATACAGGCGAAGCATTAGATAATAAGACTCCACTTCTCAGATCTATGGAAGCTATCAGTACTCAGGCAGTACGTGTATTAAAGTTTTTCGGGCATGATGATGTTAAAAGTGTTTCAGCATCTGTTGGTCCTGAGCAGGAATATTTCATCGTGGACAGAGAAAAGTACTTAAAGAGAGATGACCTTATCTTTACAGGAAGAACCTTATTTGGTGCAATGCCACCGAAGGGACAAGAATTAGAGGATCATTACTTTGGAAGTATTAAGGAAAGAATTGCTTCTTACATGAAAGAAATCAATATCGAGCTTTGGAAGCTTGGTGTATCATCTAAAACTCAACATAATGAAGTTGCTCCTGCACAGCACGAGTTAGCACCTATTTATGATTCGGCTAATGTTGCAACAGATCGAAACCAGTTAGTAATGGATACCATGAGGAAGGTTGCTAACCGTCATGGACTTGCTTGCTTACTTCATGAGAAGCCTTTTGCAGGTGTTAATGGTTCCGGTAAGCACAATAACTGGTCACTGGTTACCAACACAGGCAAGAACATATTGGATCCGGGCAACACACCTCATGAGAATGTACAGTTCCTTCTTTTTTTAGCAGCTGTAGTAAAGGCTGTAGATATTCATGCAGATCTTCTTCGTGTTTCAGCAGCTAACCCTGGAAATGATCACAGATTAGGTGCTAACGAAGCTCCTCCGGCAATCATTTCTATCTTCCTTGGTGATCAGTTACAAGATGTTGTAACCCAGCTCGTTGAGAATGGCGAAGCTACGAACAGCAAAGAGGGTGGTAAGCTAAGAATTGGTGTAACTACACTTCCTAGCCTTCCTAAGGATGCAACAGATAGAAACAGAACATCACCGTTTGCATTTACCGGTAACAAGTTTGAGTTCCGTATGGTTGCATCTTCAGCTTCCATCGCTTCTCCTAATACAATATTAAATGCAATCACAGCAGATGTTCTTTGTGAATTTGCTGATGTACTTGAGAAGTCATCTGACGTTGAAGTGGCTATTCAAGATTTAATTATTAATGCATTAAAAGAGCATAAGAAAGTTATCTTCAATGGTAACGGATATGCTGAGGAATGGATCGCAGAAGCAGCTAAGAGAGGACTTCCTAATATTAAGTCTATGGTTGAGTCTATTCCTGCACTCGTTACAGATAAAGCTATCAAGCTATTTGAGAAGCATAAAATTCTTTCTTCTGTTGAGTTACATTCCCGTGCAGAAATTATGTATGAATCCTATGCTAAGGCAATCAACATTGAAGCAAGAACAGCTATTTCCATGGCAAGTGTTAAGTTTATTCCTGCAGTAATAAGCTACACAAAGAATCTTGCAGACTCCATCAACGCTGTGAAGACAGCTGTTGCTGACGCGGATGTAAGCGTTCAGACTTCATTATTAAAGGAGACTTCAACGCTTCTTGTTAAGGCTCAGGCTGCTTTAAAGGCATTAATCATTGCTACCGAAAAGGCTAATGCATTTGAAGAAGCTACTGAATCTGCAAAATACTTCAGAGATGTTGTTGTTCCTGCAATGAGTAACTTAAGAGCACCGATTGATGCTCTGGAAGTTATCGTTGACAAGAAATTATGGCCGGTTCCGACATACGGAGATCTGCTGTTTGAGGTATAATTAATAGTATAAAATTAATCAAAGGGGCTTATACTCCACGGATGAATAATTATTCGTGGAGCATAAGCCCCTTTTTCAGAGTCGGATTCACCAACAATATGGTAAATTTTATCGTGGTTTTGTAGTTTGGAGGTTAGATTGTTGAAATTGATGGAAAAATAGTATACTATTAATGTAAATAAAGAAAAACCATATTCATATTAACTTACGAAGGAAAACCCCTTAAGAAAGGATCATTGCTAAATGCCGATACAAATTGCAATCTGCGACGATAGTCCGGATGATCTCCGTAGATTAATCGAGGTCTTATATCAATATGACGACTCCTTCCAAATCACAAAATACACAAATGGTGAATTTCTGATATCGGATTGCCAGGAAAATGAAATTCTATTCGACATCATATTTCTGGATATTTATATGCCCGGAATTAACGGAATTGAAACCGCCACAGAAATACGAGCTACAATGAAGGATGTTATTATTATATTTGTCTCTTCCAGTAATGAGCATTATCCGGAAGCATTTGATGTGTTTGCCTTCAACTACATACTGAAACCGGTAAATAAAGAAAAATTGAATTCCTTACTTGAGCTGGCGTTGAAGAACACGCTCAAGGAACGCAGGCACCAGATTCAATTCAGCTTTAAATCAAAAAATTATCGAATTAACTGCAGAGACATCTTATATTTAGAAAGCAGAGATAAAATCATCCTATTTCACATGACAGATAAGACTATGCTGCAATGCTATGCAAAGCTGGACGAAATACGAAAGCAGTTGCCGGTAGATTCATTTATTCGTTGCCATCAAAGCTTTATGGTAAACAGTTTACATGTTACTGAGATGGCTGATCATTATTTTCGTGTAGGATCGTCGATGATTAACATATCCAAGAAATATCAGAAAGAATCAAAGAATCAATACTTCGAATATCTTTTTACTCATATGAATTATGGCAGTTAGAGTTAAATAAAGAACAATTTCACCCCCCTAATTTGAGAGCCGCTAAAAGCGGCACATGGGAGATAAAATGAAGAATGAAAAGTTTCGGAAGTGGTTCCTTATAGGTGCATTTTTTGTTACTGTAATGGCAGTTTATTCACCGATGGTAGCAACGCAATTCTATCATGAAATTTCGGGAGCGCCGATAGCGATAGACGGTAAAATGGATTTGTCTGATTGTGACCCATATCATGAGATATTCATGGACGGGCAGTGGGAGTTCTACTGGGAGCAATTTATTGTCTCTAATCCAGGCCAAAAGCTTAAGACAGCTTATATCGCGAATGTACCGGATAACTGGTCGAATTATAATATAGATGGCGAAAGTCTGCCCGCAGGCGGATACGGAAGCTTTCGTTTGATTTTGAACAATCTTTCATACTCAGACGAAATTGTATTGTATATTCCAGAATTTGGGGGAGCGTATCGTGTTTACATTGATAGACATCTTGTTGCCAAGAGTGGAACAGCTACCATGAATATGAATCGAATTTTCACTACCCCACAAGCAGATTTATACCCTACAATTCTTTCACCGTCTCCTACTCATGAAGTTGTAATAGAAATGGCAACTACAAGATTCTCAGGACTTTATATTGTTCCTATCCTCTGTGATTATCATCAAACCTGGCTGGAAATTCATACTTGCGGTTCGATAAGATTGATTTTGTTTGGTGTAGCTTTGTTTGCATTTGTCAGTCTCATGTCCATGTACCTATTCTCGTTCCGACACAAAATTCATACTTTCTGGATGCCTTTGCTGATACTGTTTATTCTAATACGTATGATGCTGACAACCCAATTTTACAGCTTCTGGCAACCGATTGTTTTTTTTAATATGTCTTTTGAATCGACCAATGAATTAATGTATTTTGTGACTTTTGCGCTAAAATATCTTCTTATATTCCTCATACAGGAGCATTGTGGTATGGTATTTAGTAAGAAGGAAAAGATCGGATTTTTGCTTTATTACATTTTTCTTTATATTATTTATTTAATTGTTCCACATGCTTTTTATAACCAAAATCTATCGATTTTAGTCCCGTCACTTACATTTGTTCTCGACATATATCTGTTTATAAAAGTTTTAAGATGGAGAACCCGTATCAATAAATATGGTATGATAACTTTCGTGGGTGAAACCTTCATAATCATTGGACTGGCTGTTAACAGCTTTTATGTGAATGGTAAAATCTATCAGAATATGTCCTTGACGATGATGATTTTCTTTACTCTATTTGAGGTGATTATGCTTTGGGTTTACTCGAGGCGTATGGGTGATCTTTATGATGATTTTACAATATCAGCTTCACGTTTACAGATAGCCGGTAAACTGATAGCCATGCAAAAGGAGTATTTCGAGACATTAAGCAGGCAGATGAATGAGATACGGGAGATTAAGCATGATATCAATCATTTTACACATGTAATGCTTGGGCTTGTAGAAGAAGGGAATTTAGATAGATTAAGAACATTTTTAGATGAATATTGTGAAAAATCCAGAATAGATCAGCTACCGATATTCTGTGAGCATACCATCTGCAACTCCATCATCGGGCATTATTACTTACGAGCAAAGGAATATGGAATTCTTTTCGAAACCCACTGCAGCATAGCAAATCAGACAGCAATGAGTGACAGTGATTTATGTATTATTTTAGGTAATGGTTTACAAAATGCAGTATATGCATGTAAACAGATGGATCTATCACAGCCGCGATTTGTGAAAATCGAAATAATGATATTAAAGGGGCAACTACTAATTAAAATTACTAATTCTTATCAAGGTAAGTTAAATATCAAGGATGGCAGATACATATCACTAAAAGGCGATAATTCACATGGGTTAGGGATTCGAAACATGACAAAGGTTATGGAAAATTATGGAGGACTTCTTAAAATAGAACATACAGAAAGCATCTTTACGTTAATGGCAGCGGTACCGGAGCAATAGTTTTACTTCTCAAGATTCCAATTTCGGTAAAAAACGGACCAATTTCGGCATTACGATAAGAACAACTAATATTCATGATAAGATACCTTTATGCAAACATCGCAGGAATGGAGGTATCTATGATATTTCAATTTGTTAATAAAGGGCTTATGATGCATTATATACTGGAGCGAAACAGCAATACAATAATATCCTATTACTCCAATCACGAGATGAAGAAATGGTATATCAACGAGGATTATGAGGTGGTTGGTGAAATTGGTAATGCGTCCCCGAAATATTCGAATCAGGATATGATACAAACAGAAACAGGGAAAAGTATCCCGGTATTTCCGAGGGGCAGTATCAAAAAACCATTTGAATGGGTTATCGGATATACAGCGATCGGTGAACATACTTATGTAGCTGTGGTTAGGAGTATACTTCCAAATATGTTTTTTGCAGAAAAGACTCAATTAGATATGATAGAAGCTACTGCTACAGGTATGGCCGATTCAGATGAAATTGAATCAACTGCGGAGGTAATGCCAGTAGAAGAGGTAATACCAGTAGAAGAGGTAATACCAGTAGCTGATACATTAAATGAGAATGATTTTACGTTTGATGGGAGTATAATACGGAGATACCATGGTAAAGCCAGTGAAGTCGTGATACCGGAATTCCTGTGGTATCAAGGAAAGAATTGTCTGGTGACCGGAATACATTACTTTGCATTTTCGAAAGAGCATTGCGATACAGTAGAAAGCATCACGATTCCGGCGGGAGTAAATAACGTAAGTACGTTTGAGGATAACTATACAATTAAGAAAATTTATGTTGATCCTTTGAATAAGACTTATTCCAGTATAGATGGTGTACTTTTTGACGCTGAAAAGAGAATTCTATTTTATTGTCCACCCGGCAAAAGTGGCTCATTTACAATACCGGCAAGTGTAGAGGGTATTTGTAAACAGGCATTTGTAAGTAGCAAGCTTTCGAGCATCACATTTGAAGAAGGAAGCAATTTGAAATTTATTGAGTTGCAAACATTTGCAAACTGTCAATTGACCAGTATAACCTTACCGAATAGTGTAAATTATATTTATGACACTACATTTTTAGAGGCTTTTTGCCTAACGGATATAAATGTTGAAATTACCAATCCAAATTATAAAAGTATCGAGGGTGTGCTGTTTACAAAAGATGGAACAAAATTGGTGGCTTATCCATGTGGTAGATGTGATATTTCATATTCCATACCGGATGGAGTGAAAATAATTGGCTCAGGAGCTTTCGCGTGTTGCACCCGGTTGACTTCTGTCAGTATGCCATCGACTCTGAAAAAGATTGATATTGCAGCATTCATGGGGTGTATCAATTTATTAACGATAACAATTGATTCATCAGATGTTATATTTGGGGAAGATGTAAACGATAGTACAGGTTTTAAAAATGTATATAAGACCCATGGCATAGGTACTTATACAGCCACGGTATGTACCGGCAATTGGACGAAGCAGGTATAAAGGATTGTTTTCAATGTTCCATCGGAGCATTTGCAAAATTGTTAATATGAAGCTATAATTCTTGGGGCGGCCATATGTATGGTGGCCCTTTTAGCAGATGCGGTACGGAAAAATTTACTTGACATTTTATCGGTTTTCTTATATATTTTGATTATCAAACTATTTGTCTTACAAAGCATATGCTTAGGAGTGAAGCAGATGAAAGAGAAACTTGTTCAAATCAATAAAACGCTTGTAGAAGTTTATGATGATGTAAACCGAATTGAGGAAATCTCAATTAAAAGCGGATCTTTTAGCGATTTATCCATAACCGAAATACATACGGTTGAGGCGGTTGGCTTATACGGATCAAAAACTATGTCAGAGGTATCAGCTGCGCTTGAGATCACAATGGGTACATTAACAACTGCTGTGGACAAATTGATTAAGAAAGGATATGTGGAGCGTTGTCGCAGTAATACCGACCGTAGGATTGTCAATATCAATCTGACGAAGAGAGGCAAGTTGGCATATCGAATTCATGAGAAATTTCATTTAGATATGGTAGAGGCAATAATGTTGGATTTTACAGCACAAGAAGAGGAAATACTATTAATAGCGCTAAGCAAATTAAATAAGCATTTAAAAGATATATATATGGGAAAAATATAATATGATTTTACCTATAGGAGGACTCGGTAATGAGACATGCAATAATCATCGGTACGGGAAGTTATCTGCCGGATAATAGATTAACTAATGATGACTTGGCAAAACTGGTAGATACAAGCGATGAGTGGATTACATCCAGAACCGGCATAAAAGAAAGACGAATTTCCACCGGCGAAACAACTTCCGATTTGGCATATGAAGCAGGTAAAAGAGCTTTAAGCAGTTCAAAGCTTTCTGCCGAAGAGCTTGACTTAATCATATGCGCGACCATTACCCCGGATTCCTTCATGCCTTCGGTAGCCTGTATAGTTCAGCAACGTCTTGGTGCATATCATGCCGCAGCGTTTGATCTGACTGCAGCCTGTACCGGTTTGATCTATGCGATGGCTGTAGCGACTTCTTTTATTGAAAACGGTATGTATAAGAATATTCTGGTGATAGGAGCAGAAACCTTATCAAAGACTTTGGATTGGTCTGATCGTTCCACCTGTGTGTTGTTCGGTGACGGTTCAGGCGCGATGATTCTGTCTTCATCAGAACAGAAATCAGGTATCATGAATGTTATACTTTCCAGCGATGGTGGTAAGCGGGAACATTTATGCCTACCGGCTATTCCCATGGCGAATCCCTTTGTAAAGAAGGATGAAACAGACTTTCGCCCGACAATTTCGATGAATGGGCAAGAGGTATTTAAGTTTGCGGTTCGAAGTATCACAGATTTAGTGAAATCAGTACTTGCAAAAACCGGATTAAAAGAGGATGATATCAAATATGTTGTAGCGCACCAGGCAAACGCGAGAATTATAGAGCACGCTGCAAAATTCCTAGGGATTTCATTGGACAAATTCTTTATGAATTTGGATCGGTATGGTAACACCTCGGCTGCGACCATCGGAATTGCACTGGACGAAATGGTACAGAACAAACTCTTAAAGTCAGGAGACCGATTGATTTTGGTTGGTTTTGGAGGAGGTATGACAAGCGGAGTAGTTCTGGTGGAATGGAACTAACAAGTTAACTAAGCGAAACCCGGAGGTAACACTCCTGGCGATATAGACAACCAATTAAAACATTATGGAGGATGATAACAATGGATATCGACAAAATCAAAGAAGTAGTAGCCGAGCATTTGAGCGTAGATGTGTCAGAACTTAAGGAGGAGACGTCATTAAAGAATGATTTAAATGCGGATTCCCTTGATTTATTCCAAATTATTATGTCACTGGAGGAAGAGTTTGGAATTGAAATTCCTACAGAGGATACAGAGAGCATCGGAACAATCGGTGACATCGTGAAGTACCTGGCAAAAAGAAACGAAGAAGCATAATTTGAATTAATTGATTACAGACATGGATATCAGGGGGGATTCCTCCTGGTACACCATAGTCGAATGCTTCTGTAGTTGAGGAGGATTAAGAAGAATGAAATCACGTATATGTGATCTGTTAAATATAGAATACCCGATTTTTCAGGGAGCAATGGCAAGAATATCAGATGCGTCTCTGGCAGCTGCAGTATCCGAGGCAGGGGGGCTTGGGATTATTGCCGGAGGCACAGCACCGGCTGATTTTGTGCGCGCTGAGGTTAGGAAAGCGAAAGAACTGACGACCAGACCCTTTGGCGTGAACATAATGCTACTAAGCGAGTTCGCAGATGATATTGCGAAGATGGTATGCGAGGAAGGTGTTAAGGTTGTTACGACCGGAGCCGGAGCACCGGGTAAGTACATGGATATATGGAAAGAACATGGAATCAAGGTAATTCCGGTGGTACCGTCTGTTGCGATAGCGAAAAGAATGGTACGTA
>WSSedL1CaDRAFT_10002158_pt1 | contig 10297 bp, 7 predicted proteins | sample WetSurSL1Cattail_FD_9464 | JGI IMG/M metagenome (IMG submission 9464)
CGCCATCCGCCGCTCACGCTCGGGTCTGTCAGACCCGAACCGGCCCACTGGCTCGTTCCTGTTCCTTGGGCCGACGGGTGTCGGCAAAACCGAGCTGTGCAAGGCGCTGGCCGGTTTCCTGTTTGATTCTGAGGACCACTTGATCCGGGTGGACATGAGCGAGTTCATGGAGAAACACAGCGTGGCCCGCCTGATTGGCGCGCCTCCGGGTTATGTCGGTTACGAAGAAGGTGGCTACCTGACCGAAGCGGTGCGCCGCAAACCCTACAGCGTGTTGTTACTCGACGAGGTGGAAAAGGCGCATCCCGATGTGTTCAACGTGCTGCTGCAGGTGCTCGACGATGGCCGCCTGACCGACGGCCAGGGCCGTACCGTGGACTTCAAGAACACCGTGATTGTGATGACCAGCAACATCGGCTCGCAAATGATCCAGGCCATGGTCGGCCAGCCCTATGAGGAAGTGAAAGACGCGGTGACCGATGAGCTCAAAAACCACTTCCGTCCTGAGTTTTTGAACCGTATCGACGAGACCGTGGTGTTCCACAGCCTGGATGCACAACACATCGCCGACATTGCCAAGATCCAGCTGGCAGTGCTCACGGCGCGGCTGGCTCACATGGAGCTGGGCCTGCAGGTCAGCGATGCGGCGGTGGCCGAGCTGGCCAAGGTCGGCTTTGATCCGGTGTTTGGTGCTCGACCGCTCAAACGCGCGATCCAGCAGCGCATTGAGAACCCGCTGTCCAAACTGCTGCTCGAAGGCAAGTTTTTGCCCAAGGCAACGATCCATGTGGATGTGGACACCATCCGTGCGCCGGGGCAGTTTAGCTTTACCCCGGATGCCACGGCCTGACTGTTGTCAGAATATATGCTGCGGATTCAACAACGAAGTGCAACGTTCAGTATAAGGTTGGGCCAAGAGTGAATAGGATGAGCTCTTTGTGACCAGCCAGTCTCAACGAAGCACCATGACCTACACCCACTTGACCCAAGACGAACGATACAAAATCCACGCCCTCAAACACCAAAACGTTAGCCTTAGGCGTATTGCAGCAGAGCTCCAGCGTAACCACTCAACCATCAGTCGAGAGCTCAAGCGCAACATCGGCCCCAACGGCTACAAACCCGTTGTGGCCCATCAAAAGGCCCGCACCCGCCAGACCCGGCGGCGCAACGCTACCGAGTTCACCAGCAGCCAATGGACACTTGAAGCTGGAAAAAGCGATCAACATCAGCCATGAGTGCATCTACAAACACATCTATCGGGATAAAGACCAAGGCGGCGAACTGGTGAAGTTGCTGCGTTGCCAGAAAGTGTGCCGCAAGCGCTATTGCAAGACGCTGCCGATGAAACTTCCTACTGATGCACTTTGTAGTTAAATTCACGGAAAAATCAGCCTCTAGCCCAATAGATATATTGACAAGATGCTACGAGTTAGATAGCAACAGAGAAGATGACAAGCAAGACGTCTTCTACCGCGCTGCCTTGGCTGATCGCCAGGGTCAACGCATTCACCCCAAGCCCAATGCACCGGGGGCCCAGACTGCACTGGTGATTGGTGTGCCAAACCAACACCTATAGTGGCTGCGCTGTATAACTGGCGCGGCCAGCCCAACAACCACCGGGCAGCCGCAACGGGGCCAGCGAGCAGGCTCGGGCTTGCTGTTGAGTGCGGATGCTGCTGGCCGCGTAAGCTCGCGACAATCACATCTATGCCAATAAACTTTAAAAGATGATCAATTCAAGTGCTGCAATCACCTACCTGAGCCTTCAACGCAGTACACCGCAGCCTACAAGTCTTTTGAGCCTCTAGCCCTTTACATAAAAGGGGTTATTGCTATACATTTATTAGAAATCCATGCCATAAATGCACTACCCATGGCGGCCATTACCGGAGGAATTTCACCATGCTTGAAAACAACCCGCAGTTCAACATCGTGACACAGGCGTTCCCGCATATCGGTGAAAAGCTCAAAGCCTATTGGGGGCAAAACAACTTTGTGGCCTATATGGAAGGTTTATTACACGGCACGCGTAGTGGCACCCGCCACGGCTTTCCGGCCGACATCCTCATGGCCTTGCACTATATGGCTGAACTACACAAGGCGACTTTTCCTCAGTACGAAGTGAGTGATGACTTCTGGGCGTATGTTGAAAGCAAGCCAACGGTTCCTGACCGTTAACCTGCTGATCACAGTCAAGCCTTGTTTTCTGCGATCACGCTTTTGACCCAGGGCTCCGGCGCAGCCAGCCAAACCATACACCGACCGCCACAGGTGCCCCCAAGCAGATGCTGGCCAACAGGTCGCCAAACCCGGCATCGCTGAACAGGGCGGAAACCAGGCCGATGCAGGTCAAGACGCCAAGGACCACCGGCCAGCCCCAGACCGCCGTCACACCCAAATGGCGCACTTTGCTCATGTGAATTCCCCCACCTTCAGCACACCGTCCTTGGTGGCAGGTTTGTGCCCGGTTTGNCGTTCTTTGCGCAGCCACAGATACAGCCCGCTNCCCAGCACAATGATGGAGGCGATNTCCAGCAGTGCCCANANAATNTGCATCGGCCTGCCGCCGTAGTCACCAAAATGCAGCGGTTGTGACACCAGCAGCGCCGTCAGATACCANGGCANNTGCGGGGCATTGGTCACCTCGGTGGTCCGGGCATCCACCAACACAGGTTGAAGCAGACGCGAAGTGAATGGCTCGTTNCCACGCATAAAAAATGCNTTGTGGTGCGGGCTCGAATAAGCCGTACCCGGAAACGCGATGAAGGACAACGTTGTGCCTGGCGCTTGTTTGAGTGCCGAATCAAGCGAACGCTGCAGCGAGCCGCGCTCAGCTACAGGCACCATGGGTTGCCCCTTGTACGGGGCCAACAAGGCAGCCAACTGATCCTGCTGCCAGTATTTGATGATCAGATCAGCCCAGGTGTTGATCATCCCGGTGCTACCAACCACAAAAAACCAGACCAGGGTGACGATACCCAGCAGGTTGTGCAGGTCCAGCCACTTTAGGTGAGGCCGACGGTCATCGCGGACCGTTCCGAAATCAAGCTTGCGCATGAAGGGGCCGTACAACACCGCACCGCTGACGATGGCCACCAGCAACAACAAACCCATCAACCCCAAAAACAGTTTGCCAGCCAGGCCTGCAAACAAATCGATGTGGAGCTTGAGCATGACCCACATGAAGCCCTGGTCAAACCGCGGCTGCGCCAGCACCTCGCCTGTGCGTGCATCCACCACCACCGAGCGGAAATCATCGGTTGGATCGGGTGTGGGCGTCAGCGTGACAAACCACAGATCCGTGCTGTCCTCGGGCTGGGAGACGAACTGCACTACGCGGCCCGGATGCTGGGCGCGCGCCACCTCCAGCACCGTATCCAGGCTGACGCGCGGGCTATCTGCCGGCATCGGCAAGGCTTCCACCTCGGTGCCTAGCAGATGGCCGATTTCATGGTGAAAGATCAACGGCAACCCGGTGAGGCAGAGCAGCAACATGAACACCGTGCAGATGAGGCTGCTCCACTTGTGCACCTTTGACCAAGACCGGAGCGTTTTGTTGTGCATGGTGGCTTAGAACTGGTACTTCATCGACAACGACACGCTTCGTGGTGCCCCGTAGGTGATCTGGTCATAGGCATCGAACATGTTGAAGTAGGTTTTGTCAAACAGATTGTTGATATTGAGCTGTGCCGAGAGCTGCTTGCTGAATTCGTAACGCGCCATCAGGTTGACCAGGGCATAGGCTTTCTGCTCGATCTTCCCGGACACACCCAGCGGGTTCTCGCCATAGGTGTAGACGGCGCTCTGCCAGTTCACACCACCACCCAACGTCAGTTTGCTCCACGCCCCGGGCAAGCGGTAGGAGGTGAACACCCGCAGCAACTGACGGGGGTAGATACTGTTGACGTCCGCACCATCGGCATCGGTCGCCGTGAACTTGGTGAATCCCGCACTGAGATTCCAATCCGGAGCCAGTTCACCAGACAACTCGAATTCGACACCTTCGCTGGTCGCCCCCTCAGAAGCACGGTAGGCAGTTTCTGGCAATGTCGCCCCAATCACATTCTCACCCGTGCTTTGAGCCAGATTTTCTTGATTGATCTTGAAGACAGCAGCGGACGCATTCAGTCGGCCACCAAAAAATTCACCTTTGACACCCGCCTCAATGCTCTTGCCCAGGATCGGATCCAGATAATTGCCATTGATGTCGCGGTTTTGCTGCGGCTGGAAAATGCTGGTGTAGTTGGCGTACACCGAATACGTGTCGTTGAGGTCATAAACCACACCGACATAAGGCGTCAACTCATGGCTGAAGCTCATGCTGTAGGGATTGCTGGACACCTCCGACCCTGACCTTTCGTAGTTGGTCACACGTGCGCCCAGAATCAGCTTGAGGGGATCGGACACGTTAAAACGCGCCGCAGCATAAATCGCATCTTGTTTGGTTGTGCTCGACTCATAGTCTGTCAGCGCCCCCCAGGTGGGTTCTGCATAAGAAGAACCATCCCAAGCGTTGAAGTCGGTGACAGTGTCAGCAACACCTGATCGGCTATCGGCATCAAATGTTTGTTTTGAAGACACGAAGCCCACAGACAACTCGTGTGAACGCCCGAACAACTCAAAGGGGCCACTGGCTTGCAGGCCGAGGTCTTCCTGCTGTGTATGCGTCTTGTAGGAGCCCGGCCAGGCATTCAGACCTGATCCGGTCACACGATCCGATGATCCATACAGATAAAGCAGGTAAGAATCGGACGTGCGATCACCGCGGTTGTAGCTGGCCTTGATTTTCCAGTCGTTGTCAAAACGGTGTTCAAGTGCCGCGAAATAATTTTCATAAACAGAGTCCCATCGCGTCCAGTCGGCCGCGGTGGTTTTGGAACGGTCCCAATTGGTACGGGTGCCGTCGCTGTACCAGACAGGCAGCCCACCCCACATCGCCCCTTTCGTATTGTTTTCCTGCCGACTGTAGCCCGCGGACAAAAGTGTGTTCTCACTCAAATCTGCTTCCATGGTGGCAAAAATGGTCTGATGCTTGCTGCTCAGGTTAGTCACCCAACTGTCACTGTCAGAAGACTCGGCAACCACCCGTGCACGCAAGGTCTTGGCCTCGTTGACAGCCGTCGACAGATCCAGCATGGCTCTGCGCTCGTTCCAGCTGCCAACACTCACATCCACGGTTCCCGTAAATTCCTTGCTGGTGGCGCGTTTACGCACCAGATTAATTGCCGCTGAAGGGTCACCCGCCCCGGTGGTCAAACCCGTCGCGCCGCGCACCACCTCTACCCGGTCATAGATCGCCAGACTGGTCATGACCTCGCCAGAACTCCAGCCTTGATTCCAAGTGGTCGGCACACCATCAATCATCAACGTGTTGATGTCAAAACCGCGAGCAGTAAATTGAGCTCGATTGGTTTCATACTGATGCACGGACACCCCAGTGACATTGTTGAGGACATCCGTGATATCGAACAGATCTTGGTCTTCGATGCGCTGCTGCGTCACCACCGTTACTGACTGCGGGGTATCACGCAGAGACATGCTCAAAGGTGTAGCGGTTTTGGCCTTGCCTGTGGTGTAAGACCCGGTGCCCTCGGTCTGCTCACCCATCTGTTCACCGGACACAGTCACCGTAGACAGAGCCGCTTCACCCGTAGTCTCCTCGGCTTGGGCGAAGGCTGGCAGCGCAAGCGCCACCATGAGAGAAAGGGTCTTGACCTTGAATTGATTGCCAGTCGAAATGAAATGTTGCATGCCAGGTTTCCTATTTTTTCAAGAAAAATCAACTTGCTGGCTATGCGCATTGAAGGCATCGATTGCTGGCTCGTCATCACTCTAAATGATAACAGTTCTTATTAACCATGAATGGCTATGCGCATTGAAGGCATCGATTGCTGGCTCGTCATCACTCTAAATGATAACAGTTCTTATTAACCATGAGTACAGAGCTGTTGATGTCTACGCCGCAGCAACACACCCAACTTGTCACACCGGCATCAGCGATTCAAAAGAGACTCGAAAGACGTTTATGATGCCAAAAGGCACTTGACTTGCATCATGACCGGTGGAGCCAATCCACGCAAAATCAAGACTTTGACCTGACATTGGCAACATAGCCAGCAAGGGAGTTCCATACCATGGCGTCAGCTCTAGCTTGTTCCTTGGCAAGATGAAAACTCATCTTTGGGCAGAAGACGTTTTGCGCGCCCACCCGGACGGCATCGCATTGATGGGCGATTGTTATGAGCTGTTGTTTGCCAATGCGCAATACCTGAACATCTGGGGTTTTTCCGAGAAAACTGCATTTCGCATGACCGGCAGCGAGCGGTTTGAGTACCAGATGAACATGCTTGCAGAATCTGAAAAAGTTGCCATTGCGCTGCAATTGATCAGGCAAGAGATCATCTCACCCAGGCCGAGTTATTTCCACTTGAAAGACGGCCGTTGGCTGGAGCGCATCGCCTACCGACACATGGTTGACACGGAAAGTCTAGGCATTGTTTCGCAGTGGCGCGATGTGACCAGCAGCCATCTGGAGAATTTGTCGGCTCAGCATGAGCGTGATCTGATGCACGCCATGATGGACAGTGTGCCGGATCAGATCTTTTTCAAAGACCGCGAGAGTCGCTTCATCCGGATCAACACCAGCTTGGCCAATCGGTATGGGTTGGACAACCCGGCACAGGCCATCGGCAAGTCGGATGCCGACTTCTACTCGGCCGAACATGCGACCCAGACCCGGCGTGAAGAACTGGAGATCATGCGCACGGGTGCTCCGGTTTTTAACCAACTGCACCACGAGGTCTGGAGCGATGGTAGGGAAGCCTGGAACGTCTCGATGAAGATGCCTTTGCGGGATGCCTCAGGCCGCATCATCGGCACCTATGGCATCGCACACGACATCACCGAACACAAAAAAACCGAAGCACTGATTTGGCAACAAGCCAATTTTGACGAGTTGACCGGCCTGCCCAATCGCCGGATGTTGCGTGACCGCTGGGAGCAGGTCCTGAACACCCACAGACGCAATGGCCACGGACTCGGGTTGCTGATCATGGACCTGGACCAATTCAAAGAAGTCAACGACAGCCTGGGCCATGCCTTTGGTGACCATTTGCTGACGCTGGTGTCACGCCGGGTGGAAGCTTGCCTGCGCAGCACCGACACACTGGCGCGTATGGGAGGTGACGAGTTTGCCGTGATCCTGACGGACTTGTTGCCCAGTGCTGACGTCGGCGACATTGCGCAAAAAATTGTGACCAGTTTTGCCGAAGCCTTTGATCTGAACGGTCACAGGGTGTTCGTTTCTGCCAGCATTGGGATCGCGCTTTGTCCGCAAAATGGGGAGAGTTTTGACGAGTTGCTCAAAGTGGCCGACCAAGCCATGTACGAGGCCAAGTCCAATGGCAGAAACAGGTTTTGTTTCTTTAGCAGCGCGCTGCAGGAACGCGCCCACAAACGTTTGCGCATGGCCAACGACTTACATGTCGCCTTGCAAGAGCAGCAGTTTTACCTGGTCTACCAACCCATTGTGAATCTGAAAAACGGCAGCATCCACAAGGCCGAGGCACTGATCCGCTGGAAGCATCCGCAACACGGATTGATCCCACCCAGCGAGTTCATTCCATTGGCCGAATCCATCGGCCTGATCACGGAGATTGGTGAATGGGTCTTTCACACCGCAGCACAACAGGTGCGGATCTGGCAGACCGAGTTGCACCCGAACATGCAGATTGCCATCAACAAATCACCACTGCAGTTTCAGAGCAAAACCGGGCAACCTCACGAATGGGCGGCCTATCTGCGGTCTTGCAAGCTGGCGCCAAACGCAATCGTGGTCGAAATCACCGAGGGACTGCTGCTGGATGCCTCCGAGTCCGTCCAACAGCAACTCATGGCGTTGCGTGATGAGGGCATGCAGGTGTCGCTGGATGACTTTGGCACCGGCTACTCTTCTTTGTCCTACCTGCACCAGTTTGACATTGACTTTCTCAAAATTGACCAGTCATTCATGCAAGAGTTGGAGGAAGGTTCCAAAAATATGACGCTGTGCAAGGCCATCATCCATATGGCCCATGAACTGGGCATGCAGGTGATTGCCGAAGGCATCGAGACGCAGCGTCAAAAAGACCTGATACAAGAAGCAGGATGCGATTTTGGCCAGGGCTACTTTTTTGCTAAACCGCTGCTACCCGAGGATTTTTTTGCGCTTACCCATATGCCATCTGCCACCGTGGCCGCCACGTGAGCACCTGAACTCAGTCGGCCTGCGGCGCGATCATCTCCGCGTAGTCATACAGCGCCCCCAACACGGCTTCACCGCGTTCGTCGGCGGTCTCAGCCAGTTGGTCCAACTGATCAAACAGCCCCGTTAACGTGAGCGCACCACCCTCGCCTTCCAGCAGCCGTGCGGCGCGGTGGGCTTCCCAGGCAGCAGCCTCTTCTGTCGACAAATTTGCGGGGTAGTTGCGGGCACGGTAACGCCATAACAGCTCGGTCAGGCGGGCGTCGTCAAAGGCTGGGCGGGCTTTGGCCAGTTGTTCGGGGCTGCTTTGGCGCAGATCGTTGAGGCGGCGCCGGTCTGCATTGCCGATGAAGCCGCCATACAGGTCTTCGTCCACATCTACCGGGGCGCCGCTGTCGCGTTTGAATACTTCGGCCCAGATCGCACTCATGTCGGGCAGGTCGCGGGCTTTCACCGCGTTGTCCAGCTGTGCCGCCACGTTGATGACCCAGCGCTGCGCCATCGGCTCACTGAGCACTTTAAGGTTGCCCATCACCATCGGTGATTTGTTGATGTGTACGGATTTAATCGGCAGCCGCTGCACACCTTCGGGCAAATCGGCGCTGCGGGTGAACAGGCGCTGCTGGATTTGTGCGGCGTTTAGGCTGGCCAATTCGCTCGGGTCTTGCGACAAATCCCAGGCCAGCAGCTCGTTTTTATTGCCCGGATGCATGGCCAACGGCCACATCAGCGCCAGGCAGCCGCGCTCTGGCGAAAACATGCCCGAAACATGCCAGAACGGCCGCGCGTTGGCGGGTGTCGTGGGCAGACCCAACTCGGCCAGCACCCGGTCTTTTTTGTGCAGACCAAAACAAAACTCAAACAAACGCGGTTGGGCGGTTTTGATCAACCGAGCCAAGGCTATTGTTGCGTGCACGTCGCTTAAGGCGTCGTGAGCGGACTCGTGTAGCAGGCCGTTGGTGGCGGTTATGTCGGTGAGTTTGAAGCTCGGTTTGCCCTCGGCATTCAGCGGCCACTGGATGCCGTCGGGGCGCAGGGCATAAGCGGTGCGCACCACGTCCAGGATGTCCCAGCGGCCGCAGTCGTTTTGCCACTCCCGAGCGTAAGGGTCGATCAGGTTGCGCCAGAACATGAAGCGGGTGATTTCGTCGTCAAAACGAATGGTGTTGTAACCCACGCCCACGGTGCCAGGCCAGGCCAGTGCCTGCTCGATCTGCGCCGCAAACTGGTATTCGGGCAGCCCTTTTTCCAGACATTCCTGTGGTGTGATGCCGGTGATCAAGCAGGACTGTGGGTCAGGCAGGAAATCGTTGGTGGGTTGGCAGTACAGCATGATGGGCTCTCCCACCTGGTTCAGCTCGGCGTCGGTGCGGATCGCCGCAAACTGCGCCGGGCGGGCACTGCGGGTGTTGACACCGAAGGTTTCATAGTCGTGCCAAAGGAAAGTATGGGCCATGAAGCTCGCTCAGAGTATTACAAAATAGATAGCAACCACCCCTTATAAATAAAGGACTAGAGGTAAAAAATGCATTATTTTCGGCGGGCTGAATTGACACCCGGTAGCTCGGCCACCAGGCCCAACACCTTGTGCAAGCGGCCTGAGTCCGACACCTCCACGGTGAAGGTCATCCACGCGGTGCCTTTGATCGACTGGGTTTGCACACCAATCACATTCATCTTCTCTTTGGTGAAGACTTCAGAAATATCACGCAGCAGGCCTTGGCGGTCATGCGCCTGCACCGCCACATCCACCGGGAACACCGAGCCACTCATGGCGCGTGCCACGCCCCACTCCACCTCGATCAGGCGCTCGCCATTTTTGGCGACCATTTCACGCAGGTTGCTACAGTCCTTGCGGTGCACACTGACGCCTTTGCCACGCGTGACAAAACCACAAATCGCGTCCGGTGGCGCAGGTTTGCAGCATTTGGCCATTTGCGTCATGAGTGAATCGACCCCCACCACCAGCAAGCCGCCCTTGGTCGGGTTGTCGCCTGAGCGGGGTTTGCGCAACAGCGGTGCGTTGGCGTCAAACTGCGGCGCCTCGGGCGG
>WSSedL1CaDRAFT_10002159_pt1 | contig 10295 bp, 9 predicted proteins | sample WetSurSL1Cattail_FD_9464 | JGI IMG/M metagenome (IMG submission 9464)
GGGGCTGGAGAAGGTCCCAAGGGTTGGGCTGTTCGCCCATTAAAGTGGCACGCGAGCTGGGTTCAGAACGTCGTGAGACAGTTCGGTCCCTATCTGTTGTGGGCGNAGGAAATTTGCGAAGGTCTGACACTAGTACGAGAGGACCGTGTTGGACGAACCTCTGGTCGATGGGTTGTTCCGCCAGGAGCACTGCCCAGTAGCCACGTTCGGTTAGGATAAGTGCTGAAAGCATCTAAGCACGAAGCCATCTTCAAGATTAGATTTCCATTGAGGGTCGTCGAAGACTACGACGTTGATAGGTTACAGGTGTATAACAGAAATGTAGAGCCGAGTAATACTAATTGCCCGATAGCTTTTTTTGTGCCTTATGGTATTGTAGTGCTGAACTGACTGATTCTCTCTTCTTTTAATTATCTTATAATAACCTATACAGCGGTAAGCTGTGAGCGGTAAGTAGCCAAGCGAAGAGCTTACTGATTACAGCTTTAAAACTTACAGCTGAACGACACTTAGGTGGTTATAGCGACAGGGTTCCACCTCTTCCCATTCCGAACAGAGAAGTTAAGCCTGTCCACGTCGATGGTACTGCAATTATGTGGGAGAGTAGATAGCCGCCGTTTTTTGAAAGCCTCAAGTATTCATTTACTTGAGGTTTTTTTGTGCGTTAAGCTCTGGAAATTGCAGAGATGGGGGGAGTGAAAGTGTTGAGAATCCAAAAAAGAATGGTTTCAAAACCTTGTAAAACGATTCTTCATCGTTTAAATCGACTTTATTATACTTTCACAGCATAGCGAAATTGCCTCGCACCTCCTGGCAGCAATCTCGCCGGATTGCGAAGTTGCCGCGGATACACTGTCGGCAATTTCGCTGAGTTGCGAAGTTGCTGTGGATACTTTGGCGGCAATTTCGCCAAGTTGCGAAATTGTCTCGGATACTCTGGCGGCAATCTTATTTGTCTAAGTATTGTTGTCGTAGGCCTACAACGAGCAGACTTAGCATTTAATTGAAAGAGAGTATAAGGGAAGTAATTTATTTCTTTAAAAAATCTTTTCGAACGGGACTAAAACTATCTAGTAAAATACCGGATTCTAAACAAATAACTCCATGATCTGTATCAGGCTCTGCATAAAATCCATCACCGATGCTGAGAATCTGTTTTTTGCCATTAATCGTTACTTCAAAAGAACCACTTGCTACATAAGTGCATTGCGAATGAAAATGCTTGTGGATATAACCAATTGCCCCTTTTTCAAAGCATACTTTAACCAGCATTAAATGCTCATCGTAACCCAGAATCTGCCTGGAAACTCCTTCACCTAAATCTTCTATATCAACTTCAGAATTTAAAAGAAAGTTTTTACTTCGTGTTATCATCTTGTCTAATTTTGTGAATAGCATACATGTTTAATTCTGGCGGTCTAATACCAATCAGGTTTCTTTTATATTAGCTTTCGCAAAATCAAATACTCCACGTAAATGTTGTTGCATCAATTCTGCTGCTTTTTCTCCGTCCTGACAAATGATACAGTCCAGCATTTGTTTGTGTTCTTCCAATACAATTTTATTAGGAGCACAAATTCTGTCCCGTTGGTATATTGTTAGAATGTCCGGAATTACGATTAATAGCATAGCTTTGAATACAGGGTTGTGACTTGCTTCGGCAATAGCACGATGAAAAGCAAAATCATTACTAACGCGATCGGCTGTATCAAAATTCAGAACGAAATTAGCGTGTGCTTTTTCTAATGCCTTTAGATCTTCTTGTGTTCGTCTTTCAGCACAGAGGCGTATGGCATTTACTTCTAATACTACGCGGGTTTCGACCAACGAGAAGAAGTCGTAACTTTGAAGATTTAGTACATCCGATATTAGTCCGTCCAGCGTATTAATATCTAAACCATTAATTACAGAACCACTTTGAGGTAATGTTTTGATAATACCATAAAATTCCAGTTTATGCAAAGCTTCCCTGATTTGCGTTCTTCCAAATCCAAATTCCTGAGCCAACTTTCTTTCTGCCGGAAGTTTATCTCCTGGTTTTAAAATTCCCGAACTGATAAGCTCTTTTAGTTGTGATATTACTTTATCTGCAGGACTGACTGCACTTTCTTCTTTTAAACCTACAAATGGTTCTATCATAATTTGTATATAATTCTAATACTTAACTGTTCATTGTAAATTGATACAAAGATAAGTGGAAAATGTAGAAGTATCAACAATAAATGATTGATAATGTGACAAACAAATCAGATATAATAAGTTTGATTGTTTCTGATAAAAAACAGCTCCCTGAAAATCTATTTCAAGGAGCTGATTCTATAATGAGATAAGAAAGTGTGTGGTTTATAAATCAAGAGCTTCAGCTACCGCTTTAAATACTATTTTACCATTTACAATATTAAGTCCCTTGTGTAAATCTTCATTAAGTTCACAAGCTTTTTCCCAACCAAGATTCGCCAATTGTACGGCGTATGGTAGTGTGGAATTGGTTAAGGCCAATGTTGATGTAAAAGGTACTGCACCTGGAATATTTGCAACACAATAATGAAGAATTCCATCTACTTCGTATACGGGTTCAGTGTGTGTGGTTGCATGGGAAGTTTCAAAACAACCACCTTGGTCAATTGCTACGTCAACAAGTACTGATCCAGGTTGCATCAATTTTAGCATTTCTCGTGTAACCACATGAGGAGCTTTAGCACCCGGTATTAAAACTGCACCAATCACTAAATCGGTATGTGGTAATATATCTTCAATGTTAGAAGGTGATGACATTAATGTGTCTACATTGGGAGGCATTATTTCACTCAGGTAACGTAACCGTGGTAAAGAAATATCAGCTATTGTGACATGTGCACCAAGTCCGGCAGCCATTAATGCAGCCTGAGTTCCTACAACCCCACCTCCGAGGACTAAAACATTGGCCGGTTTAACACCCGGAACTCCTCCAAGCAGAATCCCTTTTCCTCCTTTAGGTTTTTCCAAACAGCGAGCACCTTCCTGAATTGACATCCGGCCTGCCACTTCCGACATTGGAATGAGTAACGGTAAAGTCCGGTCGGCTTTTTCTACTGTTTCATAAGCAAGACATACGGCACCACTTTCAATCATAGCAAGTGCAAGTTCTTTGTTGGATGCAAAATGAAAATAAGTAAAGAGTAACTGATTAGGGCGAATAAGCTTATACTCGCTTTTGACAGGTTCTTTTACTTTAATGATCATTTCGGCAATGGCAAATATTTCTTCAGCAGTAGAAAGAATCTGAACACCGGCTTTGCGGTATTGCTCATCACTGAAACCGCTATTTTCGCCCGCATGAGTTTCAACAAATACTGTGTGGCCATTTAAAATGAGCGTTTTTGCTCCACCTGGGGTCAAGGCAACTCTATTTTCGTTGTTCTTGATTTCTTTTGGAATTCCAATTTTCATATACTTATTGATTTTAAAATGTAGTTAGTATTTTGATTCTTCAACTGTGCTTTTGAACAAAACGAAGCTGAAATCGCTGTAAAAATACAAGATTAATTTCAAATCGTAACACATCTGTATAAATATTTGAGAATAAAATCATGTTTATTTTTCAATTATTTGTTTAATAGGTTATTGTGCTGGCTTAATTAGTCTTTGTATTGTCACAAATACCCATAAATTACTTAATAAAACTCTGAGTTTGTTTGAAAAATAGTAGTGTAACTGGATATTATTCAATTGTCTGCTTATAAATAGTAAGTACCTACGAAAAACCCCGCAAACCATAGGAATGCGGGGCTTTAATCTCAGTTTATCAGAAACTATTTCGCTAACTCAAATACTTTGTCCAAACTGTATGTGCCAGAATTTTTATTTTCAGCAGCATTAATCATAGCTTGAGCTACCTGATAAGCCTGAATAGGTTTGTAGCGTTTCAATAATCCCAGTTTATTGATAAAATACATGATAGAAAGAGCTATTTTTTCACTCTTACGCTTTTCTGCTCTGTTACCGGCTAATTGCCCGGGGCGAATAATCGTGATTTGTCTGAAAGATAATGCTTGAACTGCATCCTCCAGCTTTCCTTTCATGTTCGTGTAAAATACACTCGACTTGGAATTAGCACCTGCCGAAGAAATCAGCACATAAGTTCTGACTCCGTTTTTTGCTGCAGTTTCAGCCACAATAAATTGATAAGTATAGTCAACTTTAAATTGTGCGTCTTTAGTTTTAGCTTGTGCAATGGTAGTTCCGAGTGAAGAAAACAAAACGTCGCCAGTCACTAAATTACTCCAACTTTCAGGCTGATCAAAATTGATAATTTTTTCCTGTAGTTTCGAATTGTTTATGCCACTTGAACGACGTACCAGTGAAATAATCTCATCATATTTTTCATCTTCGATTAATTGTTTCACCAGCTGCAAACCGACCATGCCGGTTCCACCTATTACAATAGCTTTTTTCATTTTATTTTAGGTCTTCCTGTTTTGATCGTTTATTCCGACATAAGATGATTGTCGATATGAATATCTCTGAATCCCAGAAAATATAAAACTCCATCAAGCCCAATGGTGGAAATAGATTGTTGAGCATTTTGCTTTACTTTGGGTTTTGCATGAAATGCAATTCCGAGTCCGGCAAGATTAAGCATCGGTAAATCATTTGCACCGTCGCCCACAGCAATTACTTGCTCGATATCAATTTTTTCTACCTGCACAATCAGTTTCAATAGTTCAGCTTTCCGTTTACCATCCACAATGTCGCCCAAATGTTTTCCAGTTAATTTTCCGTCGACGATTTCAAGCTCGTTGGCATAAACATAATCTACGTCGAAACGTTTTTTTAGCGCATTTCCAAAATAGGTAAATCCTCCGGAAAGAATGGCTATTTTAAATCCCACTTTTTTCAAAATAGATATTAAGCGCTCAGCTCCGTCCATGATAGGAAGATTGTCTGCAATTTCTTTCAGAACGGATTCATCTAATCCTTCTAATAAAGCTATGCGTTGTTTGAAACTTTCGCTGAAATCAATTTCACCACGCATGGCCGACTCGGTTATAGCTCTTACTTTTTCTCCGACTCCGGCACGATCTGCCAACTCGTCAATAACTTCTGTTTTAATGAGAGTAGAGTCCATATCAAAACAGATCAACCTACGATTTCTACGATACATGTCATCCTTTTGAAATGAGATATCAATGCCTAATTCCGAAGAATATTGTAGAAATTTAGCCGAAAGGATGTTTTTGTTGATTAAAGTTCCCCGAACCGATAATTCAATGCAGGAACGATTTGCACTATCTTCAGTCACTTCCATTGATGGTCGACCTGTAAGACGAACGATTGAATCTATATTGAGATCTTGTTCCGAGAGAGCTTTGGTAACTACCGATATTTGTTTAGCTGTAATAACTCTACCAAGCAAGGTTATTATGTATCTGCTTTTTCCCTGACTCGCTACCCAGTTCTCGTATCGTTGCAGAGGTATTGGAGTGAATCGGACGTTGACATTTAATTCAGAGCATTTGAAAAGTACTTCTTTTAAAATATTTCCGGAATCCGATTCGTTTGCTACTTTGAAAAGAATTCCTAATGATAGTGTGTGGTGGATATCGGCCTGACCAATATCTAAAATGGTAGCATTATAATTTCCCAGAATTTCGGTAACGGCTGTAGTAACTCCGGGTTTATCGTCCCCGGAAATTTTTATAAGTATAATCTCGCTGTTTGGCATAATTTAAATTTCAAAAAATGAGTAATAAATGTTTTAGTGGTTAATAATTAGTTGCTCTTATTTCTTTTTTGCATATTTATCAAAGGTGTTAAGTGTGTTCTGGACATACTTTACAGTTTCCTTTCCTCTGTAATAACCATATTTTACAACCGGGTCGTTGTAAAATTCGGGTTCACTCTTTTTCAATAAGAAGTATTCTACGTGATTGGCCCAGAGATGAGGATTTTTACCATATTTTCGTGCCAATGCCATAGCATCCAACACGTGAGCTGGTCCGGAATTGTAAGCAGCCAGAATAAACTTGATACGTTCTTTTTTATTTTCGATTTGATTGAAAGCCATATTTAAACTCTTTATATACTGAACACCGGCTTCTATATTCATTTCGGGATCAAATTTTGTGTTTCGGTTTAGTCCAAAGCTTGAAGCTGTATGAGGCATTAACTGCATAAGACCGGAAGCACCTGCCCACGATACTTCCAAGGTGTTGAAACGAGATTCGTGAAATGCCAGAGCTGCCAATAGTCGCCAGTCCCAATTAATAATCTCGGCATATTTTTTAAATAAATGATCGTATGGTGAAATACTTCCTTTGGGAATTTTTATGTTTCGGAGTGCCAAAAACGGATTCTGATCCCAATATTTAGTGACGAGATTGGATTGTATTTGTACTGTTTGAGGCAGTTTAGCCCATTTTTCAATTGCTTCTTGCAGGTTTTTAGTTTCGGAACGTACTAACCAACCATTGCGCTGGTCGAACCCAACCGCCATGTGGCAATCCAGATTTCGATTGTACGCTTTATGAAGCTGAGCCAGGTTTCGATATGCAAATGTATAAGCTATTTTATTGTCGGCAACCATATCGATCAGGTCATCATTTGTAAGTGAATCGGGGGCTAAAATAACATTAATACTTCCGCCAATTTCTTCATTCAGGTTAAGTAATCTGTCATAAAATATGCTATTTGCTTTTACGTATACATCTTTTCCTTCCAGTTGGGTGACATCCGACAGAGCATTGGCACCCATATTTTGCACCAGAACCTGATATGATGCCGTTTGGGGGAGTACAAAACTGAATTTGTTTTTCAGCTCTTTTGTTTCTATAAAGTTGTAAGCAATCAGGTCTACTTTTCCACTGCGAAGCCATTCGGTCATTTCGTTTTCTGAACGGGCAATACTAAGTTTGAGATTCACGTGTAAATATTTCGCCAGATTTTTCACCATCTCGTAGTCGAAACCCATAGTCTCATCGCGAAACAAAAAATAGGAGGTAGAACCATACATGGTAGCCACACGTAAAGTGTCCGACTCGATCATATCTTTAAGATCGTTTCTGGGAGCAACCGACAACGACTCTTTTCTTTTATGTCCGCACGAGGCGAATAAAAGGAAGAAAGTAAACAGGATTGTTATCGGTAATTTGAATTTCATTATCTGTTAGATAAATTGGATATTGTCTGTTTTTATCAAATCCATTCCGTTCAGTCGTAAGAATACCTGTGCTGTGGCAACAACATCTTTCTGGCAATAAACGGCTATACGATTTACGTCTTTTTCTTTGTAATATACTTCGGCAACTTGACTTCCGTCAATGTCATCTTTAGGAGTTGGAATTCCAAAAACGGCAGTCAGCAGTTTCAGTGCAGTGTAGTTTTTATAATCGCCGAATTTCCATAGCTCAAGCGTATCAATGAATGATATTTCCCAGGGTTTCTTGCCCGAGATGTTTAATATGGCCGGTAGTTTAATGCTGTTGATAAGCATGCGGCGACAAATATACGGTATGTCGAATTCTTTAATGTTATGACCACAAAGTGTATGCTCACGGGTTGTACAAAATTTTGTGAGTAGATCTGAAAAATCCGTCAGGAGTTGTTTTTCATCATCGCCACAAAATGATTTGGTGCGAAAGTGCATTTCGTTGTCCTGAAAAAAGATAAATCCTACCGAGATGCAGACTATTTTGCCAAATTCCGAATAAATGCCTGCACTGGAGTTGAATCCTTCGGCGGGCGTGGTTTCTTCAGCATATTTTTCGGGCATACGTTTATGGATCAGATTAAATTTATCTTCCCACAAGTGAGCCAAATCAGCAGATAACTCCGAAAAGTCAGATGTTTGAGGAACCGTTTCGATATCCAGAAACATGATTCTTTGTAATTCGTATTGCAGCATGGTTTTTTCAGTTATCAATAAGCAATAATGAGTGAACGGTTATCAACCCGCAATAATCAGAAAAATTTACAGTTTGTTATTTGCTGCAGATTTTCTACTTACTAAGTTGTTTTCTATATATTTGGTCAGAATATCGATAGCAATATGGTTGTTACCACCCTGGGGGATGATTAAGTCGGCAAAGCGTTTGGATGGTTCGATAAATTGCAGATGCATAGGTTTTACGGTACATTCGTAACGTTCCATTACTTTGTTTACAGAGCGTCCGCGTTCTATAATATCGCGATTGATAACGCGGATGAGGCGATCGTCGGCATCGGCATCCACAAAAACTTTCAGATCCATCATTTTACGTAACTCAGGATTTGTAAGAACTAAAATACCTTCCACAATAATAACATCGCAAGGCGCGATGGGAATGGTTTCGGTGGCACGGGTGCAGGTGAGATATGAATAAATGGGTTGTTCTATAGTTTTCCCTTTTCTCAGATCCTTCAAATGTTTCACCAAAAGCTCGAATTCAATCGAGTCGGGATGGTCAAAATTAATTTCAAGTCTTTCTTCGAGCGGTAAATGGCTACTATCGCGGTAATATGAATCCTGAGGAAGTATAACTACCTCGCCTTGCGGCAATCGTTCTAAAAGTTTTCGAACAACAGTTGACTTTCCAGAACCCGTACCACCCGCAATTCCAATAATAAGCATATCGTGTTTTTTGTTAGTTTTCAGACCACTAAGGTAAGAATTATTTTTTTTTCAATCGTATTTGACCTTATTTTTTTTTGACATGGCAAATGCCCGTTTTTATATATAACTGATAAATAATGCTCTGTGAATTTCGTCTTAGTCTTTTTTAGGATTCATTTTTTGTGCTAAATGAATAATTATAGGTTTTTTGTCTGAATATTTAAGATGGCTGTCTTAAAATTGTTTTATATTTGTGGCATTAAAATACGCTTATATTTAAAGGATATGCTAAAACACTTATTCATTCTCAGTCGCCGCTTTTGGGGATTCTTTCTTTTTATCGGATGTTGTTCATTTAGTTCACTTTCGGCAGGTGAATACAACATAATTCCTTACCCGCAAACTCTGACTCCACGTGCGGGTTCGTTTACGTTTAGTAAGCGGACGGTTATCCTTTGTCCGTCGGACCAGGCGGAGGTATTAAAGTTGGCGCAGCAGTTTGCCGCACAATTTGAATTGGTATCGGGGCTAAAACTGGAGATTAAAGACCTGACTAAGGCAGTGCCCGAAAATGCGCTGATCTTTCAGCCCGATGCAAAACTTGAAAATGCGGAAGCTTACCGGCTCACTGTTTCACCCAGAGGTATTCGCATACAGGCAAAGGCTGCTAATGGATTTTTCTACGGACTGCAAACTTTGTATCAGCTCTTGCCGGTCGAGATTTATGGCAAAAAGCTGAATGCAGATAAGAAATGGTCGGCACGGGCAGTGGAAATAAGTGATGCACCGCGTTTCGCTTATCGCGGATTGCACCTGGATGTGTGCCGGCATTTCTTCCCGGTAGAATTTATTAAAAAATATATCGACGCCATGGCTATTCATAAGCTGAATACCTTTCACTGGCATCTGACCGAGGATCAGGGATGGCGCATTGAGATAAAAAAATATCCAAAACTGACGGAAATAGGTTCGCGACGCAATGAAACGATGGTGGGTTATTATTACGACTTTCTGCCACAGCAATTCGATGGGAAACCCTACGGTGGATATTACACACAGGCCGAAGCCCGCGAAGTGGTGGCGTATGCCAAAGAGCGTTTTATTACTATTATTCCCGAAATAGAGTTGCCCGGGCACGCACAAGCAGCCATTGCTTCGTATCCGTTCCTGTCGTGTACGCGGGATTCTACCGTAAAAGTGGCTACGAAGTGGGGCGTTTTCAAGGAGGTATTTTGTCCGCGCGATACGACTTTCAGATTTTTGGAGGATGTGCTTACCGAGATTATGGACATTTTCCCGAGTACCTATATTCATATTGGCGGCGATGAATGCCCGAAAGATCGTTGGAAAGCGTGCCCGGACTGTCAGGCATTGATAAAGAAACTGAATTTGAAGGATGAAAACGGATTGCAAAGCTATTTTGTACACCGTATTGAACGATTTTTAAATTCCAAGGGGCGGAAGATTATAGGATGGGACGAAATTCTGGACGGAGGGCTTGACCCGAATGCCACGGTGATGTCGTGGCGAGGAACACAAGGTGGAATTACAGCTGCCAAGGCTGGCAACGACGTAATTATGACTCCCGGAGAATTTTGTTATTTCGATCATTGTCAGTCGGACCCCATAGCCGAACCTTTATCTATAGGCGGCTTTCTGCCACTGCAAAAAGTGTATCAGTACGAGCCCGTTCCTACCGAATTATCGGCTACCGAAGCCCGGCATG
>WSSedL1CaDRAFT_10002160_pt1 | contig 10294 bp, 9 predicted proteins | sample WetSurSL1Cattail_FD_9464 | JGI IMG/M metagenome (IMG submission 9464)
CAATAGGTGGATTAGCTCCGCCACACAGTCCAAAACAGGCTCCACCAGCGCCTACGACGATCTCTTCAGGAACGAAGATACAAAAGGTTCCCACCGCAGGTTTTTTTTGTGCTTTAAGCGCGTTAATTTCAGCAATGCGTTCTGCTTGGATTTCGCTCATAAACCAGTCAAAATACGCCATCGCTTTGGGGCGGTTTGGTTGACTCATAAAGCCTGCTTGATAGCCTGCAAGGCCCATACCCATCATCTTTGCATGACGCTCAACGTCAACACCAATACTACTCAATAACTCTTTGTGAAGTTCAACACCCATTGTCTTTCCTTGTGTGAAAATATGTGCTGTGGGGGTTTACATGTAAAGCGGTCAGCAGAAAAAAAGAGGTGCTACTTCATGTATGTCTAAGCCTTAGACTAATACCAACCACAACCAACTATACGTACGATAACATCAAGAAAAAGGCTTAGATGCGAGGCAGATTTTTAAAGCCTTAGCCAAAGCTAAGGTAAGAAAATCTAACGAAGCAGATGAGCCTTTTTCTTGATGCCCAAAGGGTGAAACGATTTTGCCTCATCTTTGACGCCACTGTTCCTTGAAATAGCTTTAGCTATTCCTTCGTCACATTGACGTCAAATCTAAATCAAACTCGTTTCATTATCGTACGCATAGTTGGCTGTGGGTGGTATAACAGCGTTTAAAGTATTGTAATCTGCTTAACATTAAAAAGAGGTAAAATATCTTTTACCAAATTAGGATATATTTTCTCCGTTTCATCTTTACATGTAAACCATTTTCTCAAAGTCTAATAAGCCTTATGTTACAATCCCTTTTTATTTTACATGTAGGACGTTTTGTGGATATTTTTCAATCAATCATCATGGGAGCCGTAGAGGGTTTCACCGAGTTTTTGCCTGTCTCTTCAACGGGGCATATGATCGTTATGGCGGATTTTTTAGGCATCAAACAAGACAGCGTCACCAAGGCGTATGAGATCATCATTCAGTTTGCGGCGATTTTGGCGGTTGTTTTGGCGTATAAAGAGAAATTTACGTTTCAAAAAATAGAGCTTTGGAAGAAAATCATCGTGGCATTTTTACCGATTGGCATGGTTGGGTTTCTGTTTTCCAAACAGATCAAAGGGCTTTTTAGCGTCGAGATCGTTGCGACGATGTTTATTGTGGGTGGTGTGGTGTTCTTGATTGCAGAGAAGTACTACAAACCCAAAGAGCATTTTATTGACGATGTTGAAAAGGTGAGTTATAAGCAGGCGTTTCTCATTGGACTGGCGCAACTGGCTGGTTTGGTTCCTGGAACATCGCGTTCAGGCTCTACCATTTTGGGGGCGATGTTTGTAGGACTTACACGCAAAGCAAGTGCCGAGTTTTCGTTCTTACTCGCCTTTCCTGTGATGAGTGCGGCAACAGGATACAGCATTGTAAAGAATTATAAAGAGTTCAATACCGATAATCTCATCGTTTTAGGTGTTGGGTTTGTGGTCGCTTTTGTGGTCGCTTATTTTACGATTAAACTCTTTTTACGCTTTTTACGCAGTTTTACCTTTGTCAGTTTTGGCATCTACCGCATCATTTTCGGCGTAGCGCTGTTGGCACTGTATTAGGTCAAAAAAGTTTCGGTATCTCCTCTTCGGAAATGCTCTCTTTGGTGATGACCTGAATGCCTCCAATGGCGAGAGTGTTCTTAAGACCTTGTCCTAAGGTTGCGGTGAGAAAAAAGTTCACGCCGTGTTCTTGAAAAAGAGGGGTGAGTGTAAGAGGAGGCTTAACCTCTTTTTCGTGCGCTGGATTTTCCAAACAAAGAGACTGCTCTATTTTTTGATCTTGCACCGTAAAAATAAAGAGGTATTTTCCCTTTGGGTGAAGGTTCTCAAACCGTGCTTTCTCGTCACAGCAAAAGGCAATGACATAGCGATCGCGCTTGGTTTCTAAGTGAAGTTCTTGTCCACAAAGAAGCGCTAATGCCACTTTTTGACGTGCGGTTTTAATGATGCGTGCAAAAGTAGGGCGCGAGACTTCCATCTTCACCGCCGCCTCTTCTTGATACAACCCCAACAAATCCATCAAATACAGCGCTTCGATCTCTTCAGGAATCAGGGTAATAGACTCCTCCTGCACGCCACCTTTGGGCATAAAACGGGTAATCAGCGGCTGATACGAAGTGGCACGACGGCATTTTTGGCGAGGCATGCAGTGTCCTTTGTCTAAATCGAATAGGAGATAGTAGCATAATTTTTTTAAATATAGTTGACATATGTTCATTTAAAGTGCTATCATTATGAACATATGACCAATTAAGGAGTTTAGAATGATCGCAGTTGCTCTTAAAACAGAGGATGAAAATGGAGTGCTCGCACCACTCTTTGGAAAAGCAAAATTTTTTGCCGTTGTAGATGATGCTGGTAGTATCACGGTGTATAAGAACAAACTTGAAGGCGGCATGAAAGTGGCGCAGTGGATTCAAAAATTAGGCGTGAGTACCATCATCGCCAACCATTTGGGCGAAAAACCCTTTCAAGCCCTTAAACGCGCTAGCCTCTCCATCTTTTTTGCAGGAAAAGAACGCATTACGCTTGGTGAAGTGTTGGCAAAGATGAAAGAGGGACAACTTGAAGAGGTCAATGCGGCAAACTATGCAAGTCTTTTGGGTGAAGAAGAGGATGCACATGCCAAAAAAAGCCACTGTTGTGGGCATAAGCAAGAGCACCATGCCGGCGCTGAAAACGCACTTTCTAAAAGAGGCACCGTACAAAGTTGTCAACATTTTCATCTCTAATCTATATCAATTTGTAACAGCGTGTGACACAATGGTTAAAACAGAGCACGCAAGCTTACATGTAAGGTCGTATCCATGCTATAGTGGTATTTAGACTCTTAACGAATTCTAAGCGGGGGCGCACACGATGGGTGGTAAGATAATCAAAATAGCTGTGATTGATGATGAGCCGTCTATTTTGGAGATGATTGAAACGTATCTCCATCGTACTTCTGGTTTTGAAGTGAGCACATTTTCAGCTCCTCAAAGTGCGATTGGCTCCATTGATGCAAGCTACGATATCGTTCTTTTAGACATTATGATGCCATCCCTCAGTGGGCTTGATGTCTTAAAAACCCTGCGTGAAAAAGCCCCAGAACTCATTATCATCATGATGACCGCGTACTCAACGCTCGATAAAGTCTTAAAATCGCATCGCGAAGGGGCAACGCACTACATTATGAAACCCTTTTCATCGATGAAAGCGCTGGAAGAGAAGATCTACGAACTGGTTCAGAAGTAGACGAGAGCATGAAAGATTTACTCTCAAAGATTAAAGATCTTGAACAAGAGATCAAGGTTCTCAAGCATCAAAACAGGCAGATTTTAGAGTGTGCGGTTATCGAAAAAAAAGAGCTGATCGACTTGGCACATAAAGCAAAACGCTACTTTGACCATTCAGATCTTGCCTATATGATTCTCGATGAAACCTTCGCGATTATCGACCTAAACGAGACCTTTTTGAAGCTTTTTGGCTACGTGAAAGAGGAGGTTTTGGGTTTACATGTAAACACACTTTTTCCTTCCGTTAAACACTATGAGAAATGGTGCCAAATGGCGTTTGGCGAAGCACCATTTCAAACGATCAGCGCCTTAGAGATTCCCCTTCGTACAAAAAATAAAACCCGTTTTTGGGCAGAACTTTTTGGCAAAAAAATTATGGATGAAACAGAGCCCTTTAGTGTCTGGAGTATCCGCGATGTCTCGCTTCGTGTCAAATCACGCAAGACCATCACCAAACTCAATCTCAAGTACCAAAAAAAGCTACGCGACATCGAAACGATGTTGGACATTATTCCAATTCCTGTATTTATCAAAGATCGAAACTTTCGCTATATTGGGTGCAGTCGGGCTTTTTGTGCTGCGATGGGGTTAGATAAAGAGCACATTTTGGGTAAAACCTCATTCGATCTCTTTCCTTTGGAATTTGCAAACATCTACCATGAAAAAGACAAGGAGATGATAGAAAACAGTTTCCAGTCCTATAAAATTACCACGCCGATGCATCTTAATCCTGAGAACCTTACTGTTGAAATTCAAAAAAAACACATGATGCGTAACGGTGTTTTTGATGGGTTTGTTGGTATTCTCATCGATAGAACGGAAACACAAAAGCAGGAAAATTACCTGCAAAGCCGCATTGCAGAAGAGGTGGAGAAAAACCTCAAAATCCAAGAAATTTACCAAAACGAGAGGATTCGCAATGCCAAATACAGCGCCATCGGACAAATGGCAGCTGGCATAACGCATGAGATCAATACGCCACTGACCTATGTNAAAGGCAATTTTGAGATGCTGATGGATGATATCATCGCGTTCCTGCCTGATTCTGCAGAAAAAAGTGTCATGTTGAATGATGGTAAAGCCATTCAAAGCGGCATAAAACGCATTGAACGTATCATCGAGACGATGCGTGAAGTATCGCAAAAGAGCAAAGAGCAAAAAGAGCCGGCAAATCTGTACGAACTGCTGCTGTGCGCTTTGACGCTCTGTTATACGAGGTCTAAACAGATTGTTCCCATTCGTATTCAGGACGTCATCTTTGATCTTAGCCTTTGCAACGATGCATTGCATTTTACATGTAACGTTCAAAAACAGCGTATTGAGCAGGTTTTTGTGATTATTATCAACAATGCGCTTGATGAGCTCATTAAGATCGAGTCGTTTGAAAAACGCTCTTTACATGTAAAGATTTTCCAAGAGCAAAAACAGATCGTTGTGCGCTTTTGTGACAATGCTGGTGGCATAGATACACTGATTTTACCGCGTATTTTTGAACCGTTTGAGAGTACGAAAGAGAGCTCTGGCATTGGCATCGGGCTTAATATCGCTCAGCAAATTATTACGCAACATGAGGGGGAAATCACTGCGTATAACGAAGGAGATGGTGCCATTTTTGAAGTACGATTACCCATTTCAGAGGAGTTGACACATGCCGTATAGTTTTCTCAAAACCATCTATGATTCGATACGTGAGGGGTTGTACACCTTTGATAATGAGGGGAAAATTACCCATGTAAATGCTGCGGGGCAAAAGCTTTTAGGCTATGACGAATCAGAGCTTTTAGGACGCGTTGGGCATTTTGTTTTTCACGCGCACCAAGGCAATCAAGGACTCCTTCAATGCCCGATCTACAAAGCGTTTTTGCAAAATAAACCGTACGAAGGCGAAGAGATTTTTTTAACCAAAGATGGCAGATGGATCGATGTGTATGTGAGAGTCAATCCGCTTTTGGAGGAGGGCGCTAAAAAAGGCTACAGTGTTTTGTTTTGGAACGTGCACGCCAAGAGTCATTGCGACACGGATGAAGCGATGGAAGCACTCAAGAGCCGTATCTTCCACGAAGAGAGCACCCAAGAAGCCAGTGAAGCCTTTTACGAGCAGATCTTTGAAACAGCCAATCTTGGCATCTGCCTTGTTGACAAAGAGGGACGGTTTGCTGCACTCAACCCTGCGTACTGTAAAATTTATGGTTACAGTGAAGCAGAGCTGATTGGAAAGCATTTCAATCTTCTCTTCCCCGAAACCTTGCATCTCATCACCCAAGCGCATCACGACACGTTTTTCAACCACACAGCAATGGCGTACACAGGCGAAATTGAGTCGCTTCGAAAAGATGGAAAACAGATTTATGTTTACATGACAGAAGGGCTTTTGGAAGAGCTAATTGGTGGGCCTTATAAGATCATGACGGTGTTTGATGTGAGTGCTTTGGTCGAGGCAAGGCGCGTTCAAAAAGAGCAAGAAGCGATGCTGGTTCAGCAAAATAAACTCGCCGCAATGGGTGAGATGATCGGGCACATCGCCCACCAATGGCGTCAACCGCTCAACGTGCTCAATCTCGTCACTTCTGATCTAAAGTTGAAACAAGAGTTGGGCTCTTTAAGCGATGCAAAACTTTTAGCAGGTCTTGATACGATCGAAGCATTGAGCGAGCAGATGAGCACAACGGTCAATGACTTTATGAACTTTTACAAACCTAACAAAGAAAAAAAGGTGTTTTCACTCTATGAGAGCGTTTTGTACGCGACGACCATCGCTGAGGTACAACTGAAAAATGAAGGCATTTCGCTTGCCATCAACATCGATCCCACATTAAGCGTTTATGGCTTAGCCAATGAGTTGCAACAAGTCATACTCAATCTTCTCACCAATGCCAAAGATGCGTTTGGCAACAAGAAGATTGAACCCAAACAGATCTGCCTTGTGGCATGGAGCAATGAAGAGGGTGTGCATTTGTGTGTGGAAGATAATGCTGGAGGCATTGAAGAGAGCTTATTGGAGCGTATTTTCGAGCCTTACTTTACCACCAAAGGGAAGATGCAAGGCAGTGGCATNGGGCTTTACATCTGCTCAATGATCTTGAAAGAGAGCTTTGGGGGTTGCATCCGAGTTGAAAATATCACCTACGAAAGTTCCCCCATTGGTGCAAGGTTTATAATGGTGTTTCCCAACGATTAGAGCGTTTGCACCTTTAGATCGAGGCATAAAATGCTCTCTTTGCCTTCATGGGCAAATTTTTGAGCGAAGGTGCGGCACATGCGACCCGATGCTCTGGAGATGTACTTTTGACTGAGGTAGTTGCCCCGTTTGGACTCTTTGGTAATGTAAAAGTACTCTTTAAGTGCNTGATTGTCGCCGTTTTGNGCGGGTTGGAAAAACTCGTTGGTATCCGCGCTGATAATCGTATTGCCTTCTTGAATGCCTGTATTAGCATCGATGCAGTAGATCGCTTCGATGATCTCAAACTCTTTGAGAAACGCGAACAGATCAGGCTGATGCTTGTGTGTAATCGCTTCGATAATCGCGTGTGTGTAAGCTTTGGCACTCTCGATTAAGATCTCTTTGCGTTGCATGGAAGATTTGACGTTTTGGGTGTGCCTTGCCCCAATATGAGCGATTTTTTCATCCAAAAGTACTTTGTCAAATATTGCTCCACTGGGTCTTGCAAACCAGAACCCTTGAAAAAGATCGATGTCGAGTTTTAAAGAGCGTAAAATCTCCTCTTCCTCTTCCACTCCTTCAGCCAGCACGAGTGCGCCGATGTTGAAACACATATTGGCGATGGATTTTAAGATCTCTTTGTGAATAAAATTTTGATGCACATTAAACACGAGCGAGCGATCGACTTTGACGACGTGGGGGCGTACGGTGGAGATGCGATCAAAATTGGCATTGCCTGCACCAAAATCATCCAACGCGATTAAAAAGCCCCGATCTTTGTAGAAGTCGCAGAACTGTTTGAGACGCTCAGTGTCTTCGATCTGATACTCTTTGATCTCAATGACGATGCGTGAGGGCGGAATGCCAAAATCGTTTGCCAGTGTGCAAAAAGCGAAGTCATCAAAGCTTATTTTGCTATCAAGCAGGTGCGATTCAAAATTGAGAAAGAGCAAAAGCTCTTTGTTGGCATCTAGCAGTGGCTTAAAGGTTTCAAGCGCTTTGGTACGCGCGTATTTGTCGAGTTCAAACGAGAGATGCTCTTTTTTGGCTTGATCAAACACAAAGATAGGCGAGAGCGGTTCATTGTGCTGATCGTGCGCGCGCATCAGCGCTTCAACACCGATGACTTTGGCACTACGAATGGAGACGATTGGTTGAAAATAGATGTAAATAGCATTGTTTTGAATGAGTTGTGAAACCACAAAGCCCCCTTGTTGGTCTATGAGATATTATAACACACCGCTTTGAGGCGATATGATGAAAAAAAAGGCAATGCTATTGGTAGATAACGCTCCACGCTTCAATCAGTTTCTCCAAAGAACACGCCGCATTCGCAGGGCTAGTGGAAGGGAGTTTAATGATGTTTCTGCCTGTCATCGCTTCACAGTGTTTTTGGTAGAGCTTTTCAGCCGTTGCACCGTTGGCGTAGATTTGCTTTATGGAAGCTTCTTTAAGCAGCGTTGAAAAATCCATCGGTACGACGTTTTTGATACTGCTGTCGCTGGAGCCTGTAATATCGCAGCTGTGAATGACATCCCAAATGGCAATGCCATGCTCTAGAAGCATCGCTTTTTTGGCTTCGATAGTAAGCGGAAGTGGCGTGTTTGTGATGGCGGAAATAACCTTCCAAAAACGGTTCTGCGGATTGCCGTAAAAGAAGTGTTGCTCACGCGACTTCACAGAGGGAAACGTGCCTAAAATCAGCACGTTTGAGTGTTCATTACAGACAGGTTCAAAGGTATGGTGCATGCTTTTTTCACTTTACATGTAAAGATGAAAAAGTATAGCACAAACCTAGTGCGTGAGGTCTAGGTTTGGCTTGTATTCGCTGGTTTTAACCTCAAAAAGTCCTAAAAGTGTGTGAAAGAGATTGTCCTGAGAAAAGCGCTCATTGGCTTTTACATGTAAAGCTTCATACTTGGCTTTGTCGCTGAAGTAAAAGAGCGCTGGCACGTGCTTTTGATCTTCGGGAGCGATCATGTAGGGCAGTCCGTGCAAGTAGACGCCATTTTCGCCCAAAGACTCACCATGGTCGGAAAAATAGATGAGGGTCGTGTCATATTTGTCCTCATTGGCTTTGAGCAGGTTAATCGTCTCATTGACAATGTAATCGGTGTAGGCAATCGTGTTGTTGTACGTGTTGACGATCTGCTCTTGGGAACATTTATCGAGTTCTTGCGTGTCACAGGTTGGAGTGAACTTTTTAAAGCTCTCGGGGTAGCGTTTAAAGTAAGTCGGTCCATGGCTTCCCTCTTGGTGCAAGACGATAAACGTATCTTCATACGCCTTATCGATGTTGGCTTGAAAATCTTGAAGCAGTACACTATCAAAATCTTTGCCACCGTATTGGATGACATCGCTCATGCGTTTGGCGATCTCTTTATCACCGCCTGAATTATTATCCCTCCAGATGATGCGAACCCCTGTGCGCGCGAGCACATCGACGACATTTTCATTATACGCTTTCTCATCGCTCCACTCGGCTCTGCCAAATTTGGAAAACATACAGGGTACGGAGATGGCGGTTGCCGTTCCACATGAAGCAAAATAGGGCAGATAGACACTATCGGTGCGTTTGCTTAAAAGCGGTGTTGTGGGTACGTCATAACCACCTAGGGCAAAATTGCGAGCACGTGCGGTCTCGCCTAAGATGAACACTACCAGTTTTTTCTTCGCACTGCTTTGGCGCGTTGCATCCAGTGCGATTGGCATAAACGTAGGCTTTGGTTTGATTTTGGCATAGGCAAATTTTGCAAAAGATGCCATCGGGTAGTAAGGGTTGAGGTACATTTTCAGTTCATGGTGGTTTCTAAAAAATGCACTGTACGATTTGCTGAAACTCATGTATAAGCCTGTAATCATAGCAAGGGCAAGCACGGCAACGACTGCTTTTTGTGCGAGCTCTTTTGGNTAACTTGCAAAAGAAAAAGGGGCTTTAAACAAGATCCAAAACGAAAGCAAGCTCGCACAACCAACATAGATCAAAAGTTTTGTGGTAAAAAGATCCAAAATTTCAGCGCTGTCGGTTTGAACCATATTGGTGTACATATTGGTATCAATGATCGTCCCAAAGGTATCGATAAAATAGCTGCTAAGCGCACCTATAACAATGAGTGCAACGAAGAGGATTTTAAAGAGTGTTTTAGAAGGTAAAAGGAGTATGCAGTTTAGGATGCAAACAAAGATCAGCGCCAAAATAAAAGGGGCACTGATGGCAATAAAGTAGTTGTCTTCCTCCAGTGCAAAATGAAAGAGTTTGGAAAAAAACGTCATGTTGTAAAAAAGCGTGAGCCCAAGAGCAAGGAGAAGAATGGCTCGTTGGCTGTGGGATGTTAAAAGTTTAAAAGGCATGTTCTATCCTTATCCTAAATGATAAGGCTATTGTAGAACCTGAGCATGAATGGTAGATGAATTAAAAGTGAATGAACGCGCTTGTGCCTTTTTTCTCTTCACTTTCCATCGTAATGGAAAGATCATGCAGTTCCAGAATGGTTTTGACAATAGCCAGCCCCAGTCCGCTGCCTTGCGCACTCTCTTTACTCTCTTGCGTGCGGTAAAACTGCTCAAAGACATGCTCAAGATCGGCTGTTTTAATTCCCATGCCCTCATCTTTAATGCTGAGTTCATGAGCCTTTAATGCCACATGAATCGTAGAGTTTTCGGGTGAGTATTTGATGGCATTGTCGATAAGGTTTGCGATGGCGATCTTCAAAAGGGTTGCACTGCCTCTGATGTTTTGAGGTTCCAGTGTTTCAACACTTAAGGTGATCTTTTTTGACTCCGCTAAAAGGCGTTTTTCTTCG
>WSSedL1CaDRAFT_10002161_pt1 | contig 10286 bp, 5 predicted proteins | sample WetSurSL1Cattail_FD_9464 | JGI IMG/M metagenome (IMG submission 9464)
CACCTAACTAATTTCATATTGATATAATTGGCAAGACCACTTAATGCAGTTTTATAGAACTTCCCATAATACTGCATCCAGCCTCCAGTTGACTCAAAAAATCATTTTTCATTTGATATCCCCCAAAATGATAATATCATGACTTTATTGCTTTAATAGTCCTGCTATGGAAATAGTTATTTCCGATTGTAAATATAGCCATATGAAGTATATAATTAAATAAAATGTTCTTTTCACAATTAAAATTGATTTATTAGTACTACAGCAAAACAAATATTTATACAGGGCATTTATGCGCCCTCCAGAAATGTCGCGAACGCTTCAACGCGCTATTTCCGGAAGGATAAATAAAATGTTTCGCTGTAGTATTAGCTTAAAAAAGTATTTACTTGGGGGATAACACATATGAGCGATTGGAGCGTTGAAAAAAAGCTGCCGGAAACATACTGCGATTTATATTTTGATGAAGCTGTAACGAACTGGGATGAAGCTGTTCCTCTGGGAAACGGGCTATTGGGATGCCTTGTCTGGGGAAATGGGATGCCATTGAGGATGAGCCTTGACAGGGGTGATCTGTGGGACACAAGACCTGCACCTGAAACGCTGGAGAAGGACTTTACTTATAAGAAAATGATAGAACTTGTCGGCGAAAAAGATGTTGAGGGAATCAACAGGATATTTGACGATTGTTATAACAGAGTGACACCAACAAAGATTCCTGCAGGCAGGCTGGAGATCAATTATGGTTTGCCGGGCGAAAGGGTGGAAAGCTATCTATGCCTTAAAGATGCTTGTGCAGTGGTAAAGCTCCAGTTTGGTGAAAAGTGTTCTGAAATCGGAACCTTCCTGCACGCAACAGAAATGTTCGGATATATTCATATATCGGGAAACGCTGCATTGCCGCAAATTAAGGTAAAAGCCCCTGTGTTCGGAATAGTTCCGTGTGACGGCTCCGACTGTGGAAAGATATTAAAAGCAAATATTTCCAACGGTTCACTAGAACAGCTGCAGTATCCTCAAATTGAATGGTTTGAAGAGGGGTGCCTCAAGTGGTTTATTCAAAGGACTGCTGAGGGAATTGAATTCAGTATAATTCTAGGGCAGAAGAAAACGCAGGAAACCTTGGATGCTGCGTACTTTGTGGCATCAAGCAGAGATGGGGATGGCTGGTTGGAAAATGCTAAAATAAAAATACTAGGGGCTTTACATACAGGCTTTAGTGGAAGTATAGAGGGACACAAGAGGTGGTGGAAGGATTACTGGGGCAAGAGCGCAGTTACTATACACGATGAGGAATTTGAAAAACAATGGTACCTGGCTAATTACCTGTTTGGATCATGTTCGAGGAAAGATGCTCCTCCCATGCCGCTGCAAGGGGTCTGGACGGCGGACAATGACATGCTGCCCCCATGGAAAGGCGATTACCACAATGACCTGAATACCCAGATGAGCTATTACCATTATTTAAAAGCAAATCACCTGGAAGAGGGTGAAAGTTTTGTAGAATTTCTGTGGGAGTTGGTCCCGCAGGCCAGGAAATTTGCCGGTGAGTTTTTTGACGCTCCGGGTTTGAGTCTTCCGGCTGTAATGAGCATAGACGGCAAACCTCTCGGAGGCTGGCCCATGTACAGCCTCAATCTGACAAACCAGATCTGGCTGTGCAAATCATTCGCAGATTACTGGAAAACAACCGGTGATAGGGAATTTCTAAGCAATAGGGTATATCCCTGGTTCAAGGAAACTGCGCTTTGTGTAATTAGATGGCTGCAGGTCGATGAAAACGGCAGATTGATGCTTCCTCTTTCAAGTTCACCGGAAATCCATGATAACACGCTTGCATCATGGCTCACGCCCAACAGCAATTATGACCTGTCATTACTGAAGTATCTTTTTAGAACACTTTGTGAAATATCGGAAGCACTTGACAATAATGAGAAAGATGTCTGGAAACAAAGATATGACCTGCTGCCTGAGCTTGCGGTCAATGAAGGAAATGTTCTGATGCTCAGTCCTGATGAATCGTTGAATGAAAGCCATCGGCATTTTGCCCATGCGATGGCTATTCATCCGTTGAGACTTCTCAACTACGACGGCAGCAATAGGGAAAGGGAGATCATTGATGCAACAATTAGTGATCTGGAACAATTGGGAATACGATGGTGGGTTGGATTTTCATTCACATGGATGGCAGAGCTTTATGCGATACAGCAAAATGGAGAGGCTGCAGCTTTTCAACTGAAGCTGTTCTGGGGGAATTTATGTTCACAAAACGGCTTTCATTTGAACGGAGATTATAAAAACTGTGGATTGACAAACTTCAAATACAGGCCGTTTACACTTGAATCCAACATGTGTGCGGCAGATGTTCTGCAAGAAATGCTGTTGCAGTCACACAATGGAGTTATCCGGGTATTTCCTGCCATACCGGAAGCATGGAAGAAAGATGGGACGGCTTTCAGTGGCTTCAGAGGTGAAAACGGGATACTGGTTTCTTCGTCGGTTAAAAACAGAGAAGTGGAGTTTATACGCCTGGAAGCTGAAAAAGCAGGGACCTTCAATGTTAAAAACGTATTTAGCGGAGAAAAGCTTTGTATACGAAAGCAAGATAGCAGCCAGGTATCGGTCGAGTGCAAAAGGTATGATAATATTAAGATAATCCTGGTAGCTGGTGAGCAGTGTATGATTTATAGATTATAAAGATAAGGGTTATGAGGGGGTTATGAAGCATGGAACTCATCGTGAGGTGACTTTTTGTAATATTTGTAATATATAATATAGCAATAAGTTCCTTTCAATAAAAACATGTGAAAATCGGATAATTATAAAAACTAAGGTAGTTGATGGAATTCTTATGAGGTTATTGAGAAAGTGACTATGCAAAATTTAAGTGAATTTATAAAAAAAACATTTAAATATATAGGAATTTATAAAATTAAAAATTCTTTTTCTCATCCCAAAGGTTTGAAGGTTATTTTCTATCTCAGGAATTTAAGGATTCAGACAAGGCTTATTATCGCATTTACGATTATATCATTAATACCCTTGACTATAATTGGATTATTTTCATATTATCAGTATTCAAATTCGATAAAAAATAAATTAAGCAAATCATCATACCAGCTTCTGGAACAACTAGACAAAAACATATCAACAGAAATAGAAAAATATGAAAATCTGTGTGATCAGCTGTCACTGGATACATTAATACAGGAAAACCTGCCTCGTTATAACATGCTTGACGATATAAAAAAGGGGACAATAGTTAAGGAAATAAACGATTTGCTTGGAGAAAAAAGATTAGTCAACAGATATATAGACAATATCAGTATATATACGGACTCCGGTGAGCAATTTTATGATTTGGGATATGACTCGTTTAATAACGATTACATAAATCAGTTCACAGAGGGGGCAAAAAGAAATATTCCGTTGGATTATTGGGCAAGCGCAAGATCCAGAAGAGATTTGAACAGCATAGTTATTTGCAGGAGTATTAATTCGATAACCGATAGTTCCAGCAGGTTGGGATATATGTTTATATCAATAGATGAACAGGAGTTTTCTAAAAATGCATATGACAATGTGGATATGGGGAAAGGTTCAGCCATTTTTATAATCAGTGAAGAGGGGATTGTATTATCAAGTATCGATTCCAGCATAGAAAAAGGGAAAAAGTATCCGGATCCCGAATTATTCGAATATATTCAGGCAAACCAGAAAGGGAATCTTTATACATTCACTCTTGATTTAGCCGGTGAACAAAACCAGGTGCTGTTTATATATAATTCCAGGACAAAGTGGTACATTGCTGCAACCATACTGATTTCATACATTGACGCTGAAGCCTCGAAGATAAAAACCAGCATAATATTTCTTGCAATATTATGCTTGATTTTTTCTGTTGCATTTTCTTTAATAATAACAATAAGTATTGCGGTACCTATTAAAAATATGGTTAAAACAGCAGGTAAAATTTCAGAAGGAGATTTGGGAGTACGTATTCAGGATAAATACAATGATGAAATGGGGTATCTTTCTAACAAGTTTGATTCAATGGTCACGCAGATGGGTGAATTAATAAAACGTACAAACGAAGACCAAAAAAAGAAAAGGGAACTTGAACTTAACATGCTTCAAGCTCAAATAAACCCGCATTTTCTTTTTAATACCCTGAACACTTTGAAATGGACTGCTCTTATGAGCCGGGTACCTACGGTGAGCGAAGGAATCGGCGCGCTTGCAAATCTTTTGCGCAACACTATTATAAATAAAAATGAGCTTATTACTTTAAAGGAAGAGTTCATAAATATAGAAAATTACCTCACAATCCAAAAAATAAGATATGCCGATTCTTTTAATGTTATATATGATATTGAGGAATGTGCCAAAAATAACCTTATAATTAAGTTTATTTTGCAGCCGATAGTTGAAAATGCAATTATCCATGGTGTAAGTGAAAATAATAGACAGATAAATATTAAAATAAGTACACATTCTTTTGATGAATATTTTGAAATAGAAATCAGCGATGATGGCAAAGGGTTTGACCTAAGCGCCATTAAAGATAGAAACATGGTCTTAAGGGACAATGAGGGAAAACTGTCGGGGATTGGAATGAACAATGTAAGGGATAGAATCATATTACATTTTGGGGATAAATTCGGGCAAACGATTAAAAGCAGTATCGGAGAAGGCACTCAAGTTGTAATGAGGCTGCCTGTAATTAAGAAGCCAGGTGACGAGGCATGTTAAAAATACTTGTTGTTGATGATGAAAATTTAGTGAGGGTCGCATTAAGAAGCATTATTGACTGGGAGCAGCAAGGCTTTGATTTCATCGGTACTGCCTGTGATGGGTATGAAGCAATTGCAATGATTGAAAAATTCCAGCCGGATATTGTGATAACGGATTTAAAAATGCCCAATATGGATGGTCTGCAATTAATAAAAAAGCTAAAGGAATCAAACTACGCGGGTAAGATAGTTGTTCTCAGCAATTATGGAGAGCTTGATCTTGTAAAACAGGCTTTAATGCTGGGCGCGGCAGAGTATATTCTAAAAGTTACAATAATAGCGGATGATTTTATTGCAATGTTGAATAACATTGGGGGCGCGTTGGCTTCGGAAAAGGAAATGAAGATTAAAAAACTAAAAGAAACAATTAAATTGAAACAGAGTATTACCATAATGAAAAATGATTTTTTCAAATATCTTCTAAATGACGAGAATGGTTTTGAATATCAATATATTGCCCGTCAAATTGAAGAAGCAGGTTTGCCTTCTGTTTTGCCAAAGAGTATCATGTTCTATGTTTTTATCGATAATTATGAAGAAGCATTGGGCAGTGCAAAATTTGATGACAGGAAAATGCTTTCAGTTTCCATGCAGAAGATTATCAGTGAATACCTGAGTCCAATACCTGATATTCACATAATTGATATTGACCATAAACGGTTAGCGGTTATTATTCCTTTACAGGGATTTAAACTTATTAAAAATACTCCGGAAAAATCAGCGGGAAAAATTCATGATCTTCTAAAGCTATACCTGAATATTGAAGTGAGTATTGTTGTAAGTACTGAGTTTGAGGGGTACTATGGGGCAAAATCAATGTATTCCAAATGCATCAAGGCCATTGGCTTTAAATTTTATTCCGGTAATGGGTCAATCATTTCCATATCCCAAGAAGTAACCGATAATAAATTATTTAATGAATATGAAAACGAACTAAGAAAAATATGGCCTCTATTCGAGGAAAATAACATAAGTGAAGCCATTGAAAGCATTAAAACCATTATAGGATATGCTTCCATGGCATGTATCGAACCCATCCTCCTTAAAAAGGATGTAATCAGGCTTGTGGAAATACTTGAAAGAAAAGTCTACAATTCTTCTTTGATGAAAGGCCATATATTTGAAAGTAATAAAGAACATATCTGTAATGCAGAAACCGGAGACCAATTTATAGAGCTGGTCTCAGAGCTGCTGAACAGCATCTTTGCCTTGTTGAAAACTGAATATAAGGCAAATTACAGAGATGAAATAAAAAGCATTATTCAATTTATAAATTGTAATTACAGTAAAAAAATAACTATAAATATGATTTCTAAATATGCAAATTTGAATGAAAGCTATATCTGCAGACTTTTTAAAAATGAGACCGGAAAGAGTATCATGAACTATATTAATGAAGTCAGGATGGAAAAGGCGGCGGCTTTGATTAAAGGGAAAGATATGCCGATTAAGAATATAGCCTGCCAGGTAGGTATTGACGACCAGTTCTACTTTAATAAGGTCTTCAGGAAGTATTTCGGGGTCAGCCCAACAGATTTCAGAAACAGTAAAAAAAGCAGTAATATAAATTGCCATTGATGAACAGGGGGAAAATTTATGAGAAGGCTGTGGTCCAGAATACTTCATATTTTGATTACGGCAATATTCTTAGCCTTTATTTCTGCGTGCTGTAATTCATCAAACCATGTCGGACAGAATATAAATAGCGGTCAGAATTCAGGCATAATACATGAAGCATCATGGGTAAAAGCAAATTTCTCCAACACGGAGCTTGAAATTGCAGTTTTTCAAGGAGGTTATTCAAAAGACTACTGGGATTCAATAATACTCAAATTTGAAGAAGCTTACCCAGGTACTAAAGTTCATATGACAATCAACCCCCAAATAGGTCAAATTATTACACCAAGTGTCGTTTCAGGCAATCCTCCGGATTTTATTTCATTGAACGATATTGAAAGCTCGGGGCTCGTGCTGTCTTTAATCAGGGAAAAGGGACTGACTGATCTGACGGATTTTTTTAATGAAAAAGCCCTTGACAGAGAAAAGGCAATCAAAGATATGATTATTCCGGGAGTGCTTGATACTGTAAAATTCTCCCCTTACCAGGACGGTAGAATTTATCTTGCTCCTTTTAATTATGGCTCTACGGGATTGGTATATAATAAAAATTTATTCAAAAAAAGAGGATGGGTTGTCCCAAATACATGGGATGAATTTTTTGCGCTTGGCGATATAGCAAAAAAGGAAGGACGAGACCTTTTTACATATCAGGGGATTTATCCGACATACCTGGAACTGGTCCTGTGGCCTGCAATTGCAAATTCATGCGGTATGGATACGCTTAATAGGATTTATAATTATGAAAAAGGCTCCTTTGAAAATGATAAGGTCAAAAAGGTTTTGCAGATTTTAGACAGGATCACCAGCCAGGGGTATTTGATGAAAGGCACGGTTGCGCTCAATCATACGCAGGCTCAGACTGAAATGATGCAGGGTAAGGCTCTGTTTATTCCATGCAGCAGCTGGATTGAGAATGAGATGAAAAATGCTCCGAGGGAGGAAGGTTTTGAATTCGGACTTGCACCGGTACCGACCTTTAATCAGGATGATAAACATTATGCAGCAATTACCTGCGAGCAGTTTTCAATTCCTGCAAAGGCAAAGAATCCGGCATTAGCCAGGGAATTTTTAAAATTTTTGTATTCCGATATATCAGTTGAGCTTTTTGCCGATAAGTCAGACGGAGTTTTCGCTCTAAAGCATGCGCGTGAGCTTGTAAAATATAAGCTGTCCAAAACAACCGACGACTTCTTTTCCATACTGGATGACAGTACGCCCATCATCGATAACTGGGCCATGTTGCCGAAAAACTCTAAAATCAGCATACAGACGGAGATTTTTGCAAAATGTATTCCGTTGGTAATGAATAAGCAGATGACCATTGATATGTGGATGAATGATGTAGAAAAAGTTTTTGCTCAGGCTCGTGATGAAATAAATAAAAGCAGGGATTAAAAGAAATCATATTGGGATCTTTCGCTGTAGTAAAAACTCCTGAATATAAATTCGGGAGTTTTTTTGGTGTTCCGGAATTTTAATTGTACAGAATATTACAAAGTTTAGTCAAAATAGTACAAATAGTAGCCCGGATTATCAATCCATTATTCATAAAAAATCATATATCATTGACTTTGTGGTCGGAATATTTGACCAAACATAATTTTTGAGGAGGAGTATAGATGAAAAAAGTTCTTGTAAGAATGCTTTCGGTACTATGTGCCGGTGTAATGCTATTCACTGTAATAGCAGGCTGCGGGACCGCAAAGACAGATACTTCCGGTACAACAACCGGGGATTCCTCTGCCGCAGCTAAAGCTGCCGCAACTTCGGCTGAAACAGCCACCGGTGATACAGGTAAGAACGAATTTGAAAACAAAACCCTGGACTTCTACATGTTCGAGGGCGGCTATGGCAAGGCTGCCGAAGAGGCAATTGTAGCAAAATTTGAGGAAACCTACGGTGTAAAGGTAAATATGGTATCCAGCCCAAAGATAGGTGAAATTCTCAGGCCCAAAATGATTTCAGGCATGACACCCGATGTTATTATGATGAACCTGAATGATTCTTCAGGTATTGTTCAAGCTCTTGTTAAAGAGAAGTCGATTCTGGAATTGACTCCAATGCTGGATGAAAAAGCTCTTGACAGTGACTCGACGGTAAGGGACACTTTTCTTTCTGGGTTTCTGGATTGCTCATTTACCGCACCCTACGGGGATGGGACAACCTACCTTCTTCCTTTGCTCTATTCTCCGCAGGGGCTGATTTACAACAAGGATTATTTTGATAAGAAAGGTTTGAAAGCTCCGAAGACATGGGATGATTTCTTTGCATTGGGCGAAGCCGCAAAGAAAGACGGCAGAGCTTTGTTCACGTATCAGGGAATTTATCCGAGTTATCTGGAAATCATGCTTTACCCGGCAATTGCCTCGGCAAACGGTATTGACGGATATAAGAAGTATGTAAATTATGAAGCCGGATCATTCAAGAACGATGCGGTCAAGCAAGTGCTTACAAACTTCCAGGACATATCTAAAAAGGGCTATCTTTTAAAGGGTACGACTGCAATGAACCATACCCAGTCCCAAACGGCAATGATGCAGGGCCAGGCGCTGTTTATACCCTGCGGGAGCTGGATGGAAGGGGAAATGAAGGATGCGCCGAGGGAAGAAGGCTTCCAGTTTGCAATGTGCCCTGCACCGACACTGACTGCGGATGGGAAGCAATACGCTTCGGTTGGCCTGGAAACTATCTTAATACCAAAAGCTGCAAAGAATCCTGAGCTTGCAAAGGAGTTTTTGAAATTCATGGTAACTCAGGAATCTCAGAAGGTATTTGCCGAAAAGGCATCGGGAATCGAGCCTGTAAAAGGTACTCTTGATTTATGCAAGTCCATAATCTCTGAGAACCTGTATAATTTCTATGCTATGTTTAACGGTGATGTATTGCCTCTGGTTGATTCATTAAAAGCATTGCCGGACGGCTGCAAGGTTGTAACAAATGATGAGATCTGGGTAAAGCCAACCTCCAAGGTAATGAATGATCAGATGACTGTCGACCAGTGGATGGAAGATGTTGAAAAAGCTTTTGCACAAATCAGAGATGACTTTGCAAAAGCGGAACAGAAGTAAGGGTTACATTAACTAGCATTGGTGAAGGATTCAACTCCTTCACCAATGTTTTTACAGGGAAGTGGATTAATGAATAAAAGATCCGGATATATTTTCGCGGCGGTTACTATTATTCCAGGATTTTTTCTGGTAGCGCTGTTTCTGATTTACCCGATGCTCCAGATGGTATATCAGTCATTTTTTGATGTTTCATCCTTATTGGGGAATCCTTCTTATGCAGGACTGGATAATTATAAATCCCTGCTTACAGATGAGAATTTCATTATAGCGTTAAAAAATACAATTTTTCTTACTCTGCTGATACCCATTGCAGTACCTTTTATATCATTGGTACTTGCGGTGCTGGTTACGCAGACCAAGCTGAAAGAAAAAGCATTATACAGGGTTCTGTTCTTTTTCCCCAGCGTTTTGCCCATGGTATCGGTCGGAATATTGTGGCAATTCATATATCATCCCACGATAGGAATCATTAATTCGGCATTGAATTCTTTAGGCCTGGAAGCTATTGCTTTTGCCTGGCTCGGAGATGAGAGATTTGCAATGTGGGCCGTCGTTATTACAATGATATGGCAGGCTGCAGGATATTTGATGGTTATGAATATCGCGGGTATTGACAGAATACCGCTTGAACTGTATGAGTCTGCAACCCTTGACGGCGCCGGCGCTTTAAGAAAATTTACCGCCGTGACGGTGCCCTTTTTATGGGAAGTTGTAAGGATGACCATTGTATTTGCAATCGGTATAGCCACAAATGTGGGATTTATTTTAACTGCCGTAATGACGGCGGGAGGGCCGGGCCTGTCGA
>WSSedL1CaDRAFT_10002162_pt1 | contig 10281 bp, 8 predicted proteins | sample WetSurSL1Cattail_FD_9464 | JGI IMG/M metagenome (IMG submission 9464)
CTGTTAGCAGTTAATGCAGCTATTGAATCGGCTCGTGCAGGCGAGTATGGCAAAGGCTTTGCTGTGGTTGCCGCAGAAGTACGCAAATTGGCAGAACATAGCCAAAAGGCAGCTAAAGAAATTGATGAAATATCCATATCGAGTGTGCAGACAGCCGAACTGTCAGGTAAAATGCTGGCGGAGGTAATTCCTCAAATTGAGAATACAGCCATATTGGTTAAGGAAATTTCATCAACAAGTGCAGAACAGAATTCGGGCATTATACAAATCAGTCAGGCAATACAACAACTTTCAACAGTAGTTCAATCAAATTCAGCCTTGTCAGAGGAACTGGCATCAAGCTCGGAAGAGGTTTCTGCTCAGGCTCAACTTTTACTCGATAATGTTTCATATTTTAAAATCACTCAGAAAGAAATTGATTCTCAAACTGATACTGAGCTTGAAAATGAAATAAAGAAACTTAGTGAGTTATTAGAGCAACGGCATAAACAACAAGTGCAAATTGCTAAGTCTATAAAGCCAGAATATAAGGAGCAAGACGAGAAAAAAATGCCGGAAAGCGACCAGGGTTTCAATAAGGGAATTCAAATTGATGTAACGGATCATCAAGATACAAATTATGATAAATATTAATTAGGATACTATGAATCAGGTATATTTGTCTTTTAATATAAGTGACGAACTTTATGGTATTAATGTATTGGAAGTGCTTGAAGTTTTACAGAAACAGATTATAACAGAAGTGCCAAATTCACCTGTATATATCAATGGCATAATTAATTTTCGGGGTGAGGTGGTGCCTGTTTATGATATGCGGGTCAGATTCAATCTCGAACCTCGTAATGAAAGCAGTTCTTTTGTAATTGCTGTGCTCGATTTAACTAAAAATGGCGAACCTTTTCGCATTGGTGCCATTGTTGACAGCGTACGTGATGTAATTACCATTTCAGACGATGATATCAAGCCTGTTCCTCCCATGAGTAATAAGTTAAGCTCCGAATTTATCAAAGGTATTGCGAGAAAGGATGACCGTTTTATATTGTTGATAGATGTTAATAAGGTGTTTACAGAGGACAAAATAACGGAAGAAGTAGGTGTTTCCCCAATTGAATAACGTAAAGTAGTATAAAGTACAAAGTATTAAGAGGTCTTTAATACTTTGTATTCTGGATTTGTAAATAGTACCAAAACTATTTGATCTCATCTCTATGATTTATCATGTAGTATATTTCTTTTTTTATCTCTCATAAATTTATAAATTGTCGTTTTTATTTTGTTACAGCTACATTGACTAATCATTAAATTAACCTATTATGAAAAAGAAAATATTGTTTGGCATTGTTATATTAATTGTCATTTTGATTGCCGTATTCTTTATTTTTTATTTTCCAACCTATCGTTTTTTTACTCACAAAGAAGTCATTCAGATAGATAAAGACCTGACAATTGTAATAGGCGGAGGTGGAAATAGTTGTCTTTTAGTTGGCGACAGTGCTGTGTTGGTTGTTGATACAAAAATGATGAACAATGCCGAAGATTTATATAAAATGGCTGAGGAAAAGGCTGGGAAAAAACCAATCTTTGTTATCAATACGCATTATCATCCTGACCATGTGAAAGGAAATAAGTTTTACAAGAACGATAAGATTTACATTGGTAATTATGACAAAACCTTTTTAGAAAAGAATATTGACGCTGATTGTCTGCCAAATACTTTTGTAAAAGATAGTCTTATCCTGAATCTTGGTAACGAAATAGTTAAACTTTACAATCTTGGCCAGGCTCATACATTTGATGATATGGTTGTTTACCTGACAGGCCGGAATCTTTTACTTTCTGGCGATTTGATTTTCTATGAGGTAAATCCTGTGCTGAAAAAGGAGAGTGGTGCTGATGTCGATAAGTGGATATCAGTCCTAAATCTTTTAACAACACGATGGGGTGATGCCAGAATCTTACCAGGACATGGAAAAATGGGTGGTAAAGAATTGATGAACGCTCTAAAACAATATTTTGAAGACATGAAAATCGCAGCCGCCGAACCTTCAAAAGAAAGCGAGATGAAAGCTAAATATGATCAATGGATCAAAATAAGCTCATTAGCATCGCCATCCATGACCATAGAATATCTCAAACAAAAATAATACCCATTAATGTTAATAACATGTTTATAATTTGGAGATCAATTTATGTAAGATATATTGTTGATATACAGTAAAATACATATTTGGGTTTAAATATTAGAGAATTTATTTTATATGTTTTATAACATGTGTTAAAAAATGTTAACGTATATTTTAAATCGCTTACTTTGGTATTGTCAAGATTAATTGACACGCGAGTAATAATAAGGGATAAAACCTGGTGTTAACATTGCGACTACTAACTAGCTACACCTTTCGATTACATCCTAACCAAAACGCACTAGGTTTTTCCTTATTATTCGAGAAGACTCTCCTAAACAGATAAAAATCAAACAATTATTTTCTATTTAAGTTTCATGTTATTTCTAACTTTTTAATTTTTTTTTTTCATCTTTGCAACCAATTTTTGGATATTCAGAGGTAAACTAAAAAAAATAATTGACTATGGCTCGTTTTACAAGGATTCAGGTTGCTGTAAAGATGCAGGAAACCGGCATGATTCCGGTTTTTTATAATAAAGATATTGAACTTTGCAAAAAGGTTTTGAAAGCATGCTACGATGGAGGAGCAAGGGTATTTGAATTCACGAACCGCGGTGACTTTGCACATGAAGTTTTTGCGGAATTGAACAAATATTGCGCTAAAGAAACTCCGGAAATGATACTTGGTGTTGGCTCAATCGTTGAAGCAGGAACTTCTTCATTATATATTCAGCTTGGTACTAACTTTATCGTATCACCTGTTTTGAGCGCAGATATGGCCAAAGTATGTAATCGTCGCAAAATTCTATGGTCGCCGGGATGCGGATCTGTTAACGAAATTTCGCAAGCTGAAGAACTGGGCGCTGAAATTGTTAAAGTTTTCCCTGGATCACAGGTTGGAGGCCCTAAGTTTGTTGAAGCGGTGAAAGGTCCACTCCCATGGACAAGCATTATGCCCACAGGCGGTGTTGATACTTCGGAAGAAAATCTGTCTGCATGGTTTAAAGCAGGGGTTACATGTGTTGGTATGGGCTCACAGCTTATAACCAAAGATATTATCGAAAATAACAAATGGGAAGAGCTTTCTAAAAAATGTGCCGACACACTGGCAATTATTAAAAAGTACAAAAAACAATAAATATAAGGTGCTAATTCTGTTTCCAAATATCTACTAATTAAATAATACCCAAAATTATGTCTTTAAAATCGATTAATGAAAAAATGACAAATTACAGGTGGGCAATCTGTGGGTTGTTGTTTTTTGCCACTACCATCAATTATTTGGACCGTCAGGTTCTGTCATTAACATGGAAAGACTTTATTGCACCGGAGTTCCATTGGACAGACAGTGACTACGGTAATATTACAGCGTTTTTCTCATTTTTCTATGCTATTAGCATGTTGTTTGCCGGCCGATTTGTGGATTGGCTGGATACTAAAAAAGGGTTCCTGTGGGCGATTGGCGTTTGGTCTGTAGGTGCAGTGCTCCATGCTTTCTGCGGAATTGCCACTGCTGGTATTACAGCTGGCCATTGGACTTTTAGCTTCGAAGGAGCTAAAATTGCCATTAGCACTGTAGGGAATATAGGGATGATAACCAGTGTGAGTGTTACTTTATTCGTCTTTGCACGCTTAGTACTGGCGCTTGGTGAAGCCGGTAACTTTCCTGCAGCCATCAAATCCACCGCTGAGTATTTTCCAAAAAAGGATCGCGCTTTTTCTACCAGTATATTCAATGCAGGTGCTACGGTTGGAGCTCTTGTTGCTCCGATCTCTATTCCTGTGATAGCTTCCTATTATGGATGGGAAATGGCATTCATCGTTATTGGGACGCTTGGTTTTATATGGATGGGCTTCTGGCTGTTTATGTATAAAAAACCTCATGTTCATCCATTGGTGAATAAAGCGGAGCTGGATTATATCAACCAGGATTCAATAGCGGAGACAGCAGCAAACAATAATGTTGAAAAAATCGATAAGAAGATTTCCTTTATAGATAGTTTCAAATACAAACAAACATGGGCTTTTGCTTTTGGTAAATTCATGACTGACGGAGTGTGGTGGTTTTATTTGTTCTGGACCCCGGCTTATTTAAGTTCGGTATATGGTCTGAAGTCTAACAATCCAAAGGCTCAGATTTTGCTTTTTATACTCTATGCAATTACATTATTGTCAATCATTGGCGGGTGGCTTCCTTCATACTTTGTTGGGAAAAAAGGCATGAACCCATATGCCGGACGTATGCGTGCGATGTTGATTTTTGCTTTTTTTCCGCTTTTAGCCTTGTTGGCTCAGCCATTGGGCTTTTATTCTCCTTGGTTCCCGGTAATTATTATTGGTATTGCAGGTGCAGCCCATCAGGCATGGTCAGCAAACATATTCTCTACTGTTGGTGATATGTTCCCCAAGTCAGCTATTGCAACCATTACCGGAATTGGCGGTATGGCCGGAGGCATAGGTTCATTTCTGATCAATAAGGGATCCGGTGAGCTTTTTGACTTTGCACGTAAAAGCTGGACAACAGTGAATGGCCAGGCATTGTCGGCAATTAAACCTGAATGGGTAACTGCTAATTTCAAATTATCTGATGGAATGCTAAAGGAACTTGCTGCTGGTGGGGCTAACGTTGTAAATGGTGTGAATACCGGTTATATGATTATTTTTTCGATTTGCGCAGTAGCCTATCTTATTGGATGGCTCGTTATATGAAAACACTGGTGCCTAAATACAAGCCTATTGTATAATTAAAATCTCTTATAAACTTACAAAAGGTTTTTGGCAAATAAGCTAAAAACCTTTTGTGTTTTGTAATCAACATAGAAACGATCAAATCCTTTCGGATTTATCGGTTTGCACTTGCATCTCCTCAAAGCTTTATTAAACAATGGTTTTAAAAGATTGTTTTTCTGTTATTGTTTGAAATTATTTTAAATCTCAGTATTTTTTACTAATTTAATAGGGGATTAGTATTCAATCTGTATTTTATCACTAATATAATGGGCATAAGGAATTTTTATCAGAATTACATGTTCAGAATAACGGGCATTATTTTTATGTTCATATGTTTTAATTCTTGTCACTCCAATCATATCGTGTTAGCCATAAACTTATCGATTGTTCAGGTAGCCATAATCATTATCATACTTGCTGTGTTGGTTTGGCTCTGTTATGTTTATCGGATAAAAAAAATCAGGAAATGGAAGCGGCACGCAAAAATTGATAGCTATGAATCCTATTTGCTTCACACACTTATTAATAATATGCCTGATTTTATTTATATCAAAGACAAAGAAAGCCGTTTTCTGATTGCTAATAAACACACGGCCGATATAATGAATGCAGGTTCACCGGATAATATTATTGGTAAGTCAGATTTTGACTTTTTCCCCAAAAAAATGGCAGAGAAATTTTACCATGATGAACAACATATTATGCAGACCAAAAGCCCTTTAATTAATATTCAGGAAGAAGTTTTGGATCAAGAAAGTAAAGTTATTACCATATCAACTACGAAAGTGCCCTGGTTTGATAATGATGGAAATATATTAGGAATCATTGGGATAGGTAGGAATATTTCGAAAATTAAAAAAACGGAAAAACAGCTTATTAAGCAAGCCGAAACCCTAAAGGAAGCAAACAGCTTACTACATGAACAAAATGAAAAAATACAGCAACAAGCTGAGGAACTGGCAATGCAAGCTGTAAATTTTAAAGAACTCAACAGGGAATTAAAAAAGATTAATGAAACCAAAGATAAATTTATTTCTATCATTGCACATGATTTGAAAAATCCTTTCAATGCTATTATTAATTTTTCAGAACTCCTTATACTAAAGGGCGATGCATCCATTAAGCCTAAATATATGGGCATGATAAAAATTATTAATAGCTCATCTAAAATGGCTTACTCATTACTGGAGAATTTATTATACTGGGCGAAAAATCAAAATGCGTCTATCTCATTTTATCCTTCGCAATTGAACCTTACGGATTTAATTAAAGAAGTGGTAGATTTTCATGAAGTTAGCGCCATGCTAAAAAATATCATAGTCATGGCAGAATCGGAGCCTAATCTTCAAATTTTTGCAGACCAGAATATGGTAACTACTATTTTAAGAAACCTAATAAGTAATGCCATAAAATTTACACCTAAAAATGGTAAGGTGAAGATTGTTACAACATCTGATACGGCATATGCATACATAAATATCACCGATACGGGCATTGGTTTATCGAAAGAACAGATGGAGAAATTATTCTTTTCTGATAAAGAAATAACAAAAGGTACTTCGGGAGAATCCGGTACAGGGTTTGGGCTATTATTGTGTTACGAATTTGCCCAGTTAAACAAAGGAAACATTACAGTAAAAAGTAATCTTGAAAAAGGATCAACGTTTATTTTATCCTTACCTTTGCGCTCGGAATCCTAAAAAAAAAACTACCAATGCCTTGGAAAAAATATCTGAAAATTACTACTCCGGTTGATTTTATTACCATTGTCTATATCTGTATTACTGCAATTTTGATAGTTTTTGGTAAATTTAGGGTGGATGGCATCGTACACATATTAACCCGTATTATTTTTTTATTTTTAATAGGTCTTCTTGTTCACTTCAATCAGACGTTGGGATCAAACAAAGCTTTTCGGTTTATTCGTAATTTCTATCCTTTAATGTTACTGGGATATTTTTATCCTGAAACAGATTATTTGAACAATATATTTTTCCCAAATCTCGATTCATTTATTGCCAACCTGGAAGTAACAATTTTTGGTGGTCATCCAAGTGTTTGGTTTTCTGCCTATTTTCACTGGAAATGGTTTAATGAACTGATGAATTTCGGTTACTTTTCTTATTATTTTCTAATATTCATCGTCTGTTATTCACTTTATTTAAAGTCAATTGAAAATTTCAGGTACGGGTTATTTATAATTTGCATGTCGTTTTACATGTATTACATTCTTTTCATTTTATTTCCTGTAGCCGGACCACAATTTTACCTTACTCCACCGGATAATCAATTACCCAATGCTTATTTTTTCAGTTGGGCCATAAGGTTTGTTCATGATTTGGGAGAAGGACCTACCGGGGCTTTCCCAAGTTCTCATGTGGGCATTGTTTTAATACTTATTTATCTGGCTTATAAGTTTACTCCAAAACTACTAAAATGGTTAATTCCTGTTAGTATTCTCCTGATTCTTTCTACTGTATACATCAAAGCACATTACGTAATTGATGTTATTGCCGGTGTGCTCTCTTTTCCAACAATGTACTGGATAAGTTCAACCACTTACCAAAGAATCAAACATTACTTTTTATAAAACCACAATCTTATGATTTTGTGCCAGTAGTTATAGGTTTGATGGTTCATTAGAAAAAAATAATTATCTTGCGACCAAATATTAGATTGCAGCTCTAATATTTAGTTTAATCCATTCTAATTTACCTATATGGCGATTACATTAAAAGATGTCTCAACAAAGAAAGATTTAAAAGAATTCATCTACCTACCCGCAAAAATTCATAAATCTCATAAAAACTGGCTTCCTCCAATTTACATGGATGAAAAAATGTTTTTCGATTCCAATAAAAATCTCTCTTTTAGAGGATGTGATACCAGACTAATCATTGCCTATAAAGAGAATGTTGCTGTTGGACGAATCATGGGCATTATTCACCATGATCATAATGAAGTATTTAAGATAAAAAATGTGCGTTTCTCTTATTTGGAATGTCACAATGATCCTGAAATATACAGAACACTTGTTGGGGAAATTGAAAATTGGGGCCGGGAAAAGGGGTTGAACAAAATAATAGGGCCGTTTGGATTTACTGACAGAGACATACAAGGATTTCTAATCAAGGGTTTTGAAGAGGAACCAGTTGTTGACAGTGCATGTAACTTCGAATTTATGCCTGAATTAATGGATAGTTACGGATTCGAAAAAGAAATTGATTGTGTTATTTATCGATTTCCGCTAAGTACCGAATTACCTGAGATTTACCAAAAGATTTTCGAAAGAGTAACTTCTAAAAAGGACTATCAGTTTTTGGAATTTACCAAGCGTAAACAGATGAAAAAATACATTGTGCCTGTATTTCGCATGATGAATGAATCTTTCAAAGACATATACGGCTTTATGCCAATGGACGAAAAAGAAATGTTTGAATTTGCCAAACGTTACCTGCCCATACTGGATCCCCGATTTGTTAAAGTTGTTCTAAAAGGAGAGGAAGTAGTTGCCTTTCTGATCAGTATGCCAAACATGTATAAGGGAATTCAAAAATCGAAAGGACATATTCTGCCCTTTGGCATTTTTCATATCCTTAGAGCAATGAAAACCGCAAAGTCGGTTAATACAATGCTTGGCGCAATCGCTCCTGCCTATCAAAAGACTGGTCTTGATATCTTCTTGTCCATGAAAACGATTGAGTCGACCCGTAAAGCTAATATGACAAGTATTGATACCCATGTTGTAATGGAGAACAACAATGATATGATGGCCGAACTAAAACGTTATGGCGCATACGAACTCAAACGATTCAGGGTATACCAGAAAAAACTTTAATTAGATTTTACAGTACCTGTGGTTTGTTCCTCGTAAAGCAAATCATTAAATACACCATTCGTAACCGTTTTGGTATCGGCGACAGTTTTATTCAATGTAAAGGAGAACGTACCCGAAATTTTCTTTGCCGTTTTATCTACTTTACTCAGTACTACAGTTCCTGTGGAACTTACATAAACATCGCTTGAGGTTGCTGAAGGCATATAACTACCTGCACATTGGGCTTTAATTGGAATAGCAATAGTTAGATCGTAAGTCCCCGGAGTTGATCCGTAGACGGTTACTGCCAATACTTCCCCAGTTAGCGAAATTCCGGTAATTACAAAGATATTGGCATCAGTCTGCAAAATGGTGGTTCTTGTTAATGATTCCCATTGTTTACCACCAATGGTAGCCGACATCTTAGTGGGCACCGTACTATTCGAATCTTTTTTACAGGACACTACAAGCATGATAAATGCCCAAAAAACAATATTTTGTATTTTCATAAAAGTTTTATCTGTGAAACGTTAATTTAATGATCAAAATTAATCGTTTTTTTTCATTTATAGATCATCCGGAAAATTAACTGAAAAATCGTTTGGCATATTATTTGTTTAAGTTCTTTTCATTAATAGGTATCAAAAAACATTCGCTTGCGTATATATTTGAACGCCAACAGTATAATTACGCAATAGTTTATATAATATAAGTAGTAGTAGTTTAGTTTTAGGTAGTAGTTAGTAGTTGTAGTTAGTTTCTGTGTTAGGAGTGTCATCTGCTGAAGGTGGCACTTTTTTTTGTTTTTTTTTTGATCTTACTTCACAATAAAAATCCCAAGATGTTATCTTTGCGATTCAATAATTGAATGATAATTAACAAGAATCCATGAGTATTGAAGCCATCCTTAGCAAAGGAATCAAAGACGCAATATCGAATTTATATACTGCAGAAGTAACTGATAATCAAATACAGTTTCAGGAAACGCGAAAAGAGTTTACAGGCGACATCACCATTGTTATGTTCCCATTTCTGCGACTATCAAAGAAGTCGCCAGAGCAGACCGGACAAGAAATAGGCGCTTTTCTTAAAACGAATTGTTCGGATGTTGAAGATTTTACGGTTATCAAAGGATTTTTAAACATTGTTATCAGTCGTCATTATTGGTTAACATTTCTTTCGAAAGTTATTAAAAATAGGGACTTTGGTAAAACTGCACAACATGAACAGTCGCCAAGAATTATGGTGGAATATTCCTCGCCCAATACCAATAAACCTTTGCATTTGGGACATGTTCGTAACAACCTGTTGGGTTTTGCTGTTTCAAATATCCTAGAAGCCAATGGTTACGAGGTTATTAAGGTGAATTTGGTGAACGATCGCGGAATTCATATTTGCAAATCGATGTTGGCATGGGAAAAATGGGGGCGTGGAGAAACTCCACAAAGTGGGGAAAAAAAGGGCGACCATCTCGTGGGAGAATATTATGTAAAATTCGATTTTGAATATAAAAAAGAAATTAAGGAATTAATAGGGCAGGGGAAGAGTCAGGAAGAGGCGGAAAAGAATGCCCCACTGATTAAAGAGGCCCAGGAGATGTTGCTGAAAT
>WSSedL1CaDRAFT_10002163_pt1 | contig 10278 bp, 8 predicted proteins | sample WetSurSL1Cattail_FD_9464 | JGI IMG/M metagenome (IMG submission 9464)
ACGCCGGGAAACAGTTTCTCCATGGTTCCCCGGCTGAAAAGTTACGATAATCTGTTTATTATCCGCTCTTTTACCAAAATTTTAGCTCTGCCGGGTTTACGGCTTAGCTACGGTTTAGGCCCTTCCGTGTGGATCGAAAAAATGGCTCAAAATAAAATTCCCTGGTCGGTAAATGCTTTATCCTGTATCATTGGCGATTATTTATGCGAAATCCCCGCATTTTTGGTAGAAACATCTCACTGGAGGTTGATTGAGACATTGCATCTCATTTTGGAAAGTGGATAGTGCATTATAGTTGCTTCGGGCATAACAATCAACACAGATTCCTTTTATTCATAACAATAGCTTTAGCCTCCCTTTCCCGGCTAAGTATCGTCAAGAGCTCGGAAAATTCCCGGCAATACAGGATTTTATCAGCCATATTCCCAAATAGTTTCCGGCTCTCCTCCGGAGTTCTGACACTGATCACTACTTTCCCCATTCCCAACGCTTTTTTAATCAAATCAAGGTTTTTATGATTGGTCATGCCAACCGGATAACCGGCATCGATTACTTCATGGATTTGGAGGATTTTGGCCACTGCTTTTTGAAAGGTCGCTTCATCGATCATTTCAAAAGCCTTTGCCGTTACTATCTCAATTCCCAGGGATTTACCGACCTGGTAATCCAAATCATTTTCATGAATAATCCCGGAGCAAATTCCATAATGCGACCTACTTAATAAGCGAAATAACTTTACCGCCGAACCATTCCCCCCCACCACAAAAATAGTTGGAGGCTGGGGATTCTGCAATTCCGTTACTCCCAGTAGTTCATTATAGTTTACCCCCTGGAAATCATAAAGCTTACGAATGCTTTCTCCGGTCAGCAATTGTTCCGGTGAGCCGTAACCCAAGATTTGATTGTCTTTGAGTAAAAAAACACTATCACAACAACGGGCCGCCAATTCAATATCATGCAATGATAAAATAATGGTGGTCTTTTTTTCATGAGCCAGTCTGGTAAATACTTCAATAATTTCATAACGGTGGCGCAGGTCCAGAAAACTGGTGGGCTCGTCTAAAATCAACAGTTCCGGCTCCTGGGTAAGGGCCCTGGCTAGAAGGACTTTTTGTTTTTCACCATCGCTTAATTCTGAAAAATATTTCTCCGCAAGCCCTCTCCCGTTGACAAGCTCCAGCGACTCCCAAACTTTAGCGGTATCTTTTGGAGTCAGCCGGTCGGCATAATCCGTATAAGGATACCTACCCATAGCGACAATTTCAAACGCCGTTGTCAAAGGGGCGGATACCCGTTCCGTTAAAAGAACCGCCAAGTTTTTCGATAATTCGGTGCTGTTATAACATGTCAAATCTTTGCCACACAAATAGACTACCCCTTTGATCGGAGCCAAAAGACCGCCTAATGTCTTTAATAGCGTGGTTTTTCCCGAACCATTAGGGCCGAGCAAGCCCACGATTTGACCTTTGAGGGCCTGCAGATCGATTTGATCCATAATAATTCTGGAACCATAACCAACGGCCAGTTTGTAGGTATTTATCACCTTCATAAACTTTGGTTCCTCCTTAATAAAAGTGCGATAACCAGCGGGACTCCAAAAAATGAAGTGATACCACTTATGGGTATTTCTGCGGGTCGTAGTGCCATTCTGGCCACCAAATCACACAAGCTGGTCAAAAACGCTCCCAATAATACGGTAAGCGGGATTAATACACGGTTATCCGAAGTTTTACATGATAAACGGGAAATATACGGCACAGCCAGACCAATAAAAGCGACCGGACCGGCAAAAGCAGTCATCGTACCACTTAAGAAACAAGAAATGATAACAATGAATATTCGCAGCTTTTTAATAGGAACTCCCATGCTCCGTGCATAATCTTCTCCTAATATCAATGCATTAAGGGGCTTACAAATCGCCATCGCGCCACCTGTTAATATGATAGTTACACTAGCCAAAATCAATGTTTCCGGCCAAGAAAAACCCGAAAAACTTCCTAAACCCCAGATTGTAAATAAGTGCAATTGTTCCTTTTGGGCGAATGAGATCATCAAATTGGTAAGGGCATTACATAAATAGCCCACCATCATTCCGACTATCAACAAAGTCACAATATTTTTTATTTTTCTGGCCGTTGCCAATACAATGATCATCACAATCATAGCCCCGATAAAGGCAGCAAGGGCCAATAAAAATGGATGAATGACGTTTAAGCCGATGGAGGCTCCTAGAAAAACTACGATTCCCACCACCAAACTCGATCCGGGGGTAATCCCCAGAATAAAAGGATCGGCCAGCGGATTCCGAAAAAGGACTTGTAACAAAAGGCCTGACAATGAAAGAGCCGCTCCCCCGAAAGCTGCCGCCAGCGCCCGGGGCATCCGGATCTTCCAAATAATATTAGTATAAATGTCATCCTGCCGGTGGATACCAAAAATTGAGTCCCAGATTTTAGGTACCGAAATATTAATCGGCCCCATGGCGATATTGGCAATCAGCATAACCAAAACGGCTGTTAATAATAGGATTGGGAAAATAACCGTCAAACGATATTTATGGTTCATTGAAACACAGCCCCTCAAACCGTCATTCTCACGGCTTTCTAATATCATCCCTATCGGGGCGGAAGCTTTAAGAAGTTTTCAATCCGCCTGTCTTTGATCACTTCGGGATGAAATATCGAACCTAAATCCAACAAAATTTGATCATTTTGATCTACCCTTTGATTATACCACGGCTGCATCGACCAGACCTGTCCCCGGCGAACCGCTTTTAAGTCCTCTAAAATGGGAGCTTGGCTCAACATTGCTTTAATGGAAGGGACCGCGGGTGCATAGGCGCTATTAATCAAAATGTCCGCGTCTTTGCTTTGCGCATAAAAGGTTTCAATATTAAGGGCCGTATTATCCCTGACCAATTGTTTAAAGAGATAATCTCCTCCGGCTAAGTTGATCATCTTGGCAACGTATGAATTCCCGGCCGCAACATAGACTTTTCCATTATAAATCATCCCCCAGGCAATTTTGGGCCTTTTCCTTCCCTGTAGCTTTCGGGCTGTATCAAAGATTCGCGTTTGGCTTTGCCTAAAATATGCTTCGGCCGCCTGCTCCTGATCATAAAAAGCGGCGATAAATCTTATCCATTCCAGCTGCCCTAAGGGATCGGTTTCCAAATATTCATTATCAACCGCATAGGGAATCTTCAACTCGGATAGTTTTCTCATCAATTTGAATTGGCCGTTGGGACCGCCGTAGCTAAAAACAATATCCGGTTGTAATGCCTGAATCGTCTCAAAATCCGGTTCGTAACCGTCTCCAATATATTGGATCGAGCCATTTTGCAGCCCACTGCGAATTTCCGGGATATACCACTCCTCCGCGGGACTGGTAACCCCAACCACACTGGCCCACATTTCCTGATTATGAAAAGGCCGCAGCAAGCAGACCTGGGTCATCGAAGCAAACAAAGCCCGTTGAACCGGGATGCGAATAACCGGAAGATTGTGAAACTCCTTAGGGGTTTTCATGCCGCGGGGGACCAGCAACAATTGATTTCCTTCCCCGTCGGTTATTTTCTTGCTGCGAAGGCCAACGTCTTCAATTTTAAATTTTCGGGTATATTGTAAACCGAGTATCTTCGGAGAGGCAGGAGAAACCCTTATTGGCCATGTCACTCCCAAGATACAAACCAAGATAAGGATTCCTAAAATTCTTTGTTTTCGTTTCAATCTTTTTTCACCTCTTCAAAGCTTACTTTCTGACTTCCAAGGCAATCTTGGTCAATTTACACCCTGCCGCCAAATCCAAAAAGTCAACCACCCAGGAATAACGGCAATCTTTATCGGCCTTGATAGTTAAAACCGTATCTCCCGGCTGTTTTTGAAATAATTCTTTCAATTGGGATTGATCCATGGGCTCTCCCCGATAAAACAGTTGATGATTTTTATTCAACTCCACCACCAACTGCCTGTCAACCTTGTCCGTTTTTCCGGAATGCCGAACTTGCGGTAAATTGATACCGATATTCCGGTGGGATTGTTCCACCACAAATGTTGAAGTCAGCATAAAAAATGCTACCAAAGTAATCAAAATATCGATCAAGTTCAATATTTCCAAACGGGGTTCCGGAAGTGGCTTTAAAAGGATGGGAACTTTTTTCATGGTTCTTTTCCTTCCAAGTTGTCATCGTGAAGGGAGCTGTTATAATCCAATATATAACTATCGAGGCGCGTATTGAAATAATTATAAAATATGGTAGCAATCACTGTAATAATCAAACCGGCGGCCGTCGTTAGCAATGCTTCGCTAATTCCCAGGCTCAATACCTTGGGATCAAAAGTGGTGGTAGCCGTGGTCCCAAGCAGGTGAAAGCATTTCATCAAACCAACAACCGTACCGAGCAAGCCCAACATCGGGGCGATCACGATCACCGTGTACAATATCATTAAATGGGAACGTAATTTCTTGATGATGGCGGATGGGGCATCATAGATCGATAAAGGCTTTTGAAGCACTTGCCGAAAGATCATGACCCGCTCAATAACGACAGCTACCATTACAATGGAACAAATCAGTAACGGCAGCATAAAATAACCGCCTTTTTCCAATAAAGCCATCTCTATTCCTCCAACTTGAAAACATATTTAACCCGCACCCGCCATTCAATGGGTTTCCCATCCTGGGTGGCCGGTTGATAGCGCCACTTTTTTACTGCCTTAATTGCTTCTTCATCTAATAATGAAAACCCGGACGATTGAATTTTACTAATCTCGCCGACCCGACCCTTTTTATCCAGAGCCGCTTCAAGAATTACCGTACCCTGCCAGCCTTTTTCCTTGGCAGTCTGTGGATAATAGGGTTTCAAGGTGTACGACTTAAGCGGTCCCGTTACATTATTCCCTTGGATGCCGCCGTTCCCGCCTTCTCCACCCAAAACGACCTTCCCGCCGGCAATATTGATATTTCCTTCCGGATTGCCGCTGGATTCATTGACGGCATTCGTTACACCACCGGCACTGAGGCTTGACTGTTCACCATTCCGGACCTGACTGAGGTAGGTTGTTGATTCTAAGTTTTGAGCTTTCTGAGTTACCTCTGGTTTCAGGTCTGATGGTTGAAGACGTTTTGATTTCAATGATGGACTTGGCATGCCAGATGCTACGGCTACCCGATGCCGGTCTCCCGGTGTTATCTTAGAAACCAAATCCAATTTTTGATTTTCGCCATATTTTAGCCCAATCCCTGCCGGCCCACTCGCTGTCGCACTTACACGTACCAATTGAAAATAGGCAGGCTTTATTAAGGCTGGAGGTCGGGACAGGCTTAACCCCGCCCCGACAATCAACAAAATATGGACCATAATTGAAATGATCAGACATTTCTTAAACATTGACAGCCGCCTAGAAAGTGTACTTGGTGCTTAAAGTATAGCTGCGACCGGGCATAGGGTAACCATTTTCAATTTGGTAATACTTATCCACAGAGTTATCAACAGCCAAAGAAAAACTTAGATTTTTATACATCTGATAACGTATATCGAGATTAAGAATGTTATAGTCGGGTAAATTATATGTTTTCCCATAAGAGACATAATCCCGATCCCTGATATAGCGCCAATTAATACCATAATTCCAGGCCTTATTATTAAAATCCAATCCCAAAGTAAGCTGATGTTTCCCATACTTATTGTAGTCTTGCTCGTCACCTAAAACCGAGTCGGTTGCCTTTTTGTCTATATAATCATAATTGACCCTAGTTGTAATAATCTTCGCCCAAGTATTCTTCCAATTAAAATTAATCCCATTAATATATACCTTATCAATGTTTGTTGCAGTAGTGGCCCAAGTAGTATCATTATAGAGCCAATCTATTTCGTCTCGCAAATTGGCCTGATAAAAATTAAGTGTAACGGATTGTTCGTTTTCTTTCCATTCCGCAATTAAATCAGTACGATTTCCGGTCTCCGGCTTTAAATTGGAATCGCCAAACTGATAATTTATTGTATCATACCAATATAAGTCCTCAAAAGTAGGGGCACGAAAAGTCTTTCCATATCCTGCTTTAATGGTAATTTGATCCGTGATCGACTTTACCAATGTAATTTTAGGTAATAAAGGTGAAGAAAAGTCAGAGTAACAATCCTCTCGTAAGCCGGTGATTATTTTCAATGAATCGGCTAGTTGCCAACTATCTTGAAGAAACAATGCGTTATTACTACGAGAATGATCGCCGAAGTCCGTACTTTCACAGCTGTCCTGCTTAATCATCACTCCTGTTACCAATTCATGATCTTTCAGTTGATATTGACCTGCGGTATCAATACCATAACTAAAAACCTGATGATGAGAGTTTGTGTTCCAAGCTGGATCGCTGTATTTCAAATCATATTGTTGTCGATATATTTTATACTCCCATACTCCACCCCAGAAATTATACAAACCATTTAAATTTATCGCCATGTCTTGATCAGCTTGAGTTGCTGTTGTTGACAAGAAAGAAAGAGAACCCGGTTGTTCTCCATGTTTGTTAAAAGCTTGAAAGTATAGCTTTAGATATTCATCTGTATCTTGAAATAAATTATATTGGCCCATAAAATAATTGGAAAAGGTCTCTGAATGAGTACGATATCCATCCGTCATTAAACCCCCTATCGCCAATCCCCAGTTATTTCTCTGGGTTAGGAGGTCTAAACTCTTGGTATTAAAACTACCGCCGCTGACATTAACCCGATCTTTCGATTCACCAGTAAGATCAGTGATAATATTGACTACACCACCTAATCCACTTGATCCATATAGACTAGATAACGGTCCATGTGAGATCTCTATCCTATCAATACCTACTGTCGGTATAAAGCTTAATTCTGACTTACCATCAGGTCCAGCACTTAAGGGTAAGCCATTAATTAAAACCAAGGTTTGATTGGAATTAGAACCATCCAGTTGAATGTTTGCAGCTCCCGCTTTCCCCCCATTGCTGGAAACCGATACTCCTGCATCCGCTAATGCTTCCGCCACAGTTGTGGCTCCAGAAGCTTCAATTTGCTCCTTGGTTATTACTTCCGTCTTCCCCGGAGCTTTTGACTCCGGTACCGCTGTTCTGGTCGCCGTGACCACCACTTCTTCTTCAGAAACATTTTTATCGGAATCATCCGCAAAGCTTAGTGAGGAACATAACAGCAGTGCGGAGACGACAAAGAGCGTTAAAAAATATTGATACTTTTTCAATTAATAAAGCCTCCTTTATGTGAGAATATTTAGTAATGCCGTGGATGCCTATTGACCTAACCCTTACCCCAATGTCATCAAGCTACGTTTCCATGAAATGGGAGATAGATCAAAGTTGCCTATTTGACCTAACTCTTGCTCTTCCCCAAAGATGTTATTCAAAGTAGTTGTTTCAGTGGAAGAGTAACCCCAGCCGTTGATCTCTAAAATCTTTTGAGCCTCAAAGGCGGTACGCACTTGTGCGTGGGATTACTCTCCCACCGAATCCGCTTCTTGAAAACACTTCATTGGGGGAAAGCTCGCCTTCGAGAAGGCGCCGAGTGGGGTCTGCGCCGAAAAGGGCCTATCCCGAATCCCGGCCAACAAAAAAAGCCTTAACCCTATGCAATCAAAATTGCATCTGCATTTGCAATCGCAAATGTTTACGGGAAAAAGACTTTAATTGACATACCATAAAAACCACCCCCATCTCTCGTAGGTTGGATTTGATTTAAACTTCAAGGCAGGTCTCCTGGCTTAAGGCTCATCATTTCTTACTGTCTTCCCGGGGGGATAGGGGATACCCAGTGATCTGAGCGAACCACAATTCACGCTTCGAATTTCAATTCGCTTTGTAAGAAACTCACCTATTACAGTGGCGGGACCGTACAGGATTTGCACCTGTTTCCCTGTTAGGCTATTACTATAGCACCTTGGTTTATATTAACCTGAAACCCATTATATACCCCTCCGCTTGCTTTTACAATCATTCGCCGGCTGCTAAAATTGATTGTCGGCAGTTAAGACGGAGCATATATTTTATGGCTATGCCGATTTTTTAAAATTATCATTCAAACAATGGATTTCTTACTGTATACTTAGTTCATAATCAATTTATCCATAAACGGAGGTCTCTCCCATGGAACCATCACCAACCCCCTCTTCAACAGTACTGATAACCGGCGCCTCCCGAGGAATCGGCAAAGCGACTGCCGAGTTATTTGCCGCCCATAATTACAATGTCCTGATTAATTATCATCACTCGGAGGCTTCTGCTTCGGAGCTTTTCAAAACCCTTCAGAAAAAAGGGGCTTCGGTAGCCTTATACAAAGCTGATGTAGCAAATAGGCCTGCAGTCAACTCGATGGTTGATTTTTGTATAAATACCTTCGGCAGTGTCGATGTTTTGATCAATAATGCCGGCATCGCAGCATCAAAGCTGTTCATTGACATTTCTGAGGCCGAGTGGGATCAAATGCTGAACGTCAATTTAAAAGGGGTGTTTAATTGTTCACAGGAGGCAGTACGATACATGCTGGCTAAAAAACGGGGAAAGATTATTAATATCGCCTCGATCTGGGGGATGGTGGGCGCCTCCTGTGAGGTCCATTACTCCGCCGCCAAAGCGGGAATAATCGGATTTACCAAAGCGCTGGCCAAAGAGTTAGGCCCCTCCAATATTCAGGTTAATTGTATCGCGCCCGGAGTTATTCAGACTGCTATGTTGGGATCTCTAAGTGAAGCAGATTTAGCCGAATTAAAATCCGGCACACCGCTGCAGCGTCTAGGTACTGCGGCAGATATTGCAGCAGCGGTCTTGTTCTTAGCTTCAAATCAGGCCGATTTCTTCACTGGGCAAGTGCTCAGTCCCAATGGAGGGTTTGTAATATAATTTGTAAAAGGATATAAATTGCATGCAAAAATTAGCTTTCCCTGAATTCAATAGAAACAAAATCAAAGAGTTCTTGTTGATCAATTTTGGCTTGGCCCTAGTGGCTGCGGGAATCTATTTCTTTAAGATACCCAATCACTTTGCAACCGGCGGTGTAAGCGGTATCGCCATCGTAGTCCAGCATTTTTCACCGGGAATCAACGTTGGTCCCTGGATGTTGATCATCAACATTTTATTTTTAATCATCGGTTATGCGCTGATTGGCCGTAATTTTGGCTCGAAAACGGTATATTCCAGTCTCGCCCTCTCCGGTATGGTTTGGCTGCTTGGTAAAATATGCCCGATTAACCAGCCGTTTACCCATGATACCATGCTTGAATTGTTTTTTTCCATTCTTTTACCGGCGGTGGGCTCGGCCATTACCTTCAATCAAAATGCCTCCACCGGTGGCACCGATATCGTAGCCAAAGTCCTCAACAAACTTACCAACATCGACATCGGCAAGGCCCTTCTATTGGCCGATGTTGTCATCACCATCGCGGCCGGCTTTGTTTATGGAATACGAATCGGGATGTATTCCTTTTTGGGCTTAATCTTAAAAGCCTTTGTCATCGACTTGGTGATTGAGGGCTTAAATCTCCGTAAACAACTGGTGATCGTCAGTGACCAATCCCGATCGATTCAGGAATATATTATCAAAAACTTGCACCGAGGAGCTACCGTTCACATCGCCTATGGCGCTTTTACCAATGATCAAAAGCACATCATTACTACCGTGGTATCCCGGGGGCAAGCCATAGCCCTGCGTAAATATATTCACGAAATTGATCCCCATTCATTTATTACCATCACCAACACTTCCGAAATCATTGGCAAAGGATTTCGCAGCATTTAATGTAAGGCTATGTTCTTACGAATGATTGCTTGAAATGTCTATCGATTAATAATTAAATATTAGCGGAACCCCATCATCAACCCCAAATGAAACACTCCAAAGGCAACTAACCAAGCAATGACAATGGTAAACAGCGGCTGCAGCAGAGTATACTTCCAACCGCCGCTTTCTTGGCGAATGATTGCGATGGTCGCCAGGCAAGGGATGTATAACAACACAAAAAATAGGAAACTCAAGGCGCCGAGCGGCGTGATAAAATGGGGTATTGCAGCGGCTAGAGTGCCCGTTCCCGCTCCATGCAACGTCCCCAAAGTCCCGATAATCACCTCTTTGGCAACCACACCAAAGATTAAGGCCACCGCAAAGGTCCAATCTCCAAATCCGAGCGGCCTAAAAACAGGACTGATGAAATGGCCCAGCCGTCCCAGCAGGCTGGTTTCCGAGCCATAGGCTACCCCAATCGGTAAGCTGGCCAAAATCCAAATAACTACTACCGATCCAATAAT
>WSSedL1CaDRAFT_10002164_pt1 | contig 10275 bp, 9 predicted proteins | sample WetSurSL1Cattail_FD_9464 | JGI IMG/M metagenome (IMG submission 9464)
CGGAAATGCAATGCCTGAGCATAACCGACGAACGTTCGGCTGCTTATTTTGCCTTGGGTATGGCTCAGCAAAGTGGCGAAGCTGTAGCTTTGGTTTGCACTTCGGGCACAGCTGTATTGAACTTTGCACCCGCCATTGCCGAGGCTTATTATCAGAATCTGCCGTTACTTGTTTTTACTGCCGACCGTCCTGCCGAAATGATTGATCAGGCTGATGGACAAACGCTCCGCCAGTCTGATATTTATGGCAATTACATAAAAGCACATTTCGATTTACCTGTTGAAACGGTTGTAGCTGCTGATTTACAGTTCTCCGACCGTCAGGTATCGCAAGCTATTGATACAGCACTATCTTATCCGCAAGGTCCGGTACAAATCAATGTGCCATTGCGTGAGCCTATTTACACAGCTTTGCCCGACACACACAGCAATCCGAAAATTATCAAAACCATTGCAGCCGAGGTTTTTCCAACTAAAGAAAGTTTGGAAACATTGAAGAAGATGTGGACCTCTTATGAGCGAAAATTAGTTCTGTTTGGCGTTTACCCTAAAGACGAAGAACTCAATGAACTGGCAAATCGGTTGGCAAATGAGCCGGATGTGGTGGTGGTTGCTGAAAATTTATCCAATATAAGTGGAGATAAAATCATAACTCGTCCCGAATCGTTTTTCTCTTGTATCAACTGGGGGGGCGGAATTCCGATTCCGCCAAAACAAATCGGAATTCCGGTTCCATCAGAACAAACCGGGATTCCATTCACTCCGAATTTGTTGATTACGATAGGTCATTCATCTATTTGTAAACAACTAAAATTGTTTTTACGCGAACATCAGCCTGCTGAACAATGGCAATTCGAATCTTCATTGCCTTATATAGATACGTATAAAAGTCTGACAACCATTATTCCCGGATCAGCAATTGATACATTGGAAAAAATGCCACTGGGAAAGACTAAAAGCAATTATTCGGAAACTTTTCAAGTACAGAATAGGATAATAACCCAACGTCATGATGCTTTTGTGGCGGATGCACCTTTGTCGGATATGAGTGTAGTAACCAACTTACTGAAGCTTGCTCAGGGAGGTACTACACTTCATTTGGCAAACAGCACTTCTGTTCGATGGACACAACTTTTTCCAACCCGCAGTGATTTGTCTTATTTCTGTAATCGTGGAACGTCAGGTATAGATGGCAGTTTATCCACAGCAGCCGGATATGCCTATGCTTCCAAACAACCAACAGTTTTCCTTACCGGTGATTTGTCGTTTATATACGATTCTAATGGTTTGTGGAACAATTATATCAGCGATAATTTCAAAATCATTGTTATGAATAATAATGGCGGCAATATCTTCCGCTTTATTGGTGATAAGCAATTAATGGAAAAAAGTCAGGACTTTTTCACTACGCCACATCAGGTAAAGATAAAATCGTTGGTAGAAGCTTATGGATTGAATTATATAAGTTGTGATACTACTGAAGAACTGGAAAATAAAATAAAAAAATTACTTGTTTATGAAAAAGCTACAGTGTTGGAAATTTTTACTGATTCAGATTTGAATACAAAGAATTATAATGGATACTTTAGAAATATAAGATGTTGACATTATGAAAGTAACAAAAATAGGTTTATCAATCGTATTTTGTTTGTATATTGCGAATATACTTTTTCATTTAGATTATAGTAATTTGTCGTGGAATAATAATGCTTATGGATATTTGAAAATAATTTCAATATTTATATTTCTAATCATTATCAAAAAGATAGCAGAAAAAACTTCAAAATATAAAAAATAAAGAAATGAGAAACTGGACAACCATTAAAGAATTTGAAGAGATCAAATTCGAGTATTTCGAAGGAATAGCAAAAATAACGATTAACCGTCCGCGTTATCGTAATGCTTTTACGCCTGATACCATTAAAGAAATCATTGAGTCGATGGTTTTTTGTCGCGATAGTCAGGATATAGCTACTGTAATTCTCACCGGCGAAGGGGATAAGGCATTCTGTAGTGGGGGAGACATTAATGTAAAACAAATTGGCGGATACGTTGGAAAAGATGGTATTCCACGTTTGAATGTGCTTGACTTGCAAAAGATGATTCGCAGTCTGCCTAAACCGGTTGTGGCTATGGTAAATGGTTTTGCTATTGGTGGCGGACATGTATTACACGTAGTTTGTGACTTATCTATCGCTTCCGAAAATGCCATCTTTGGACAAACAGGTCCGAAAGTGGGAAGTTTTGATGCCGGCTTTGGCTCTTCCTACCTGGCTCGTGTTGTGGGACAAAAGAAAGCCCGTGAAATATGGTTTCTTTGCAAACAATACTCAGCCGCCGAAGCATTGGAAATGGGATTGGTGAACACAGTGGTGCCATTTGATAAACTGGAAGACGAAACAGTGGCCTGGTGTAAACAAATGATGCAACACAGTCCGTTGGCATTGCGTATGATCAAAGCCGGACTGAATGCCGAACTTGATGGACAAGCAGGAATTCAGGAATTGGCAGGTAACGCCACCATGTTGTACTACATGACCGAAGAAGCACACGAAGGTAAAGATGCCTTCCTGCAAAAACGTAAACCTGATTTCTCGAAATTTCCAAAGATGCCCTAAAATACGAATTACACGAATTAAAACGAATTTCACTAATTCGTTTTAATTCGTTTTAATTCGTTTTAATTCGTGATTATGAAGAAATGGATACAAGCTTTTCGTTTAAAAACCTTGCCGCTGGCATTGGCAAACACTATTATCGGTTCCTGTCTGGCAGCTTCCGATGATGGGTTTCGTTGGTCGGTGTTTGGTTTGGTGGCTCTGACAACCATTTTGCTGCAAATCATGTCGAACATGGCCAATGATTATGGCGACTTTGTGAATGGAAAAGATACTGCCGAGCGTATTGGTCCGAAACGGATGGTGCAGTCGGGTGAGATAACTCCGAAAATTATGTTGCGGGGAATTATCGTCATAGGCTTTCTGTGTGTTGTTTCCGGTTTTGCCCTTATTCTGATCGGAACAGCCGGAATGGATATAACGAATCTGTTGATTTTTGGTGTATTGGGATTAGCTGCCATTGCTGCTGCCATTAAATACACCGTTGGTAAAAATCCGTATGGTTATCGCGGACTGGGTGATATCTTTGTGTTTATCTTCTTCGGATTGGTAGGCGTTATCGGAACATATTTTCTGCATACGCAATCATTTCGTTGGGATATTTTGTTGCCAGCTTCGGCCATTGGTTTCTTAAGTACCGGTGTGTTGAACATGAATAATATGCGCGATTACGAAGCCGATAAAAATGCAGGAAAGACAACTATTGTTGTCACAATGGGAGTGAAGAAAGCAGCTTATTATCATTTGTTTTTAGTGGCCGGAGCTGCTTTACTGGCTGTAATCTATACCTTGTTGAATTATCATTCCGCCTGGCAATGGCTGTTTGTACTTTCATTCCCTATCTTGTTTTTGAACCTGAGGAAAGTTTTTACTTATAAGGATGCACTGGAATTATATCCTGAACTGCCTCGTTTATCTATAGCAAGTCTGGTGTTTGCAGTTACTTTTGGAATAGGACTAATATTATAGATATTTGTCCTTCGGACGATATTAAACTGCGTTGATATTAGCCTTCGGCGATATTAAACTTCGGCGAAGCCAAATAACAATTAATATCGCGAAGCTAATATCCATTAATAACGGTGAAGCCAAATAACAACTAATATCAGCGAAGCTAATAACGGCAAAGCCAAATAACAATTCAATCTATGTTCGCTAAGCATACCACCCTCAATCTCCAGTTTAAATTCCCCGCCGGAACTTCCCGTGGGGTTTTGTTGCATAAACCGTCTTCGTTTTTGTTGTTGGATAAAGATGGTTTTACAGGTATTGGCGAATGCTCCACCATTCCCAATCTGAGTATTGACCCTGTTGAAACCTATTCAGAAAAGTTGGAGGACGTTTGCCGGTTGTTGAATGAAGGTGTTGATCCCGATTCCATAGATTTGTCTTTGTTTCCTTCCATCGCTTTCGGACTTGAAACGGCTTTGCTGGATTTAAAAGCCAGAGGCTCTAAATGTTTGTTCCCCTCTGCATTTACACAGGGAGAAGCCGGTATTCCTATCAACGGTTTGGTGTGGATGGGCGACAAAGACTTTATGCAAAAGCAAATCCGCGAAAAGATTGCGGCAGGTTATCATTGCATTAAGCTGAAAGTGGGTGCCCTCGACTTTGAAACAGAACTGGAAATCATTTCCGGCATTCGTCAGCAGTTTTCGCCCGAAGATATTGAGTTGCGATTGGATGCAAACGGTGGTTTTACACCCACGGATGCATTGGAAAAACTGGAAAAACTGGCAGCTTTCCACATCCATTCCATTGAGCAACCTATCAAACAAAAGCAATTTGAAGCCATGGCTACGATTTGTCAGCAATCACCCATTCCCATTGTGTTGGACGAAGAATTGATTGGCGTAAGGTCTGCGGACAAAGAATTTATCTTGGAAAAAATAAAGCCGGCATATATTATCTTGAAGCCAAGTTTGGTTGGAGGATTCCGTCAATCGGAAGAATGGATTCGATTGGCCGAAAAACACAGTGTTGCGTGGTGGATCACTTCGGCTTTGGAGGCTAATATCGGGCTGAATGCCATTGCACAATGGACTTATACGCTCAATTCACAGCTTCCGCAAGGTTTGGGAACCGGGCAATTGTATCATAATAATATTCCTTCGCCTTTGGCAATTGAAAACGCCAGGTTGTTTTATAAACCTGAGGTTGATTGGGATTTAAACCCGCTATTGTGATGAGAAACGAAACCATCCGTCTCAACGGAACACTGTACAACCGAAGCAATCTCGAGCAACTGCATTTCACCGACGAACCGGAAGATTCGTGGCGCAATGTTATTTATCATTTTCTGCAAAACTGGTTTGATGATTCCGATTCTATCCTGGCTCAGACTTCAGGCTCTACGGGTGAACCCAAAAGCATTCAACTTCCCAAGCAAAGTCTGCTGAATTCTGCCCGAATGACCAATCAATTCTTTGGATTGGATGCCGAAAGTGTTACCTTGCTTTGCCTTCCGGCTTCGTACATAGCCGGCAAGATGATGTTGGTACGGGCTATGGTGGGTTGTTTTAATCTGGTTGCGGTTGAGCCATCGGCTAATCCGTTTGAAAACCTGCGTACTTTCGTTGACTTTACCGCAATCACGCCATACCAGCTCTTTCATTCGGCTGAAAGTCTTCGAAAAGCATCGGTTCACAAAATCATTGTTGGCGGTAGTCCGGTGACAAGCAAGCTGGAACAGCTATCGAAAAACATTCCTTCCGAACTGTATGAAACCTATGGCATGACCGAAACCTGTTCGCACATTGCTTTGCGGCAGTTTAATGGAAATGATAAATCCGATTGTTTTACTATACTGGACGGAATCAGCATCCGACGAGATGAGCGGGGATGTCTGGCTATCAAAGCACCCCATTTGTTGAAAGACGAGATTCAAACCAATGATGTGGTGGAACTGATTGGCAGGGATTCTTTTCGTTGGTTGGGGCGTGCTGATTCGGCCATTAATTCCGGTGGAATTAAAATTCATCCCGAACAAGTAGAGAAAAAACTGGAGGGGGTCATTCCCTTTGGTTATTTTATTTCGTCTGTTCCCGACGAAGTGTTGGAGAATAAAGTCGTTTTAGTCATTGAGTCTGAAACATACAGCCCAGAGCAGGAGGAGCTATTAAAATCTCAATTGGAAAACCTTCTTGGTAAATACGAACTCCCCAAACAAATCTTTTATATCCCCCGATTTGTCTATTCTTCCGGCAATAAAGTGCTGCGAAAAGAAACGCTGGACAATTATAAGTTATGAGTTATGCATGATACATTCTACACATCGGATAGCTTAAAGTGATCTGATGAGTATGAAACTAAGTCCCTAAAAAGCGCAATCGGACTGCGAAAACCCTCATTTTGCTAAACAATTTCATAAAAGGAGGAGCGGAAATGCTTAGTCCGAAAACGCTCTGAAAGAATTTAAGTGAACTATATATTAATTTGTGTGTCGTATTCTTAAACTTAAATGTGAAAATACTCAAGTGGAATGCTCCATTACTTAATTGGTATGCTTCCTGACACAATTGGTATGCGTGATATATTAATTATATCTTAAGCCCCATTAAAACTTCCTAATGAATACTCAAATCGTATGCAAAAATACTCAAACATAAATGTATCCCCATTAAAACTCCTTAATGGATACTCAATTGGTATGCAAAAATACTCTAACGGAACTAAAAAATACTCAGTGCGCCGTCAATATTCCTCAGTGCGGCATGAATATTACTGAACCGGAAGCAATAAATCCTGAGCGAAAAGCTAAAATTCCTAAAATTGGAGGCTGTATTGCTAAATAGGAAGGCAAAAATACCCGACGCAAGTGGAAAATTGCTCAGACCGGTGGCGTGCGCACTAAACCGGCAGGAAGAAATACTGAATTGAGTGCTGAAAGGACTCAGACCGGCGGGGGTATTACTAAACCGGAAACTGAAAATACCCGACCGGAGAGGAGTACCGGCCGATACACCGACCTGAATAACTTTTTCAAAATACAATTACCCCCTCGTTGCAAGCGAGGGGGGAGAGGACAAATAGTTATCCGATGACCGTTAGCACGAATATATCGGCTTTTGCCTTATTTTTTCTTCTTTGGAGCGGATTTGGAATAAAGAACTTTATGTGAACTGAAAAAATAATAAATAATTCTTGTTAATATGAAGGATAGTTTTTACCTTTGAAGCGAGTAATAGAAAATAGATTCCTCAAATAAATGTGAACGCTTGTGTTAAATGAGTAATAAAGCTATTTAATGCACAAATAATAAGAAGCTCAAGTTTAGATATCAGGAAAGTAAGGCGACGATATAAATCGTTAGCAGCTATTTTAGAGCGACAGTGCTAACTAGAAAAAAGTAATAGTTAATATAATAAATATGGACAAAAAAGAATACATTAAACGATTGGCAACATTTCTTCACGACAACGGGACAACAATGGCCGTTAATGAACTTGCAGAACATTTAAACAGGAACAAATTTAAGACTGGTTATGGAACAAAGTATGAAGGTGGACGTGGAACATACACTCTAATTCACGCAACGTACGACTGGCTTGTATCAATTGGTCAGCAAACAGAGGCAGATAATGTAGCCAAAGCATTTCCTAAGCCAGATGGCAGTTACGCATTTGATTAAATTCAAAATTCTCAAATCATAATTAATGGACAACAATTACGACTGGACAGACTTTCCAAAGACAAAACTTTATTCAGATATAGTTGCTGAATGGCAAGCACTTCTTGATGATACAAATCAAAATGAATTAGCATATCATTCATTTCTTCAAAAAACGCCAGCAATATTTCTTACACTTTCAGAATCTTATTTGGCTGTTTCAAAATTAAAGCTTGGTTCAGACTATGAAACCGATTTTGTAATTGTTGAAGAGGGTTACAGCGATGGGACTCTTTACGAACTAATTGAAATAGAAAGTCCTCATACAAATCTTTTTGACCAAAAGGGGAAACCCACTGCTAAATTTAATGCAGCTCTTCAACAAATAAGAGACTGGAGAAGATTTTTAATCAACAATAAGAGTGAGTTTAAAAAAATATTTCCGACAAGTTCGACAAAAATTATAAAGGATAGTCGGCTGAGATTTAAAATAGTAATAGGACGTAAAACTGATAATCAAGAGCATCTTGAAAAAAGACGACAAATCTCAGAGCAAGAAAACATCGAAATAGTTTCTTTTGATAGGTTAACGGACTTAGCCAAAAGGCGCAGATGCTTTTCGGACGTTGCTGAAATTTATGCTTCTCAAATGGACAGTATTCCATATGATCTAAAAAATCAATTGGCAAATCCTTTTTATAGATGCATTACAGACTCTGAATGGCGTTCAATATGCAGAAAGGGGCATTCACATATTTATACGAACATGATCAGCGACATTTTGAATATTAGATCTTATAATGAGTATTTTGATGATTACAAAAAAATAACCGCTAACAATGTACAAAAATAATAGTCGATTTAGTAGTAAATTCAAGGTTTGTTGCCAGCTTCAATTTTTGTTTGACTTCAGGATGAAGTCTGCAAACAGCTACACTTGTACATACCGAACGATTGCATGTGCAAGTAAATTTATTGATGAAAGCTAAAATTACCTACATAACAATCCTATTGAAAAAGGAATTGTTTAATGCAGATTATAACGCACATTGTTGTAAACAATAAACCACAAACCTTTCGTTTGCAAACGTGGGGGTGAAATACAATCAATATGATCAAAAAACTTTACATTAGTACATTGCTTTTGATGTTTATCCAATCATCTTTTGGGCAGAAGGTTCCAACTTTTCAGGATAGTGTTGCAACTTATTTCAATGAAATAAAAGTTGAGATGGCGAAACAGAAACACGTATGGGGCAAAGATTTATATGGACCGATGTTTTTTGTTGACCCGAATACAAGACAAATGTTTGCAAATATGCCTGATACTGCGGGCGTTCTTAAACAAGCTAATGATATTTATGTAGGAACTTTACCGACAGAAGTTAATGTGTCGAATACAGCAATTGATTGGAATGGGAGACATTGGGCTATGATTATGCTTCCATTACCTACCGATAAGCATGAGCGGCTGAATTTGCTTGCGCATGAGTCATTTCATGTTAATCAGCCGTCATTAGGTTTTCTGTTATTTAATACTGCAAATAATCATCTCGACCAGAAAGAAGGTCGAATCTATTTGCGTTTAGAACTGGAAGCATTAAAAAATGCAGTACAATCAAGAAATAAGAAAGAACAAAAAATGCATCTAACCAATGCTTTTACTTTCAGAGCGTACAGATATTTAATTTATCCCGAGGCTAAAACAACTGAAAACTTACTGGAACTTAATGAAGGTATAGCTGAATATACGGGTGCGGCGATGAGTGGACGAAACCAGAAGCAATCTATCGACCATTTTGTACAAAACATAGATTATTTTTTGAAAAACCCAACATTTGTCCGGTCATTTGCTTATCACACCACGCCTGTGTATGGTTACTTACTGATGAGCACTAAGAAATACTGGAACAGAGAAGTAACCATTAAAACAAACCTGACTGATTATTTCGAAAAGGCATTTGACATTTCATTGCCAGTCGATCTAAAAAAATCTACTGAATTGATCTTAACTCGATACGATGGAACTAAAATTATCTCGGAAGAAGAAATCAGAGCTAAAGAAAATGAAAAGCAGATTGCCTACTATAAAGATAAATTTATTGTACAACCACATGTTGAACTTGTTTTTGAAAAAATGAATGTATCATTTGATCCGCGAAATATTATGCCGCTGGAAGATAAGGGAACAATTTATCCGAATATCAGAGTGACTGACAATTGGGGAATACTTACAGTTAAGAATGGGGCACTTATGAATTCTGACTGGAGTAAAATATCAGTAACCGTCCCTCTGGTGAATGAGAATAAAAATATAAGTGGAGATGGTTGGGTATTAGAGCTAAAAGAGGGTTATTCTCTGATAAAAGATAAAGATACAGCCAATTATAAGCTGAAAAAAATAGGCTAACCTAATTTAATTTCGAACGAACTGAGAAATCTCTTACAACTATAAATATTTAATTTAATTTAAGTGAACTGGAATGGAACAAACAAACAATGGAATAATTCCCTTTTATTCCCACAGTGAGAAAGTAATTGTAAAATCGAAAGACTGTTATCAATATGATTCCGAAGGAAAGGAATATATTGATTTTGAATCGGGAGTATGGTGTACAAACGTAGGACATTGTAATGATAGAATTGCAAAAGTAGTTGCAAATCAGGCAACAGAATCAGTGCATCATGGTTATCGTTTTCGAAATCAGCATGCCGAACAACTTTCAACGGAGTTACAACGGTTAATTGGTTTTCAAGATGGTTCAAGTGTCTTTTTGAGTTCCGGTTCGGAAGCAGTTAATATGTCAATAGTCTTGTCGCGAAACCTGACTGGTCGGAATAAGATACTGAAGATCGATAATTCATTTCTGAGTTCCTATGGCTTTGGCCAAATATCAAAGGATAACGACAGTTTAGTAACTGTCGAATTCAATAATTTAGACGCTATAGCAAAGGTAGATTTTAATGAAATAGCCGCTTTGGTGCTGGAAGTAGGAGGTGCTTCGGTTGAAATGATTCAATTCCCGGATTTTGAATTTATAACACAACT
>WSSedL1CaDRAFT_10002165_pt1 | contig 10270 bp, 9 predicted proteins | sample WetSurSL1Cattail_FD_9464 | JGI IMG/M metagenome (IMG submission 9464)
GATGCGATATCTGCAAAGTATTCCCCGGTGATGTATTAGGTGCTAACTTTGTAAAAGGTTTAAAAGCTCCAATGCCATGGTCAAACTTAATGGTAACCGGTGGTGTTAAACCCGAAGAAGCCAATTTAAAAACATGGTTTAGTGCTGGTGTTACCTGTGTAGGTATGGGCTCTAACCTATTCCCGGCTGATGTTCTTAAATCTAAAGACTGGTCGAAAATTACCCAGTTGTGTAAAGAGACTTTAGAGATTATAAAAAATATAAAATAAGCCTGAATAAATGACTATCTAAATTTTTTAGATAGTCATTTATTTTTTAACACTAACCATAAACAATAAATCAATGAGTACAAAACAAGATGTTGTTGAAAAAATGAGTCATTACCGTTGGACCATAGCGGGATTATTGCTCTTTTCGACAACCATTAATTACATGGATCGAAATGTAATCGGGTTCCTTAAAGATTACTTCTGTTCTGCTGAAGGTTTTGGATGGAGTGCTACAAATTTCTCTACTCTAACTTCAGTATTCACCTTTTTCTATGCAATTTTCACTCTGGCCGCAGGTTGGATTATTGACAAAGTTGGAACAAAAATAGGTTTGGCAGCGTCATTAATATTATGGTCTGTTACCGGAATATTCAGCTCTTTAATGGGAAAATCGGTGGTTGCACATAGCTTTATGCGAAGCCTTTTTGGTATGGGTGAAGCAGGTAACTTCCCTGCATCTATAAAAACAGTAGCAGAATGGTTTCCTAAAAAAGAACGTGCCTTAGCTACAGGTATTTTTAATTCCGGCTCAAACATTGGAGCTATGATTTGCGCAATATTTGTACCCTGGGCATTATTAAAATGGGGCGTTGGCAACGAATTTATGGGTAAAATCCATGGATGGCAAATGGCCTTTATCATTACCGGTTTAATCGGCTTCTTGTGGCTTATTTTCTGGGGAATATTTTATTCTTCTCCAAAAAAGATGCTGAATAAAGGTAAAATAAACCAAGCTGAATATGACTATATTAACAGCGAAGAAGATACTGTAAAAGTTGAGGAATCAACTACTAAAGAAAAAGTATCATGGTTTAAATTATTGACTTACAAACAAACCTGGTCATTTTTCTTTGGCAAATTTTTAACCGATGGTATCTGGTGGTTTTTATTATTTTGGTTACCTACCTATGTTAAACAACAATTTTGCTTTGGATTAGACAAAGATACTACCGCCACTTATGTAATGATTTCAAACTTTGTGGTATTTGGTATTGCCATTATTGGTTCTGTTTACGGAGGTTCTATACCAATGTCGTTCATGAACAAAGGATGGGCCACTTACAAAGCACGTATGACAGCTCTTTTGTTAATTGCGTGTGCTCCATTATTGTTATTAACAACTCAGTTTATGGCTGGTTTCGGCATAATTGCTGCAATTGCTGTAATAAGCATTGGAGGAGCTGCTCATCAGGCATGGTCGGCAAATCTGTTTACTACTGTTTCTGATATGTTTCCTAAAAAAGCTGTAGGTTCAGTTACCGGCATTGGTGCTTTTGCTGGTGGTATTGGAGGTGTTCTGATTCAACAATTAGCTGGCCGCATGGAAGACCACTTCAGATTAATTGGAGTTGGCTTAGCTAAGGCTCAGGGATTAATCCAGGAAACTGCAAGTATTCCATTGGACAAAATTAAAGTTGACAACCTTAAAGAAGTGATTATTGATCCGAATAATCATGAAATGTTAGTGAATGCTAAAAACTTAATCGCTAACAATGTATCTACCGCTTATGGAATTATGTTTAGCGTTTGTGCATTTTCATATTTATTGGCTTGGGCTATAATGAAATTTTTAGTTCCAAAACACAGACCAATTACAGACTTATAAAATAATTTACATTTAAAAAAGCCGTTTCTGTTTTTTCAGTAACGGCTTTTTTATTTTATTTGTATCTCAACTTAAGACCTATGCGAAAACTATTCCTCTATTTTAAAACTTTCTGGAAAGAAGAAATTAAAATTCCTTATCTAATCCTGGTAATATTATTCCTGGCTGCATCGGTTTTTGTTGAATACCATTATCATATCACAAGCAAACTCAATCCATACAAGGAAACTGCAATATATTACCTGGCTTATATTATATTATACAGTTTGCCTTTATTATTCGCCATTTTAGCCTATATCTTCTTTTATAATCGCAAGGATATCCTTACTAATTACAAATTTTGGCTAACAATATTATATATCATCCTGGTATTTTCGCTGCGTCCGTATTTTTACCTTCACCGATACTGGGTTATGGATTTAAATAACCATATACCCGATCCATTTCTAATCAAATGCGCCAACCAGTTAACCAAAGCTGTAATCGTTTTTGTTTCGGTTTTTATATTTTGGAAAGTATCAGGGCATAGTAAACAAGTACCCTTTTATGGTTTTAAAATTAAAAATGTAGACCTAAAACCTTATTTCATAATGCTTTTTATAATGATGCCGTTAATAGCAGCGGCAGCAACCCAACACGATTTTCTTCATAAATACCCTACATTTAAAGCTTTTGCACATACCTCGAATAACAAAGATTTTTTTTGGTTAAGATTAATTGGATATGAAATACTTTATGGTTCGGACTATTTTGCTATAGAATTGTTTTTCAGAGGCTTTGTATTATACTCGCTTTCCCGCTTTCTGGGTAAAGGGGCCATAATCCCCATGGCAACCATGTACGTTTTTATTCATTTCGGCAAACCGGTTGGAGAAACCATAAGTTCTTTCTTTGGAGGAACAATTTTGGGTATCATAGCCTACGAAACCAACTCTATTTTCGGAGGAATTATTGTTCATTGCGGTATAGCTTATATGATGGAATTTGGAGGATTTTTGGGTAACAGTCTTAATTTTTAGCCAAAGTATGAACTAGTTTATTTTATTATTTTATTTTTACATTAAATCCAGAGCTTTCTTTTCAATGAATATTATCAAAACCATAAAGACATTTTCGCCAACAGATCTTATCACTCTATTTTATATCATAATTACCGGATTACTTATTATCTGCTTTCCGGGCAGAGTGGATGCTCCTGTTGCGCACTTAATCTTCAGAGTTGGAATTGTAGCATTTATTATCGTTCTTAAATACCTTGACAACAGAAGCCGACTTCCTTTCGTTCATTTTTGCTACCTTTTTTACCCGCTGTTATTATTTAGTTTTTTATACTCTGAGACTGATGCATTAAACAATATTTTTTCGCAAAACATGGATCCCTGGTTTTCAGACCTCGATTTTCAAATTTTTCATTGCCAGCCAGCCATTTTGTTTTCGCAGTTAATACCCAACCGAATCTTTAGCGAAGTAATGCACTTCTCCTATTTTAGTTACTATTTGCTTATATTTTTACTATGCTTAAAATTTTATCTTGATAAAAATGAAGCTTTGGAATATTCCATTTTTATAATCAGCGCCTCATTTTTATTGTATTATATAACTTTTATACTGATACCCGTGGCAGGTCCCCAGTTTTATTATTCATTTCCGGACAATCAAATACCAGAAGGCTATCTCTTTGATAAGATTATGCAGATGATTCACCACATTGGAGAACGGCCAACAGCAGCTTTCCCAAGTTCGCATGTAGGTATTGTAATTATAATATGGTATCTGTCAGCCAAATATGACAAAAAATTATTATGGTATTTCCTTCCGGTAGGTATTTTACTTTGCTTCTCAACCGTATATCTTAAAGCCCATTATCTTATTGATGTTTTTGGAGGAATTGTATCGGCGTTTGTATTTTTGGGGATTAGCCATTGGGGGTATAAACAATTTATCAATGGGACAATATGCCAATGTGCCAATAAAATGGATAAAATTTAACGGGTGTTCAATAAAAAAAAACTGTTGTTTTAACTAATCGATTAAATAAAGCTAAACGTATTGATGTACTTCATATTAATTACCATAGTTGAAACCTATGGCTATTGAGAAAATAGAGGACTTAATTTTTATTAATAAATTTTCGTTCGTTAATTACAAATTGGCAAATTGGCACATTTATTAATTGCTTAATTTCACCCTCGGATCTATTACCGAATAAAGAATATCTACCAAAAAGTTGATGACTATAAAAATAACAGAGATGGTTAACACGCATCCCAAAACAAGGGGTAAATCGTAGTTGGCCAAAGCATCTACCATTATGTAACCCAGACCTTTCCATGCGAATATATATTCCACAAAAACTACCCCGGCCATCAATGAAGCAAACCAACCTGAAATAGAAGTAATTACCGGATTTAAGGCATTTTTTAAGGCATGTCCAAAAATAACCCTACTTTCTTTTAACCCTTTAGCACGGGCAGTTCGGATATAATCAAAAGACATCACCTCAAGCATTGAATTCCGGGTAAGCTGTATAAAAACTGTAAGAGGCCTTATTCCTAAGGTAAATGCCGGTAGTATCAGGTTCTTCCATTCGTAATGAATACCATCTCCAAAATCGTCAATAACTTTTAGGTTTCCGGTAAGGTTTAAGTGCGTATAATCGGCCAATACAAAAGCAAACAACCATCCAAAAAGAATAGCTGCAAAAAACGAGGGCAACGACATTCCCAGAGTGGAAATAAATAGAGATATTCTGTCGTACCAGGTATCTTTATAAATGGCTGAAAAAATACCTAAAACAATACCCAAAAGAGATGCAAATACTATTGAAGCTAAAGCAAGAACGAGAGTATTGGGCAATGTTTCGGAAATAATAGCACTCACTTTCTTTTTGCTTTGATAACTCCTTCGTAAATAGGGAGGTTTTAGTACCAATGCATGATTGGACCCAAGCTTGAACACCTCAATATAAGGAGCATAAACACTTTTGTCGAGATAAAAAAAACTTTCGGGTTTCAGGCTGTGCACCGAGATGGGCGACATATCGTCAATCGATTTTAGATATCGCACCCATTTAGACTGATCAAGTCCCAAATCTTTTCTTACAATAGCAACAGAAACAGAATCGGCACCCTGTCCCAACTGCATTAAAGCCGGATCACCGGGAAGAAACGTAAATATTACAAATATCAACGTTACAACGCCCAAAAGAATAGAGATACTATATAAAACTTTCTGTATTAAATACCTGAGCACTATTCACATTTATTTTTGAGTAGAAATAAATTTATTCAATTGTTCTTCCGCAGGAAAATCATTATTTGACCATTTATTCAAAATAATCCCTTGTTTTAACAATAAAAGTCCGGGATTAGAACGAACAATGGTTTTTAGTGTAGTAACATCGGTTGAATAAAACGGGAATGTCAGATTATATTTTTGAGTAGCTTTCTGGTTAAGATCTGGAACGCTGCCTGATAAGAAATAAAGAGAATATCCCCTTTTTGAAGCATACTCAGCTATTTTAATAACTTCAGACCAACTTTTTTCGGAGATTCCATCTAAATCGGGTGAAATTATAAGAAACGCAAAATTCCTTTCCGCCAATACTTTGTCGGTAATATCTTCACCATCGGCACTGGTTATGGTAAAACCATGTATTGGCGGAGTATAGCCCTTTTTAATTAATTTCGATTTGGTATCTACAAACTTCCAGGTGGAATCATTTGCCGGATAGTTTTGAAGTGTAAACTCTTTTGTAACACCGTTTTTGGAATAATAAAGCACAGATTCGTATTGATCCACCGGAGCACCTTTGGGTATAATCATTTTAGCAGGTATATAAGTACCAATGCTATAAGGCCTGAAATCAATTATAGGCTCATAGCGCAGGCAATATACTGAAAGGCCGGTAACTACAAGAATAAAAATGCTCATCAGGAACCATTCACTTTTGCAGGATGTAACAGGTTCATATTTCCTTCGCGATAAAAAAATAAATAAAGAAACAGGCAATAAAATAAGATTTTTGTAAAAGGTTTGCCAATTGGTTAAGATAAGGGCATCGCCAAAACAGCCACAGTCGCTAACCGGACTATAAACAGCGCTATAAAGAGTCAACAAAGTAAAAAATACCATAAAAATGAGCGCTATGGCTGATGTCAGCTTCATTCGTAACCGTAAAAGCAAGGCTACACCTATAGAAAATTCGATGGTACTTTGAAGCACCGCCAGAATTAAAGCAATATGGCCAAGCCATGGCAAATGAAAAGCTTCAAAATATTCAGAAAATTTAATGGCAGAGCCTGTTGGATCTACCGCCTTAACAAATCCACTGTAAATAAATACAATTCCTAATAAAACCCGGGCAATTATTCGTATATATTTCATTTTTATAACATTAAATCAGTAACTATCTAAATTTGCAAAGCAGTTAACTAAACAAATTACGTATTTCAATTTCCTTTTTAATCTTTTCAAAAATCTCATTGGGTTGAAGCATCTCATTATCTGAGGAGCAACAATTCACCTTAACAAAATTAGGTTCAGTTTCCATGGTTAAATAAACGTTACGCACTTCTTTCTGAAAACCAAGATTTTCTTCGTGAATATCGCGCATTCCGTTAAGATAAGCCCGGTCGTCGCCGGAACGATTGCCCGAAAGCTTTTTCTCGGTGAAAGAGAAAGGCACATCCAGAAAAATATTCAAATCGGGTTTAGGAATACCAAAATATTCAAATTCGGTATTTAATATCCATTTTTTCAAATCTTCCTTATGTTGAACACCTTCAATTTTAGCGCATTGATAGGCAATATTGGAATACACATACCTGTCGAGAATTACAGCAGTTTCTGAATTAATCCAGCTTTCGAGCATAGCTTTAGCATCGGCTCTGTCTCCTGCATAAATTAAAGCAACCAGATAAGGATTCACCTTTTCTAAATCGCCAAGCTCACCGCGAAGAAAACGAGAGATAAGGTCGCCGTAAACAGGACTGTCGGTTCTGGGAAAATGCAGATATTTAAAATCTACTTTTTTAGAATTCAGAAAATCCTGGAGTAAACCAATTTGAGTAGACTTTCCGGCGCCATCTAAACCTTCAATTACAAGTAATGCCATTTGTTTTACTTTTAAAAGCTTCTATTTATTATTTTTGGGGTTTAAAAACCCTGTTTATGGAATCCAAAGATAATTTTTTTTCATCAAAGCATACAATCAATTTAAACGGCAGGCTTCTCAATTTATCTACGCCTAAAGTAATGGGAATACTGAATATTACCCCCGATTCTTTTTTTGATGGAGGAAAATATACGCACAACGAGGCTATTTTAAACAGATGCACTCAAATTATCAACGAAGGCGCCGATATTCTCGACCTTGGAGCATATTCATCACGTCCCGGGGCTAAAGATGTTTCACCCGATGAAGAATATACCCGGTTAAGCCAGGCACTGACCGTTATCCGGAAAAATTATCCCGAGTTCCCCGTTTCGGTAGATACCTTTCGCGCACAGGTTGCACAAAAAGTGGTAGAAGAATATAATGTAAACATTGTGAATGACATTTCGGGTGGTACACTTGACGAAAATATGCTCGAAACGGTAACTTTATTAAAAGTTCCGGTAATACTGATGCACATGAGAGGAACACCCCAATCCATGAATACTTTCACCGATTATAACAACCTGACAAAAGATATTTTGCTATTTTTTGCAGAACGTCTCAGCAAAGCAAAATTATTGGGAATAACCGATGTTATAATAGATCCGGGTTTCGGGTTCAGTAAAACGCTCGAGCAGAATTACGAGTTGCTTCAAAACCTCGATAAATTCAAAATACTGGAACACCCTTTATTAGTTGGCGTTTCAAGAAAATCGATGATTTATAAACTTTTGGAAACAACGCCCGAACATGCCTTAGCGGGAACAGTTGCAGTAAATACGGTGGCTCTCATGAAAGGGGCAGGAATACTCAGAGTTCACGACGTAAAAGAAGCCGTTGAAACTGTAAAAATTACGGAACAACTGAAAAAAGCTGAAATTTTCAGGTAAACTGTTTTTTATAAAATAAAGATTATAACTTTGACAAAGAGGCTGTGTAAAAAGTCAATTTTTACGGCGGAATTGCAAATTCAGCCGAGCGCAATACCTTGGTTTATAAGCTTCGGCGCTGAGCTGAATTTGTAATTCAGCTCAATTTTTAAACTTTTTATACATCCTCATACATAAAAACAAAACAATGATTGACTTATTCATAAAACTACGGCTTCTGGATATTATAGATATTTTGCTGGTTTCCTTTTTAATGTACCAGCTTTATATGCTTATCAGGGGCACTGCAGCTATAAGCATATTTCTGGCTATTTTTATTATTTACGCACTTTATCTTATTGTAAAAGCATTGCACATGGAACTGTTGGGTTCTATCCTTGAACAGGTTACCAGTGTGGGAATGATCGCCTTAATTATTGTTTTCCAGCAGGAAATACGGCGATTCCTGGTTTTAATAGGATCCAAATATTTATCTAAATCATTTTCGTTAAACAAAATGCTTTCTATGAATTTTCAGGAGCCTAAAAATATTAAAATCAGGGCAATAGTTAATGCATGCAAAAAGATGTCCGAATCGAGAACCGGAGCTTTAATAGTTCTTACCCGCAAAGCAGCCCTCGAAATTTATGCCAATACAGGTGATATAGTTAACGCAACCATATCGTCGCGCCTAATTGAATCCATCTTTTTTAAGAATAACCCATTGCACGATGGTGCCATGATTATTCTGCACGATAAAATACATGCTGTGCGGTGTATCATGCCATTATCTGACAATCCCAATATTGAAGCTAATTTTGGAATGCGTCACCGGGCTGCCTTGGGTATTACAGAAAATACCGACGCTATAGCCATTGTGGTATCTGAAGAAACCGGAGAAATTTCTGTAACCGATTCAGGAGTGCTTACCCGTAACCTTAATAAACATGAGCTCATTCTGTTCTTAGAACGAGAATTTACCAAAAATTATTTCACCATTTAACCTTTTTGCACACAAAATCTATTCATTATAAAAACTTTATAATAAATATTCAACAATACGGCTTTTATAGTCAAAAGGAGCAAGATCGGACAAGCCCAACTCTTTAACTGCAGTTTCAAGCAAAACCGGCTCAGAAACAGCAATCCCTTTACCCTTCTCTAAAAGATAATGTTTACCGGCATCGAGCATTGCTTTTAAAGGTATAAGACCGATTAATTCAGAACCGGTAACCTTAACCCCGTATTTTGCTGAAATTTTACAGGATACATCAAACACCTGGTGTACAGAATTTACATCAATATCAGTAAGATTATAAGAAAGCTGGGCTATATCATAATCTTTAAGATACCAACCCATTCCTTTTACACATTTCAAAAGTCCGGGTTTATAAATACTTTTACCATCAGAACCTTTTAATATATTCCCGTCGGCATCCTTTTGAATAATGCCTTTTTCCCGTACTTCTGAGGCAATAGCATTGGCAATTTCTGCTGATTTTGTATTTAAATTAATATTGTATGCGATTAAAAATTTACGCGCACCCAGGGCAATAGCTCCTGTTTGAGCAACCCGATTGTCAAACACCCCCGGGCCAAAATCGGGTTTCCAGGCTTGGTTTTCCATTTTTAAGGGTAATCCTTCGTATTCGCCAGAGCGACAATTGGCAAGGTTTTTCCTTTTTTCTTCAAAAGCTGCATACTCATAACAGTAAATAGGAATATGCAGCTCCTCTCCTATCCGCTTAGCCAGATTACGGGCTAAATGAATCGTTTCTTCCATCGAAATACCTGATACCGGAACCAATGGTAAAACATCCGTAGAACCAAAGCGTGGGTGTTCGCCTTTATGTTTCCTCATATCAATAATTTCAGAAGCTATTTTTACAGCATTAAAAGCAGATTCGCAAACTTGTAACGGACTACCGGCAAATGTAATAACAGTGCGGTTGGCCGCTTTTCCGGGGTCTACATTTAATAATTTAACACCTTCCGTTCCTCCAATCGCTTCAGCAATTCTTCCAATTTTTTCTAAATCAATCCCTTCACTAAAGTTGGGCACACATTCGAGTATTGGATTCATATCTTTTTAAACCTTAAAATGTTCGGCAATTTACGAATATTATAGTTAATGGCTAATGGCTGTTGGCTATTGGCTATTGGCTTTAAAATAAACTAATTAATGTGAGTTCAATTTAAAGAATTACTGAAATGGTTGATATTTAGTTGTTTGTTTTATATTACATTGATTTGAAACATTTGTTTTTAATTTTAGCGCCGTTAGGTGCTAAAGCTCGGTAAAATAAATCCGACAAAATGAATCTGCCGCCTCCATAGAGGCGGAACTTCTTGGGGAAACTTTTTTTAC
>WSSedL1CaDRAFT_10002166_pt1 | contig 10268 bp, 6 predicted proteins | sample WetSurSL1Cattail_FD_9464 | JGI IMG/M metagenome (IMG submission 9464)
GCCTCGGCGCGTATCAGGTACATCTCGGTCAGTCGAAGTACAATTATATTTTTATCGCCCAGACTCAGGTCAGTGTATTTGCAAGCATAAGCATTTGTACCGCTATATGCTATCGAGGCAGATAATCGTTCATCTCCACTTTCGTAAGCGGCTATCAATGTAGGATCGGGTTTCACCTCATATCTTCCGTTGAGCGTTTTAGGATAGTTATATTCTGCTATTCGGTTTCTATCTAGTTCGTCGAATTCCACTTCGAAAATAACCTCCGCATTACCTTCGGTTGCAAATATATCGGCATAATCAGTCAAGAAAGAGTAACCACCGTCAGTAATTACTTCATTGGCTTTTTCGTAGGCTTTTGTATAATTTTTCTGGTAAAGATATACTCTTGCCAAAAGTGCTGTGGCAGTATACTTTGTTGCTCTTGTTTTTGTAGAGTTAGATGCTTCGAGATTTGTTTCCGCGTAAGTCAAATCGGAAATGATTTGAGTGAAAACTTCATCGGTACTTTTTCGGGGTGCATCTAAACTATCAGTCCCAACCGTGGGCGTGGTTTTTATCGGAATAGCTCCAAAAAAATTCATCAGATTAAAGTGGTTGAGCGCTCTTAGAAAATAGAGTTCACCTAAAGCAGCTGCTTTTTCCGAATCGGTCATCCCTGCTATATCCGGAACTTTGTCAATTATACTGTTGTCTACATTAATGGCCGAATAAATAGCTGACCAGATACCATCAATAGCACTGTTTTCAGGCAATAAAGTGTTGTTATCCACTTCGGCGTAATCTGATGAAGTAGCATCATCGGGATGCATCAAATTGTCCGCAGCCAAATCGGAGAAAATTAAATATGTCCGTCCATAATAACTCAGACTCTGTAACTCGGAGTAACTGCCTATAATTCCTTTTTCTATATCCGATTTTGTTTTAAAAGCTTCTTCTGCCGATATTTCGTCAGCAGGTTCTACATCAAGCACGTTACATGCGCCTGAAATACTTAAAATTAGCAGAAGGATAAGGGTGTGGATATGTTTTTTATTCGATTTCATTCTTAAAGTTTTAAATTAATACCCAGATTATAACTTCTTGATTGTGGATAGGTGAAAAAATCGGTTCCAATAATGGTATTGTCATCGCCGGCATAATTCACTTCGGGATCAAAGCCACTGTAAGCAGTGAATGTATAAAGATTTTGAGTGGTGAAATAAATTCTGAGATTTTCAATTTTCAATTTTTTTGTCAGATTATGATTGAAGGTATATCCCAGTGTTATGTTTTTAATACGCAGAAACGATCCATCTTCGATAAAACGCGATGAAGAACGGCGGTTATTAGCAGTGGCGGTGGCATCTGAAGTTGCTCTTGGAATCCAAGTAACATCTCCAGGATTTTTCCAACGATAAATTACATCTTCGAGCTGATTATCGCCACCTGTAAGCGATTCCAGATACAAACGTGAACCATTGAATACATCATTCCCGTACGAAAACTGAAGGAAAACATTCAAATCAAAACCTTTATATGTAAACACATTGGTAATTCCACCTATAAAATCGGGGTGCGGATCTCCAACAATCATCCTGTCTTCGCTATCTACTACATCATTGTTATTAAGGTCAGCATATACACAATCGCCTGTAGATGGGTCAATTCCCAACCATTTATAGTTATAGAATACTCCAATGGGCTGACCTACCATTACACGGTTGCTACCACGTCCAATATCGTCAATTGGTTCGTTGTTGTATAGTTCAAGCACCTTATTCCGATTGGCCGAGATATTAGCGGTAGTAGTCCATTTGAACTTTCCGTCAAAATTGACAGTTGTCAAGCTAAATTCAACCCCCTTGTTTTCTACTCTACCAATATTCTCGGTAATTGAAGAATAACCTGAACTTCCCGGCAACGATCTTTCGAGTAAAAGATCTTTCGTTTGTTTATTGTAATAGTCGGCTGCAAAAGTAATTCGGTTATCAAATAACGCGAGATCCAGACCAATATTAAACTGAGCAGTAGTTTCCCATTTTAAGTCGGGATTGGGAATTGCAGTAGGATAGTAACCGGATTCCCCATCGTAGGTAGTGACTCCGAATAGCTCTTTGTATAAAAATGGTGTTATATCATCGTTTCCAGTCAATCCGTAACTGGTTCTTATTTTTAGTTCGCTGATTTGTTCGGGTAAATGAAAGCTTTTTTCTTCGCCTATACGCCATGCTAACGATCCGGAAGGAAAGAATCCCCAGCGGTTATTTGTTCCAAAATTAGATGAAGCGTCTGCCCTGCCCGAAAACGAAACAATATATTTATTTTGATAATTATAATTTAAACGTCCAAAAAACGATTCTGTTCCTTCGTCCAGAGCATTTGCGTAAGCATCAACAATTGTAGCCGCTGAAATGGAGTATTGCAGATTTTCGTTTGGATAATCCTGTGCACGCATGTATGACCATCTGGTTTGCTTTTGTTCGTAGCTGAATCCACCCAATGCTTCCATATCATGTTTACCTAACGAAAATTTGTATTTGAGCGTATTATTTGATACCACATTAGTTACATTTGTAAAAGATTCAAAACCTAAACCATTGTATTTCTGTCCCTGTACGGTATTATATTCAAAAGCATGTTCTCTGAAATTCAGAAAATCGATTCCCCATTTGGTGGAAAAAGTCAGATTAGGAAGTATGTTATAATTTAGAAAAGTATTCCCGATAGTACGAAATGAAAAGTTTTGATTAGTAGCTTCATTAGCAATTGATAATGCATTCGAATATGGGCCATCCTGATTGTAACTTCCATCTTCGTTATAAACAGAATAAATAGCCGGAGTTGAAACCCCATTAGGGAGAACTCCGTGAAGGGATTGGTCTCCTTCTACGCGATCGGTTTTTGCAAATGAAATTCCCAGACTGGCTCCAATGGATAATTGTTGTGATAATGAGTGATCCAGATTTAAACGACCGTTCATACGGCTATAATCTGTTCCGATCAACGCTCCTTTTTCGTTGAAAATATCACCACTGATAAAAAACTTTGTTTTGTCGTTACCTCCTCCCATCGAAAGTTCGATATTTGACGTAGGTGCATTTCGGAAAATAACATCCTGCCAGTCGGTATCGACCATAATATTGCTCATTTGGGCCTGAGTGAAAACTTCAGTTCCTGCTAAGTCGTTCCGATATTCCATCCATTCTCGGGCGTTCAGCATCTTTAATTTTTTCCATACTTGCTGTATCCCGTAAGTAGCGCTGACGTTTATATTATTCTTACCCAGTTTCCCTCTTTTCGTTGTAATAACAACAACACCATTGGTGGCTCGCGCTCCATATATCGAAGCGGCAGCAGCATCTTTCAATATACTTACCGATTCAATATCATTCGGGTTCAAATCCGATAAAGCATTAACACCCTGTCCCTCGTATCCCACCTGAGCATAGTCACCTGTTGTGACAGGAATTCCGTCAATAACATATAGTGGCTGGTTGGAGCCGGATATAGAACTTAATCCGCGGATTCTGACCGACATGCCTCCACCTGGAGTTCCGGAGTTTTGCATTATCTGCACGCCACTGGTTTGTCCCTGAAGTACTCCATCGAGTGTAGGTAAGGGAATGTTTTTCAACGATTCGGAGTTAATAACACCTACCGAGCCGGTTAACAGTGCTTTTTGTTCCACAGCATAACCCACCACCACCATTTCTTTGAGTGAAGTTACGTCCGCTTTCAGAGAGATATTTATTATTGTTTTATTCCCTACAGTAATTTGTTGTTTGGTATATCCTATAAATGAATATTCCAGAACACTCAACTCTGACGGAACATCTATTGAATATGTTCCATCTGTCTGAGAAACGACTCCTACCGTTGTCCCTTTAAGCATTACTGTTGCCGTAGGTAATGGATTTCCTTCGTCATCAACTATTTTTCCCGTAATTTTTATTCCTTCATTACCACCAAAAACAGTAGTTGCCCGAAATAAAATAAAGATATAAAGAAATCCAATTTTAAATATATTTTTTATCATAAATATGAATGATAACCGGATGTTATTACCTGAAAGAACTATTAAAAAACAAAATACTTCAAATGTTCAAATAAATAAACCGGATAAGAAATTAAAGAAAGTGGTTTTAAAATACATTTTTCGCAAAAATAGATAAATATTGTGTCATTCCAATACCTGAATCAGTTTATAATTATATCTAATATAAAAAATGGCGTTTTTTTGATTACTAATTCACATTTAAGAGGGTGTTCAATCAGTAAAAATACTCGAATGCATAAATGAAATGACCGATATTGTTTTAAACCTGTTTTGATTTCTGTAACATCATTATCATTCGATGATAAAAAGTGAGTTAATGAAACGTGTCGATATATGAGTAAACTGAATTTCTGTTCAAAATAGGTGAAAATTATATATTTAAATAACTATTAATCAATTAAATGATGTTGTAAAAAAGTAAGAGTTGAGATATTAAAACAATTTGCGACGAAAGGACGTGTTTAAACATTCTTCTCTCAATTTTGTGACCGGTTTTTAATCTGTAAAAATTACGTTAAATCCTTTGATGGATATGAATACAGAATTTTATCTAAAATCATACTAACGATTATTCAAATAATAAACAAACCATTAAACGGAAATATCAACAATCTTAAATTAGTTGTAGCATAAATGTATTGCGGCATTTTAAATATAAATATTCACTGTGTTTTTCATATAATCAGTAACTGTTTTTTATTTGTGTTTCAAGTGACCATAATGAGTCATCGATTGTGTATTCAGTGAAGAATAACCTGATAATGATAGACTTTTATAGTTAAGTCACATAATTTTTTCGTTGTGTTTTATTGTCATAGTGTTAAAAAAATCCCTTTTAGAAAAAAATATCGAACTAAGTGTTGTAAGGACAATAAACTTTGTGTATTTTTGACACGTTGTAAAATAAAACCAATGTTTAATATTTAAATCATAAGTATCATGAAAAAATTCTTTACTATCTTTTTGGCTCTAACGGGCATTTTTTTCTTGGCTCAAAGTGTTTCGGCTTTGACGTATACTGTTACCGTTCCTACAGGTACTAACGCTTGTTATATTGTAGGAGAAATGAACGATTGGAGTCCGACTGCAACTCCAATGACCAAAGTAAATGAAACTACTTACACTATTGATTTGCCTGATGCTACTGAATCAATGAAATATCAATATTTGAGTGGTCCAGACTGGAAATATATTGAAAAAACAGCTTCTGGTGAAGGAATAACGGACAGGACTTGGACTGCAAATGATGTGGTTGCAATGTGGGCGAGTGTTTTTATTCCGGATGAACGCGAAGTAACTATTGAAGTTCTCGTTCCTTCCGAAGTAAAGGAACTTTACTTGGTCGGTAGTTTCAATGGGTGGAAAAGTCCATCAGCAGAATACAAAATGACTTTTGACTCAGAAACTCTTGATGGGAAAATATTTAACATCAAAGTTTTCAGTGTAGATGCCATTAATATGGAATTCAAATTTGTAGCAGGTCCGGCATGGTCGTACGAACAAGCTGATCCAACAACGAACTTTATTTATGGCACAACTGAAAATACAACTTCAGTAGTTGTAAATTCATTTAAAGCTTATTTTGATCCTGAAAAGACCGGAACAATAAACATAACAGCCACAGTTCCAGAGGGTACTCAACAGGTTTTTATCCAGGGCGATTTTCTTGGCTGGGATATGGAAAAAGCAGTTGAAGGAGTAAAAAATCAGGATGGAACTTTCTCTTTCAGTATACCTATGGTAATGACCATAATTTATCGTCTTTATAACAAAGCAGACTGGGGATATCCTGAAGTAAATGAAGCTGCAGCAGAACGCGAAACCCGTACGGCAAGCTATCCTAATGATGCGAATATCGCTGTGACTGTACTGGGATGGAAACAAACAATAATAAGTGGCATTAAAGATGTGAAAGAAGCTCGGAACGTTATTTATAGTCAAAACCAGATTCTTACAGTAGAAGATGTAAAATCGCATGTAGAGATTTTTGATATCAGTGGTCGTTCTATTGAATCAGTAAATATTACAGGTACTTATAAATCCAGTTGTTTGAGCAGCGGTTTATATATTGTTAAAGTTGATGGCGCAACTAAAAAAGTGTCGGTAAGGTAATCGTATATTACTACATCAACTAAAAAGGCTGTTCGGGATTATTTTCGAACAGCTTTTTCATATGATAGCTAATATTGAAAATTGATTATTTTTGTAGAAAAATTAAATAAATGACAGCATTAGAGATTGTGGGGTTTTCAGCCTCTTTACTTTCGGTTCTCAATCAGTTTCCACAGGCCATAAAGGTGTACAAAACCAAAGACACTAACAGTATCTCGTTATTAATGTATTGTATTGTTGTACTATGTATTAGTCTATGGCTTGTTTATGGCATTATGTTACTAGATGCACCATTGATCCTGGCCAATGCGTTGTCGCTGATACCTATTGTATACATATTTATTATGAAACTGTCAAATACGATTAAGGGTATTGATAAGTTGTCGATATAGACCTAAAAGAGAGAAAACAGTTACTTTTCTTTCTTCTATTACATTCCAAAATCACAACGTTCAGTCCGGCTGTTTTCATATATTTCCCGGTCAAACCGATAGTATCGGGCTGGTTTGTGTGAAACGCCTTTTTGAATTTCGTTAAGCTGAATAAGATAATTCATCTTGTTGATTTTTCTCCTGAAATTCCGTTTATCATATTCAGTATTAAAGATTACCTGATATACCTTTTGCATTTGCGTCAGGGTAAATTTTGGCGGTAATAATTCAAAAATCAAAGGTTCATGTAATAAATCATATCGAAGTTTCACAAGTGCTTCATCGAGTATCTCTTTGTGATCGAACATGAGTTCACTTATGTTATTCACATTTTCCCATTTTGCAATTTCTATAAGTTTTGTGTTGTCAATGGACTTTATATTGACTAAAGAATAAAATCCCACCGTAATAACCCTCTCATCCAAAAGACGTGGTTTTACCCATTCAAAATCCTGAGGACGACGTCTTAACCTGTTAGGATCACTGAAAACAAAAAACTGCTTCATAAAAATATCTTCGAGACCTGTTTGTTCTTTTAAAATTCGGGCGGCAGTTTTATTTATATCTTCATCCCTTCTTACATGATTTCCCGGTAATTTCCATTCTTGTATTATTTCCCCATTTATTGGTACAAATTCTTTACGAACTAAAACGGTTAATTCATTCTCAATATAACCGAATATGACGCAATCGACCGAAATAGTTGGTAAAATCTCAGCTAAAGAATTAGTTGTATCTGACATATAAATCAACAGTTTAAATAAAATTAGTGCAAAGATAATCAAATATTTGATTCTATTCTAAATAGAAGTGTCAAAGATACACATTTAGAATAAGTAATCGAAATTATTAGTGTAAATAAAACACTAATTTATTTGTCTATATCAAACAGAACATTTAATTTTGCAGAATCAATACTTATTGTTCAAATGACACTTTAATCCGATCGTGATTTAAAAGAAAAAAACAGGTATGTGATATATTACTCAATTACATTTTTGTAGTAACAAATAAAATAGTTCAAATCTAAAATATAATCATGTTAAATTTCAACACAAAAAAGGCAATGAAAAAATTATCACTGATTGTTGTTTTTTCAATTATTCTGACTGGTTGTGCCGAACAACAAACTCGTATTGCCTGTGTAGGCGATAGTATTACCGAAGGTGCAGGCATTATACTTCAAGACAAATATTCCTATCCGGCTATTCTTGATAGCTTACTTCCTGAAAAATTTCAGGTTTTGAATTCAGGAAGAAGTAGCACCACCCTACAAAAAAAGGGGGATTTTTCTTACTGGAATACCAAAGAATTTTATAACCTTTTCGCATTTAATCCCGATATAGTTTTAATTAAATTGGGAACAAACGATACGAAACCTCAAAACTGGGATAAAGAAAGTTTTGAGAAAGACTATCAGGCTTTGATTGATACTATTCGTACGATGAAAAGTTCACCACAAATAATACTTTGTATCCCTGTGCCTGTGTTTGCTACAAAATGGGGGATTAACGATTCTACTTTAGTTGCTGGTGTTATTCCTGTCATCGAGAATATTGCCCGAAAGAACCAACTTAAAATGATTGATCTATATACTCCGCTGAAAACAAAGCATAATTTATTTCCTGATGATATTCATCCTAACGAAAGCGGAACAGAGCTGATAGCTAAAATTATTGCTGATTTTATTAATGGCAAAACTACTACTGTCCAAAACTTAAATTGATTTTATTAATCCTGATAGATTTATATTGTTGATAAATAGTATATTATGAAAATTATCTAATAAATTGTATGCTTAGTGTAAAATAAACACGATAAAATTTTGGATTTATAATTATTTATTATATATTTGCCCAATAATTAATATTGTCATTTGGACACTATTTATAACCGGATATATAATATTATAATGAAAAAGACACCAGTTACGAGTTTTATAACAATCCTTTTGGCTATTTTTGCCTTCTCCTGTTCGCATAACAACAATTCTGCCGATGCAAAAATAGATAAGATGATTTCAGAGATGACTCTGGAAGAAAAAGTTGGACAAATGGCCCAGATAACCCTTGATGTTATTGGCAATGGCGAAAGCCGTCATTCGAGTAAAGAGCCTTTTGATATTGATACGGCACGTATTCGAAAAGCACTTGTAAAATATCATGTAGGTTCAGTATTGAATACTACCAATAATTATGCTCTACTTCCCGAACAATGGAACCGAATAATCTCTTTTATTCAAAAAGTAGCTATGGAAGAAACACGGATGAAAATACCAGTGATTTATGGTGTAGATGCTATTCATGGCACTACATATACAGATGGAGCTACAATGTTTCCTCAGCAAATTGCTATTGCTGCAACTTTTAATCTGGAACATGCTTACAATTTGGCAAGCGTAACTGCGTATGAAACAAGAGCCAGTAGTATCGTCTGGAATTTTTCTCCTGTACTTGATTTGGGGGCTGATCCTCGCTTTTCGCGTCAATTTGAAGGCTTTGGGGAGGATCCTTATCTTGTAAAAACAATGGGAGTAGAAATGGTTAAAGGTTACGAAGGAATTACGGATAGCATTAATACAAAGTACAAAGTAGCTTCATGCCTAAAGCATTTTTTAGGTTATTCTGTTCCAATTTCAGGAAAAGATCGTACACCAGCATATATCCCGGATAATGTGCTGCGTGAGTATCATCTTGAACCATTTAAAGCTGCTATAGAAACAGGAGCAGAATCTGTGATGATTAACTCAGGCATAATCAATGGTATATCTGTACATGCAAGCTACGAAATCATAACTAAATTATTGAAAGAAGAATTGAAATTTGATGGCGTGGTAGTAACTGATTGGATGGATATTATCAATCTTCATACACGCGATAAGATTGCAAAAGACGACAAAGAGGCTATCAAAATAGCGATCAATGCTGGAATAGATATGTCGATGATTCCTTATGATTACGAAACGTTTTGCGATAATCTTGTATCCTTAGTGAAGGAAGGTGCGGTAAAAGAAAGCAGAATTGACGATGCTGTGCGCCGTATTTTGAAATTGAAACTAAAGCTGAATCTTTGGGAGCAACCGGTAACAAACATTAAGGATTATCCTGAATTTGGTTCTGAAAAATCGGCACATATGGCCTACATTGCAGCCACAGAGGCTATTACCTTGCTGAAAAACAATAATGGTATATTGCCTCTCGCTAAAAATTCAAAAATTTTGGTTGCTGGTCCTAATGCTAATAATATGCGTACTTTAAATGGAGGTTGGACATACTCATGGCAAGGTGAAAAGACAGATCGCTTTGCAGGTAAATACAACACTATACTTGAGGCAATTCAAAATGAAATAGGAATAAATAATGTGAAATATATTCCCGGAGTAAGTTATGTGAACGAAGGAAAGTATTTCGAAGACACAGATGATCAGTTTGAATCGGCCATTGCAGCAGCAAAGGCAATGGATGCCATAATACTATGTGTAGGTGAGAATACTTACACTGAAAAACCGGGTGATCTGAACGACCTTACAATGAGTGATAACCAAATACATTTAGCACGAGAGCTTGCGAAAACAGGAAAGCCTGTAATTTTGGTACTTAATGAAGGCAGACCACGTTGTATTAGTGCTATCGAGCCTCAAATGCAGGCTGTAGTTCAAACTTATTTGCCCGGAAATTATGGCGGAG
>WSSedL1CaDRAFT_10002168_pt1 | contig 10262 bp, 12 predicted proteins | sample WetSurSL1Cattail_FD_9464 | JGI IMG/M metagenome (IMG submission 9464)
AGGTTTAAAGGTATATTTGATTTCTTTTTTAACTTCATCCGAATTGAAATCTCTAAAATCCGTTTTGTCCCTGCTTGACTTTTTCACCAAACCCTAAATAGAGAAAAATTGGAATACGAAGTAAAAAACGTTAAACGTATTTATCAGACCTATTGGTGGACTTTTGGTATTGCATTGGCTGCACTAGCAATATCCCTTTTTAATTTTATAAAACAATTTATTAAATAAAACGTCTCACAAAACCCAAGTCAAATATAATTTTGATGAGGAAAATCGATCAAAAACAAATCAACCTTGCGGCGATGGAAAGTAGTTCACATTTACTATCAATTGCACCCGAACCTTTAAAAATGGTAGTTCATAATTACTATCATATCGCTGATTAAATGATGTTTATAAATTACAAATTTGGCTTTTAGTTCATTTTTACTATCAAATTCAGTTTGAAGCTTAAAAATTGGAGGTTCATAATTACTATCATATCGCTGATTAAATGAAGTTTATAGATTACCATTGAGGCATTTTAGTTCACATTTAATATCAAATGCAATCCGGAAGCTTCGAAAATATGTAGTTCATATTTACTATCATATCGCTGATTAAATGTAGTTTATAAATTACAAGAGTGGCATTTTAGTTCACTTTTACTATCAGATACAGTTGGGTTGCTTAAAAATAGGAGGTTCGTTTTTACTATCATATCGCTGATTAAATGAAGTTTATAAAATACAAATAAGGCATCCAAATACACATGAAACATAAAAATTGGAAGTTCATATTTACTATCATATCGCTGATTAAATGAAGTTTAAAAGATTACAAATAAGGTATTTTAGTTCATATTTACTATCAAATGCGGTTGGAAGGTTAACAATTGTAGGTTCATAATTACTATCATATCGCTGATTAAATGAAGTTTAAAGATTACAAATAAGGTTTTTCAATGTAATTATTCTAAACAATATCCAAAAGCTTTGTTTTCAATCTAAGTAAGTTAATTTGGATGTTATATATAACAAAATAAAATATTTAATTCATCCATCCCTAATTTTTTATAACATATTTGTTATAAAAGTAAAAAATTGTATCTTTGCACTATGGTCATCCAATATTGACATTTTGCTGGAGCGTTTTGCTTCAGGAAGAAATTGCAGAATTGGTAATTTTAAATAACTGGAGTATGAGATACTCTGAACTTGAAAAAATTTTATTTAAAAATGGATGGACGAAAAAAAGTAAAACAAAACACGACTGGTTTTCGAAACCTGGATGTAAATCATTCCCTGTTCCAAGACATCCTTCAAAAGAGGTACCAAACGGTACATTAAATGCGATTTTGAAACAAGCAGGGCTTAAGTAGCCCTCTTGTTTCAAAAAGTTAAACATCTAAAACTTTAAATTATGAAAATGGTACATGCTGTAATTGAGCCTTCGAAAGATGGATACGGTTTGTATTTTATTACCCCGTCACTCGATGGGATAACCACTTTCGGTGTAACCCTTGACGAAGTAAAAGAAAACGCAACAACAGTATTAAAAGAGCTGTTAGAAGTATATACTGAAAATAAAGAAACTGTTCCAGAAGAATTGGCAGGAGTAAATATTGACAATCTTAAAATTAAGTTTAGTTTCGATCTAAGATATTATTTTGAACATTATACCTATCTGAATATAACTGAGTTTGCTAAAAAAATAAACATTAACGCATCTCTCCTTAGACAATACAGTAAGGGACTTGCATATTCAAGCAAAGGACAATTTGAGACTATTCGAAACGGTTTACATTATATTGGGAAAGAATTGGAAGCAATTCTTTGATCTCGAAATAATGAAGGCTCGGAATTCTTCTGCAATATATTAATAGCATAATTTGAGGACCTTGTTCAAGGGAAAACTCCGCATAAATTAAACCACGAAAAGGAGTTTCAAATGCAATTGGCAAAAGGAAAAATAACAGTTACCGGATTCCAGCTTTAATGATTGGTTGTAACCCAATCAAAAAATTTATTAAAATATTTCATATCTTTCGACTATGATCGATTTAACAAAATATAAGCTTACTGATAAAGGACTTGAGATTCCAGGTGCAACGGAAGCTCTTAAAAAGAGTCGTGAACTATACCCTACTTATGACGACCTTTTAAAACGGCATAATGACCACTTTAAAGTTAAAGAGAAACTACGTTTAATGTTTCTTTAATATGAAATATTCTGTGCTATGATAGATCTGACAAAATATAAGCTTACTGATAAAGGACTCGAAATTCCCATTACTGAGGAAGCCATTAAAAAGGATCGTGAGTTGTATCCAACATATGATGCCCTTTTAAAACGACATAACGAGCATTTTAAGGTTATTGAAAAATTACGGTTATTAGTTTTATAAATCATTTTTTTTATATCTCATAGGAGTTTTAGCAGGTATTATATACAACCTTTTTTATTAAAAAATAGTCTCACAAAACCCATGAATCACCACATCAAAGGGCGTCAAGGAGACATCTAATATACTTTGCTTCCAAATTCGTTTAGAATCAAATTATTTTTGTATATTTATTCGTTAAATCAACACGTTACAGCTACCAACAATTTTGCAAGACTAATTGCCATGAAACGCCTATTATTCCTTTTAATAGTTCATTTACTTAAATCTAAAGTAATTTCCCAAAGCTCTGATGGAACAGTATTAGTAGTTTCCAATATGACTGGTAAAATAATGGTTGTTGGAAATGTTGTTGGAGAAAACCAACCAAATATCCCATTTAAAACAGACAACCGCAGGCGAACACTATAACAGAAAGAATGATAATAGTATTCCTAGAAAAATTAATAGTTAGGCTAGTACCGGCATCCATGTCCTAAAGTGCAATGTAATATATATCTATTTGAATTATAATAGCTTATAAATTCTGAATGAATGGCTACGAAAAAATAATAATGTTATGGAAACAAAAATTACTTTAAAATCAATTAATGAACTTCTAAACATGGAATTTCTGATTCCATCATATCAAAGAGGTTATCGTTGGGATAAAACACAAGTTACTGACTTGTTAAATGATATTTACAATTTTATTCAACAAAAAGAAAGTAAAAACCAATCTGTTGGGGATTTTTATTGTCTACAACCAGTTATTGTAAAAAATATAGGGGAAAAATGCTACAAATTAATTGATGGTCAGCAAAGACTAACAACCATTTATATTATTCTAAACTATTTGGATAAAAAACGGTTTTCAATAGTATTTGAAACAAGAGAAAAAAGCAAAGTATTCCTTGACAAAATATCCGAAGAGATAAACACCGAAAATATTGATTTTTACCACATTAGTAAAGCATATAAAAATATCCGGGATTGGTTTGAAAATAAAGAAGAAACCGAAGCAACTATAAAAGAAGAGTTTTTTATCAATTTAGGAAAGTATACTAAAGTAATATGGTATGAGGTAGATGACAATGAGGATGAAATAGAGGTATTTGCACGAATAAATAGTGGAAAAATTCCATTAACAAATGCAGAACTTATTAAGGCCTTGCTTTTAAACAGTAAGAATTTTAAAAGTGAAGAATTGAATCTCCGCCAGATTGAAATTTCAAAAGAGTGGGACGACATTGAATCAACTTTGCAAAATAATGAGTTTTGGCATTTTCTCACCAAAGAAAAAGATTATCCAACCAGGATTGAATTAATATTTGAGATATTTTCTAATAAGCCAATAAAAGATGAATTCTCAACATATCGTTATTTTTCTAAAAAAAATAACATAATTGATTTGTGGTCTGAAAATAAAGATAGTATAAAAAAAGTTTTTCTAAGTTTGAAATATTGGTTTGATAACCGAAAACTTTACCATTTGATAGGATTCCTGATATCAACTGATTCATTCAGTATAGAGGAAATATATAACGAGTTTAAAAATAGAAAGAAGAAAGAATTTGAAGAATATTTACTTACAACAATTAAAGGAAATATAGACATTACTTCGCTAGGAGAACTTGACTATGACAAAGACTATGCAGATGTATTCAAAATTTTGTTATTATTTAATATCGCTACGATATTAAATAACACTAATAGCTATATCCGATTTGCATTTGATAAGTTTAATCAAGAAAAATGGAGTATTGAACATATACACGCACAACAAGATAAAGGATTGCAAAGCAATGAAGCAATAAAAAAATGGCTCAATGACGTTAAAAATCAACTTATTAAAATAGATATTAAAGAAGAAAAGAAAAAAGAAAAAAAAGATGAAATATTAAAGGAAATTGAGATTCTTATTGACAATGAGAAAATTAACCGAGATGATGAGAGGTTCTTATCACTTCAAAATGAGGTGTTTGGATTCTTCGGAAATTTCGACGTCAATACTATTGATAACCTTGCATTATTATCCAGTAGTGTAAACTCCGCACTTAGTAATAATGTATTTCCATTGAAAAGAGATATACTGATTGATAAAGATAAAAATGGGGAGTTTGTCCCTCTTTGCACAAAAAATGTATTTCTAAAATATTACACTAAAGATGTTCAGGACTTGTTTTTTTGGAATAGTTCAGACCGTAAAGATTATTTAAATGAAATAGAGTCAGTAATAAAAAGTTTTTAAGAAATGGAAAATTTTAAAGGAGTAGCAGAAAAGTATATAATTCAAATACCTATTATTCAAAGGGACTATGCACAGGGCAGAAAAGATAAAAAAGCATCTCAGGTTCGAGAAAAATTCCTTGATGCTATTGGTGAAGTTTTGGAAAGTGATACTGACTTACATCTTGATTTTGTATATGGTAGTATAATACGAGAAAAATTTATCCCTCTTGATGGACAACAGAGGTTGACTACTCTTTTTTTGCTTTACTGGTATTTTGGTAAAAAAGAAGGGAAAGGCATTCAATTTTTAAAAAACTTTACTTATGAAACTCGTGCAAGTTCAAGAGAATTTTGCCATAAACTAATTGAAGGCGAATTAAATTTTAAGGATGATGATATAAGCAATCAAATAAAGGATAGTAGTTGGTTTCTTGCATATTGGGAAAACGACCCTACTATACAGGCAATGCTAACTATGATTAGTGATATTCACCAAAAGTTTTATTCCAATTTATTTTTTGACAGGTTAGATAACATAAAATTTAATTTTTTTGAATTAGGAAAATCTGGTCTTGCTGATGATCTTTATATTAAAATGAATGCAAGGGGCAAATCATTAACAGAATTTGAGGATTTTAAAGCAAAGTTTGAAAAACATATATCGACAATCGACAATAATTTAAAGATTAATTTTTCGCATAAAATAGACAACGATTGGACAGATTTCTTTTGGGAATTTGGAGTAAAAGATGAAAGTTTCTTAATTGATAAATTCTTCATGAATTACTTTTCATATGTTACAGAAATGTTACACTTTAGGGGAAATAGTAAAGCCCTAAATGAAGAAATCAATTTAAAAACCATAAAGAAAATATATACAAAGGATAATATTCAATTCCTTTTTAGTTCTTTAGATAAACTTCAACAAGTTTCAAATAGCTTTAGGTCAATATTCTCAATTGATGATTATGAGGAAGATAAAGTTGCTTTATTTGATAAGGATATTAATATTTTAAACAAAATAGTTAACGGTGAGTCTGTTAACATTCAACAAAAGCTCCTGCTTTTTCTAATAATTAACCATTTAATTGATTCAGAAATTAACGATGAGTTAATAGATTTAATTAGAGTTGCACGCAACTTAACAAATAGAATTAGGCACAGAAAAACGGCTTACATATATTATACAGGAGATTTAGCAAACGAACATATTCATTCTCTTTTAAAACTATTCCTGAAGTACAAGAATAAAAATATTTATTATGAATTAGGTAATTATGGTTTTGAAAGGTCAAATAGCGGGATTACACAAGCATCTCTCCAATACGAAATTGACAAAGCTAAACTAATTGATTATAAACAAACATTCAAAATACCCATTTTTAAACTTGAAGATTACAAATATACAAGAGGCGATATTCATAATTTTTTGGTATCTGATAGCGCAGAATTAAATTATTATAATGAAGCGATAAGAGAAATTTATTCAGATAGGGATAGTATGATTGTTAGGTCAATGCTTACAGTAGATGACTATGCCATGGAAATAGGGTGGACTTTACTAGGAAATAAATATTTCTTTGGAAAGAGAAATAATTGGGAAGTAATCTTAACAGCAACAAATAAGCAGGATTTCTTTAGAGACTATCTTACATCATTTAAAGCTAATGATTTATCATTAAAAAAGTTAATTTCTTCATATTTACAAAAAAATACTGTTTTTAATTGGCGGTATTATTTTGTTAAATATCCTGAAATGACCAGGCAAATTTCAAGAATTTCAACAGATAATAATGTTTATGCTTGGCAAGATGATTTTTCATTAGAAAAAATGGGAGGAAGCAATTTAAATGCGTATCATCAAAACCCATACATAAACGTCATTTCAATTAAACTTGGTCTAGAACCTTTTATTATTCAATATGATGAATTTAGCTACATTCAAATAAAAAAAATAATAATTTACTCTGGATTAGAAGGTTGGGAATTATACTCATTTGATAAGGAAAAGTATTCAGCTATTATGTCTAAATACGAAATTGAGGAAAAAGAAAAATATTATGTCTTAAAAGAAAATGATTGTAGAGATAGAATTGAATTATTAATTGAATTTATAAATGACCTTAATATGCTATAAAAAATATCGCCATCATGATTGTGGATGTATATAATTTGTCTCACAAAACGCACGTAAACAATAACAATATGCTTAGAATTATTCATTTTAGCAAAAAACTGGTTTCAATCAATTCCAATCCATATTATGTAGTTCAATTCGAAGACTCTGAAAACGGGTTATTGTCAAAACTTTCAATTTATAATAACTATGTACTTTTCAATGATATAAGTGATATTAATGAAGATTTGTCACGTATTGGAGAAATTCCTAATTATGATGGTGAAATATTTGAAAAGGATAATATTTCTTATGTAAGGTTTTCAGAAGAAACAAGAGAAATTGCATTAAACAACCAGAAATATAAGCTTCGATAACTTTTGCAAATACTTCTCACTAAACGCAATAAAATGAACGAATCGCAACCTATACTCCCTGACGATGTAATAATGAGTAAAATTTATCTTATTAGAAATCAGAAGGTAATGCTTGACAAAGACCTGGCCGATTTATATGATGTAAAGGCTATTCGTTTAAGAGAGCAAGTCAAGAGAAATCCTGAACGGTTTCCAGAAAACTTTATGTTTCAATTAACTGAAAAGGAAGTCGATATGATGGTATCGCAAAATGCGATACCTTCCAGGCAATACTTAGGTGGTCATTTACCCTTTGTTTTCACTGAGCACGGTGTTTTAATGCTTGCCAATGTATTAAAAAGCGAAAGAGCAGTAAAAATGAGTATAAGGATAATAGAAATATTTGTTCGTATGCGTGAAATGTTATTGACACATAAAGACATATTACTGAAACTTGAAGAATTAGAAAAGAAATTTATAGATCATGATGATAAATTCATGTTGATATTTGAATACATAAAACAATTTGAAAGGGCTAAACAACAGGACTTGGAACAAATAAACCGTCCAAAAATTGGTTTTAAAAACAAATAGTAATTTCATAAAATAGTCTCACGAAACGCATTGAATGAAATCAAATGAATATTCAGTACTTAAAAGCGAATTCAAGAGATGATCTATCAAAACTGGTCATTCATCTGACTAAAGACATTGATGGGACAGATTCATATGATATATTAATAAAGATTATTCGTGATCTTAACATTAATGCATCAAAACATTATGCTATAATAAATGTAAACCCTGAAGGAGCTGCATGCTTTTACGATGTCCCTCTATGGAATCTACAACAGCTGATTGAGACTAATCCAAATAATCGAAAAGGTTATGGAATACTTATTGAAAAGAATTGTTTTTGGTATTTGGGAGGTAGGCCAGTAATTTATACTGATAATTTATATTTAAATTGGCCTCAATCCCAAAAATTTAGACTTGTAAATACTGAGCCCAATAGTATTCCGCCTATTGATTGGACCCATGAATGCGAATGGCGCACTAAGGGAGATTTAAAGCTGTATAACCAAGTATTAGCTAATAATGCAATTACTTGGTGGTGGCCATGTGTAAAACTAAAAACCGATGCAAAAGATTTATTTTCAAAAATACATTCTATAAATTCAATATATGTTATTGAATCAGAAGCTTTATTAGATAGGAATTTAAAAAAAACTAATAGATAGCATGTCTCACGAAACCCAACCCATGAGGATCACTGAAAAGATTTGTTTACTGTTTCTCCTGTTGCCTTGAAACTTTAAAAATGTTGCCCTGTAATTATATTAGGAGATTTTAACCATAACCACTTAGTATATTAGGAAATTTTAACTACTTTTGTTGTTTATTGATTTATTATGGGAAAATTTGACTATTTAGATGAAATATACTTTACTGGAAGTGACAAATACAAGTCAGTTCAGTCTTTGTTGAGTAAAGGACTCATTAAAAAGATTGCCCCTGAAATTTATACTTCCAAGTTTGATACTGACCCCTCTGATATCATCCGTAGGAATATATTCCAAATCATTGCAGAAAAATTCCCGGGCAGTGTAATCTCGCATCGCAGCGCTATTGAATTGGCGCCGTTCCAGGATAACATTTTTGTTACCTCAAAATATACCGATAAATACGTGTTACCTGGTATTACCATTAATCTTCTTAAAGGCCCTGGTCCGATATCCGGTGATGCATCTTTGTTTGGGGCTACATATTCTCAAAGAGAAAGGGCTTTACTTGAAAATATGCAAATATCGAAAGGTAAGCCACCAAAATGCCTTTCACGGGAACAGGTCGAGGAAAAGCTTGAAATGTTTTTAAGAACACACGGTGAGGAATATTTAAACCAAATTCGTGACAAAGCAAGGATTATTGCCCAACAACTTTCAATGACTAATGAGTTTGGAAAACTTGACAGTATTATTGGCGCTTTGATGAGTACCAAAAGTATAAAAAATTTAAAAAGTGATGTAGCAAAAGCCAGGTTCAATAAAGTGCCTTACGATATAAACCGTATTAAGCTGTTTGAAAAGCTCTTTTTAGCTTTGCAAAGCAAAACTTTTAAAAGAATACCGGATTCTAATGATACTTTAAAATCTTACAAATTATTTGGTTTTTTTGAAAGTTACTTTTCTAATTATATTGAAGGAACCAAATTTAAAGTTGAAGATGCAAAACAAATTATTGATAGTGGATTGCCTATGCCTTCGAGAGAAAATGATTCTCATGATGTTTTAGGAACATTTAAAATTGTAGGTGATAAAAAGACTTTATCTGTTAGTCCGAAGAATGCGGACGACTTTATACAATTACTAAAATTTCGCCATAAAGTTCTTTTAAATGAAAGACCAGATTTTAAGCCAGGCATGTTCAAGGAAAAAGCTAACGTAGCTGGAAATACTGTATTTGTTGAACCAGAACTTGTTAATGGCACCCTTAAAAAAGGGTTTGAATATTATAATGCCCTTCAGGAACCATTTGCAAAAGCAGTTTATATAATGTTTCTTATAGCTGAGACCCATCCTTTCAATGATGGCAACGGTCGGATTGCCAGAATTTTCATGAACTCTGAACTTACAAAAGATGATCAAAGTAAAATACTTATTATAACATCTTTCCGGGATGATTACATATTAGCCCTTAAAAAGCTAACGAATCAACACGCCCCTGAAGTTTATATCCGTATGCTTGAAAAAGCCCATAATTTTAGCAGTAATATTAAAGGGGACAATTTTAATTTAGTATTTAATTATTTAAAAAGTCTAAATGCCTTTGAGGAAACAAATTCGAATACGATAATATTACCAGAAATTCGAAAGGAAGAAAATTTAAAAGTTCCAAGTGTCGATAAAATTTCGGAAAATAAATCTAAAAAGGGTAAAGGTTTTTCTTTATAGTGTCTCACAAAACCCAATTAAAACTAACTAACTATTAAAAATGAACAAAATGTACAACCTTTTAATTAAGCGAATTTTTTCTATTTTACTTTTGATAAAAGTTTGCACAATAGCGGGTTTATCTCAAGATAATATAAGCTTAAATTTATATGAATTATTAATAGGAGCATAATATAGTTTGCACAATCAATTTTTTTTCTTATATTTGGTGTATGAAAAAGAAAGACGCACGAAGCATAGATCCA
>WSSedL1CaDRAFT_10002169_pt1 | contig 10258 bp, 9 predicted proteins | sample WetSurSL1Cattail_FD_9464 | JGI IMG/M metagenome (IMG submission 9464)
GCAAGGCCTGGAATAGACATAAATAGTACGAGAGCCGAAGCTACAATTACCCATGCTGTATCTCCTGTATCAACGCCTTGATACGTAAGAGATTGAGCGAACAATGAATTGCTAAATAATAAACCTAAAGATAAAACTGCTAAAAATCTTTGCATTGTAATTCTGAATTGATGGGTTAGTCTTTATTGTATAATGCCCCGGGGCCTGATTCGCCGTTTCGGATGCGGTAGGTATCTTCAATATCGTAAACGAAGACTTTGCCATCTCCTTGCTCGCCTGTTCTGGCAGCATTCAGTATGGCTTTTACCGTTTTTTCGAGATTTACATCCCGCACGACAATACAAATCATTCTACGTTGAATGTATCCTGATTTGAAAATCTGACCACGTACTACCTGTTCTTCGGTAGACTTTCCAAGACCGGTGATATCCCAATAAGAGAACCAATCAATTTCAGCATCTAATAATGCTTGTTTTACATCCTCAAATTTTGATTTGCGGATGACTGCTTCAATTTTCTTCATTAAATATGTGTTTTTAGTGTGTTTTATTGTATATTGTATCGTTTTGTAGTCTTTATGAGCTAATTTGTATTACGACACGCAAAAAATGTTGACAAAATGAAACTCTTTTCACTGTCGGGTGCAAAAGTATTTCATTTTTTGAAAATACACAATAAATGTAAACTAAAATTAGATTTTTGAAGAAAAAAAGATAAGCAAGTTTTAGTTGATTAAGTCTAATTGTAAACAGATCAACCTCGCCAGGTTGATCTGTTTTGTTTTTAAAGTTTCTTTATTAGTTTAATCGAAGTTTGTGTAGGCGGTTTCTCCGTGTTGACTTTCATCCAAACCGACACTTTCCTGAATTTCGGTTACGCGAACTCCTACAAGCCAATCAGAAATTTTAAATAATATAAAAGTTCCTATACCAGTATAGGTCATTGTCGCCAATACCGCGATTGCTTGAGTTCCAAGTTGTGCCCAGTTACCATAAGCGGCTCCGCTATAGGCAGACTGGATAGCTGGTGAAGCAAGTACTCCTGTTAAGATAGCTCCGACAATACCACCAATACCGTGTACGCCAAATGCATCTAATGAATCATCGTATCCAAGTTTTGGTTTTACGACAGCAACCATCACGAAACATATTACAGCAACGGCTATACCGATTATAAGTGCTCCGCCAGGAGTTACAAATCCGGCTGCTGGTGTGATGGCTACAAGTCCGGCTACTGCACCTGTGCTAACCCCGACAACAGTTGGACGCTTGTCGATTACCCATTCAAGAACAGCCCACATTAAAGCAGCCGTTGCAGTTGCCAGATTGGTTACCATAAATGCGCTTGAGGCTAAACCATCTGCTGCTAATCCACTCCCTGCATTGAACCCAAACCATCCAATCCATAAGATGGCGGCGCCCATAGCTACGTATGTAATATTGTGAGGAGGTAATGCGTGATTTTTGTAGTCGCGACGTTTTCCCAGCATGATTGCGGTAACTAAAGCTGCTATACCAGCGTTGATATGAACTACGGTACCTCCTGCAAAGTCAAGTGCTCCGAGTTTAAATAACCAGCCATCGCCTGACCACACCCAATGTGCGATAGGATTGTAGATCAATACAGCCCAAAGTATTGTGAATAATAAGAATCCTTTAAATTTGATTCTTTCAGCAAATGCACCGATAATAAGTGCAGGTGTGATAACGGCAAACATACCTTGGAAAGCAATAAATACGAAATGAGGTATTGTTCCGATTGTTCCACCATCGGCTGTTGCCTGAGAATGTGAAATAAAGTAAGGACTTAAATCGTTTGGACTGATTCCATTGAGTAATACCCAGTCGAATCCGCCAAAATATGGTTTAAGCCATTCGACAGAACTTGATCCGAATGCATTGCTGTAACCAAAAACAACCCATTCGATACTGATTACGGCCACAATTATAAATACTTGCATGAATACACTGAGAACGTTTTTACGACGAACAAGGCCTCCGTAAAACAAAGCTAATCCGGGGATTGACATAAATAGAACAAAAGCAGTTGCTACAATCAACCATGCGGTATCTCCTGAGTCTACAGTTGGAGTGACTGGAGCGGCTGTTTGGGCTGATAGGGTGCTTCCCAATCCCAATAATAATGCGCTAATAGCTAATATATATTTTTTCATCTTATAATATGCTTTATTGATTATAATTTAAATATTTAGTTTACTCTTTGTTATACAATGCGTCAGGGCCTGATTCGCCGTTCCTGATACGATAGGTTTCTTCAATGTCGTATACAAAGATTTTTCCGTCGCCGGGTTCTCCGGTTTTTGCTGAACTCAAAATGGCTGTAACTGTCTTTTCGAGATTAACATCCCGCACCACAATTGTAATCATTCTACGTTGAATGTATCCTGATTTGAACACTTGACCACGTACGACCTGGTCTTCAGTTGATTTTCCTAGACCGGTAATATCCCAGTAGGAGAACCAATCAATGTCTGCATCGTAAAGCGCTTGCTTTACTTCTTCGAATTTAGACTTACGAATTACTGCTTCAATTTTTTTCATTTTCTTATATGTTTATAGTGTTATATTGCCTTTTGTATATTTGAATCACATTTCTGTAGTATTAATGTCGTAATAGCTTTTGTGAAACAAATATCTGCGTTTGTAAAAATTATATTTACAAAATTACAACAATAATTTTAAATGCAAAACAAAATGATATATTTTGTGTGTATTTTATGTTATTTTGTTTGTTTTGAAAATACAAAATATCAAATTGACGTAAAAAGCATTAAAAGTATTACGATATGAAGTAAAACTAAACGATAATATAAAAAAAAGGCAGATTATTTCTCTCGAAGTAATCTGCCTGAAACAATAAAACTAAAAACACACGATTAGTTTTAGCAGTTTTACCGTGTAGGTTTATTGTTTAATGATTGAATCTTTGTTTGTCTTTTTCTTGTCAGAAAAGATTGCGTGAATATGATTTTTTATTCGAATATTTTGACATGCTTTTTGCTCTTTTCAATTCTTCTGCATCTCTTCCCGAAGAAAGATTCGTGGAGTTTGAGTTCTGTTGATTCCGGCTTGTTGAATTGAATAAAATTGCGGGTGAATTTTGTGTTAAGCCCAAAAAACTCTTCAGTTTGCTGAAGAGCTAACTGAAGAGTTTCTATGTTGGAATTTTACGTTTGTTCTTATAAAGTTACTCCCAATACTATGAATGCATCTTTTGCATTTGGATTGAAACCCAATACGCTGTAAACGGGTAGGCTGAACTTGTCTGTAATTTCAACTGCTTTGCTTAATTTTAATGAGATGTTGGTGATTCCAAATCCAGTAGTTCCAAAGTTTAAACTTTCTCCGGTAACACCTCCTATCATCAATTTAGCGTTTTCTGAAATTGGATATCCCAGTTCAAAATAAGTTGAATAAGCTTGGCCACCATCGCTTTTCTTGTCAGCGCCGGCAAGCATCGCGTTCAAAGAAACGCTTAAAGGGAAAGATTCTACCCCGGCATAATTCAATGAACCTTCAAAAACGTGACCATCGTAATCGAAATAATTGCCACCTGTAAAGTTCCAGTTGTAGTCTGTTACTGTAAGTGAAAATAAGCTCGAAAAAGCGTAAGTTGCATAAAGGTCAACTTCTTTTACAGATCCAAGAACTCCGTACGAACCCCATGATCCAATTGTTAATCCACCTAAAGTGTAAGTGAGTGAAGGTTGAATGTTAGGAGTTCCGTTGGTGTAGGTGAGGTCTTGCTGAACGCCACGCCATACATAATTACTTACAATGTCTGTTCCTACGGCAAACTGAGCTTTTGCTGATGAGAATGAAATTAGTGTTAATGCTGCTACTGCTAAAATTTTTACTGTTTTCATGCTTTTTTGTTTTAAAAAGTTAGTAATTGTTTGTGAGTTATTGTTATATTTATTGCTATTTTTGTTTGTAAAAGATATATAATTCTTTTAAATGATATCAAAGTGATATTTATATTTTGCAAATTTAGACATAATGATACTTTTTGTAAAACAATAATTGAGTTTGTATATTAAAAAAACTATTAATATTTCAAAATGACGCCATATTTGTATTTTATTGAATAAAGTGAAATATATTTATCTGTTTATGTGATAAAATGAAATGAAGCACTGCCTGAAATAATGAAAAATAAAAACAGATGGAGTCAGAAAAATATAGTTTTTAAATTGAAACAACTATTCCAGTCGGAAAATAGGAGGTTGATATAATGAGATATCTGTTGATAAACATGTTTTACGACATAAAAAAGGAGTCAAATATTTTTGACTCCTTATATATTAAAGGTGTTTTTTAGTCAATCTCCATTTGGAGATTCTTTCGTAGTTTTTCTAAAACAGGATTTTTTTCTATTAGTTGTTTATATCTTTCTTCAGGAGATGTGGTACGTAGACTATCATTATCTTCATTTAGTCGAATATTTATATTGATGTTGGCGTTTCTGAGTTGCCTTCGTAAATGTAAAAGGATATCTGGCATCATTTTTCTCATCTCATTCTCCTGAATAACATTGCTCACTTCAATTTCATACTCACCATCATTTAATTTTGCTGGTCGGTAGTTTTGTAGGAAACTTACCACTCTTACCTGATCAGGAATGGTTTTTCCAAAATCTTTCCAGGCATTAAAGAAATCATCATCCCCGAAGTCTTCCATTGTATTGTATGTTGTTTCTGGATTCGGTTCATTCAGAAGTAGAGTTTCAGCAACAGGCTTTTGTTTTTGCGTGATTGAAATGGATACCGGACGTTGATGGGTTACAATCGAATCAGTGGTGTTTTCTTGCTTCTTTTTTTCTTCGATCTTTACTACCGGTTTTGAAATTGATTCAGGAGCATTTTTTATTTCAGCCGATTTGTCGTTTAATTTGGGAGATGTGATGGTTTTATCGACATTAATTTTTTCGATAGACGGTTTTTCGTCATCAATTATTGTTTTTTTTTTATCCGGTAGCTGGCACAACCGGATTAGCATTAATTCAACAAGAAGTCGTTTATTTTTACTTATTCGATAATCCAGATCACAATCGTTGGAAATTTTCAGCGCATTAAATAGGAAATCAGAACTACAATCGATAGCTTGCTTTTGATATCTCTGTCCGATATCAGCACCAACTTCCAGAAGTTCTATTGTTTCCGGATCTTTACATACTAACAAATCTCTGAAATGACTGCTTAAGCCTGTTACAAAATGATGAGCTTCGAAGCCTTTATTAATGATTTCGTTGAGAATCAGCAATGATTGAGTCACATTGCCACTAAGAAAATGTTTCGTAAGCCTGAAATAGTACTCATAATCAAGTACGTTAAGATTATCAATTACTCCCTGATAGGTGATGTTGTTACCACAAAAGCTCACGAGTTGGTCGAAAATGGATAGGGCATCGCGCATACCTCCATCGCTTTTTTGAGCTATCACGTTCAATCCATTTACATCTACGGTAACGCCTTCGTTTTGTGCGACATATTGTAAATGTTTTACAGTGTCAGCTACTGTTATCCGGTTAAAATCGTAAATTTGGCAACGTGAAAGTATGGTCGGGATAATTTTATGCTTTTCTGTGGTGGCCAAAATAAAAATGGCATGCGCAGGAGGTTCTTCCAGTGTTTTCAGAAATGCATTAAAGGCTCCTTGCGACAGCATGTGTACTTCGTCTACTATATATACGCTGTATTTGCCTATTTGCGGCGGTATTCTTACCTGCTCTATCAGTGTGCGGATATCGTCCACGCCGTTGTTCGAGGCAGCATCCAGCTCGTGTATGTTATAAGATCTTTGTTCGTTGAACGACTTACACGATTCACATTCGTTACAGGCTTCAAAATCGGAAGTTAAATGTTCGCAGTTAATTGTTTTTGCAAAGATACGTGCACAGGTAGTTTTACCCACACCACGAGGTCCGCAAAAAAGGTAAGCATGTGCCAAATGATTACTTTTTATCGCATTTTTCAGTGTGGTAGTCAGGGCATGTTGTCCTACTACCGATTGAAAGGTGGAAGGACGGTATTTTCGAGCTGATACTATAAAATTCTCCATGCTTTTTTGGGGTTCATACAATCTATTGCAAAGATAATCATTAAACGCAAAATTCAATTGTTTTTGATAAAATCCGTTTTATTATATTTGATTGAATGAATTGTTTAGGTATAAGTGTCAGTTATACTGTTTATTAATTGTAGTATGTCATCTTGTTTTTACAAAAGTACTACATCAAATATATAAGAAATATTCTTATCTTTGCAATTGATCATAATAGTAAATATTCATAATCGTAATGTTGGTCGTTTCAAAGATATGGAGTTTTATCAGGCGATTTATTCTTAATAAATACGTCGTGGTTTTGGTAGGCTTCGGTGTGTGGGTTATTTTTTTTGATGCTCATAATTTGGTGAGTCGCTGGGAAACTTCAAGAAGACTGAATGACTTGCAAAAGGAGTATGATTATTATGAAAAAGTAATAAAGGAAAATAAGGAAAAAATGAATCTCCTCAAAAATGATAATTCATATCTTGAGAAAGTTGCACGAGAAAAGTATCATATGAAGAGTAAGGATGAAGAAATTTTTATAATAGAAGAATGATGCTTGAAAAAACAAAAATTAATTTGCTTGTTTTTAGTGGAACAATTGCGACTGTTGGTGCTTTAGGTCAGGTTTTCTCATTTAAGATTGCACCATATGTGTTTTCGGTTGGAGCTTTAGGTTTAATTGTTCTGAGTTTTATTACTATGCAGCAATTTACTTCTGACGATTTTCGGATGAAAAGATTGTACAGGATTAATTTTATAACCAGCTTGTTTTTGGCCTTATCGGCATATCTGATGTTCACCTCATCGAGTCTGTGGGTGCTCGCAATTTTGATTTATGCTGTTAATGCTTTGTTTTTAAGTTTTAGAATAAAGTGAACAAGCAAAATATAATAAAAAAGCGAATCCAACCGGATTCGCTTTTTTATTATTCAAATACTGAAAAAATTATTTTTTTGTCGCAGCATATCTTTCATTCAGCAGTTGGGTTATTTCTTCAGTGATATCATAACCATCTACGGCGTATAAAATATTATCACTTGAAGTGTTACTGAAGATAACATCATATTTATGATCTTTGTTGTATATTTTCAGGAAGCTATTAATGGTATCTCGCAGTTGTTCGCTTAATTTTTGTTGTACCTGCATAAGTTGTTGACTGAGTTTGCCATCTAATTCCTGTAAATCTTGTTGCTTTTTTAGTAATCTCGATTGCTCTTGTTCGGCTCTTTCCCGACTCAAAAAGGCATTATTCTCAAGTTTCCGCTGGAATTCGTTCATTTCGACCTGAAGCTGGCGGGCACGGGTATTCACGTTTAATCTGGAGTCTTCTTGTTTCTTAATAAGCGATTCGTTGGCTTCTTTGGCAAACTGATAGTTCGAGAGCAGAGAGTCAACATTGATGTAAGCGATCGGGAGTTTCTTTCCACAGATGGTATCTCCTTTAGTGATTATAACTTTTCCATTTTGGGTTTTCTGTACACCGAAGACTTTTACAAATAAAACAATTACTGCAATTAATAATACAGCATTTAAGATGAGTGATACGTTTTTCATGCGCTTTTTTATGTAAGACTTTTTAAATTATATCGTTTATATTTAGTTCTTTAAACGAGTATTTTGCTTTTTTCTGGGCGTCTCTATCCTGGCTTGTTGCACAGGATATACCTTTGTTTTTCAGATGTTCGTTTCCTCCAATGTGGATATTTGGAAATTCACCGGATTTTGTAAAAAATATTCTGTATCCAAGAATCAGAACACCTAAAAAAAGAAGAATGAATGATATAATAAATACTTTAATCATAAGGGATTTGTTGAAACGGATACAAAGATAATTTTTTTGACAATGTATAGTCTTTCCTGTTATCAATTTTTAGGAATTTGAATGTTTTGTTGCTTTTTTTAACGTAGATGTTTTGTTGTGTCTTATACGATAAAGCTGGGAACAATATGTTGATATTTAATATGATATATGTGTTTTTGTCTCGTGAAACCTATTGGCTTGATCTATATTGCTGATTTATGGATTACTTGCTTTTCTTGTTTTTAATTTTTTGATTTGTTCCTGTAAATCAATAATTTCCTTTTCCTGATGATTAATCGTCTTCAGGAGTTCGTTGAGTTCCTCGTTTTCAATGGTTGTCGGGTATTGCGCGTCGACTCTTTCCAGAAAATCAGCTAAAACATTCATGTAATTAATAAACGCTTCGTATGGTGAATCATAATTTGAATTATAGGGATCTTTATGACTCATATACCGGAAATGATCTGTTTCCTGAAGCAATAGCCAGTCGTGCTGAAGTGGTTTGTCGGAGCAGAGATGCACCCGTTCGCTCACGGCATAAAGTTTATTTAATGCTTCGTTTTGAAGATCGTTTCCATTCCATGCACTTAAATCTTTTTCTTGTCCAACCCAGCTGATAGGGTAGGCTATTGCAAGAGACTCAGAACTGTCGATGAGTTTCGAACATTCGGTTGGAGTGACAAAATTCATTTGTTTTTCCATTGCAAAATAAGGTAATGCTTTAAAGAAATCGAAAAAGCCGGTTTCGGGTTTGTTCATAATTCCGAATACATCATATCCCATCCAAATGTTTACTACAGGTTCTTCGGCAGGTAAGGAGGAAAGCCAACCCGCAAATTTATCGGCGGTAAGCGGGAATTCGTTCCATTGATGATTCGAAAAACGAAATGATAAATCGTCGCTGAATTTTTGATTCCGTACCAAAAGTTTCACCTTTGGAATATAAGAGTGACTATAAATATAATTTGGACTTTTCCACCCCAGAATGTGTTTGGCTTCGTCAATCAAAATGGTTTTGTATCCCATTTTTGATACCATTTCTCCAATTTCGTCGGAGTAAATCAGTTCAGTGTTGCGAAACGCAGTAGGTTTTTTCCCGAACAATTCTTCTGTTTTGGCAGCATGTAGCGCTACCTGTTTTTCGAACTCAGTGGCGTTGTATACTGAAGCCAAAGAATGGGCATAAGGTTCAGCAAGAAATTCAACACTTCCTGTTTTGGCCAACTCTTTGAAGCTATCTATTACTTCTGGCGCATATTGTTCGAGTTGTTCGATGGCTATTCCAGAGATTGAAAAAGCACATTTAAATTTACCGTTTGAACTCCGGATCATGTCCGCAATCGTCCTGTTTGCATTTAGATAGGATACTTCTACATTCCTGCGGATACGTTCTTCGTTTTGAAAATCATCGTAATAATAATGATCTTGTCCTATTTCGAAGAAACGGTATTTTTTTAATCTGTATGGATTATGTATCTGAAAATAAAAACAAATGTTACGCATATAGGTGGTTTGATTGATGTTAAAAATATTGATTTACATTACGCTATTATAGATGTTACGAACTTTTATTCCGGCATCGAACCATTTAATATTGTTGACTTCTTCGCGTCCGAGTTCTCTCAGACTTCTGTACATAGCGGGATTTTTTACAATGCTGTAAATAGCATCGGCCATGGCATCAATATCCCAATAATCGGTTTTAATTGCGTGATTCAGTATTTCTGCACAGCCCGATTGTTTGGATATGATAGTGGGTGTACCAACCTGCATGGCTTCGAGCGGAGAAATTCCGAAAGGTTCCGATACGGAAGGCATGATGTACACATCGCTTTCGGCAAGCATTTCGTGTACCTGACGGCCTTTCAGAAACCCGGTGAAATGAAACCTGTCGGCAATACCACGTTTAGCCGTTAAATCAATCATAGCATTCATCATGTCGCCACTACCAGCCATTACGAACCGCACATTTTTTGTTTTTTGAAGTACCTTATGGGCTGCTTCTACAAAATATTCAGGCCCTTTCTGCATTGTGATTCTGCCTAAAAAAGTAACCACTTTGTCTTTTCTCGGGGTTTTGGTGAACGAATCGGCATCGGGTAACGGCTCTACTGCGTTGTGGACTGTTGTCACTTTTCGGGGATCCTGATAATATTTTTCAATGACTATTTTTCTGGTCAATTCGCTGACTGTAATGATGTGATTGGCTTCATCCATTCCACGTTTTTCAATATTGTAAACAGTTGGATTTACCTGTCCTCTGCTACGATCGAAATCGGTAGCATGAACGTGGATAACCAGTGGTTTCCCACTGATATGTTTGGCAAAGACACCGGCAGGATAGGTCAACCAGTCGTGGGAATGTATTATGTCAAAATCGAGTTGA
>WSSedL1CaDRAFT_10002170_pt1 | contig 10253 bp, 10 predicted proteins | sample WetSurSL1Cattail_FD_9464 | JGI IMG/M metagenome (IMG submission 9464)
TGACCTCGACCGTGGTGCCGGTGGCACGTGCCACCGGTTTGAGCTCACCGGTCTGGCCTTCCAGAAGATAAGCATGATTTTGGCCGCTAGCCCTTGAAGATATTGCGCAGTCAGCTATTGAGTTGATAGCTGCGAGTGCCTCACCCCGAAAACCCATGGTGCCCACAGATTCCAGGTCGGCCAGACTGCCGATCTTGCTGGTGGCGTGGCGTTTGAGGGCAATTGGCAATTCGTCGGGCAGGATGCCGCTGCCGTCGTCTTCCACGCTGATCAGGCGCACACCACCGGCCAGCAGCCGCACGGTGATCTGGCTGGCACCGGCGTCCAGCGCGTTGTCGACCAGCTCACGCACCACCGAGGCGGGGCGCTCCACCACCTCACCAGCGGCAATCTGGCTGATGAGTTCGTCGGGCAGTTCACGGATCGGGCGGCGGGCTGGGGCAGAGGTGTCGTTCACAGAAGGTTGGGGCAGAAAGCAAAAAAGATCGAGTACTGGCAACACCAAAGCAGCAAAGTTGTGGGTGTTGCGGGTCAGTCGATCAGTCTAGCCGTTTTGAGACTGCCATCCTGGACACATGGTTGTCACCACCGGGACGTGCCGGGGCGCAGGACGTTGATTAAAACGACACAACGTGTTGCGCGCTTTCTTCTCCACCAGCGGCCTGTGTTGCTCAGGCCGCCGTGGCCGCTTTAAATCAACCCGGTCAACTTGCCCAGTAAAAAGCCAACCAGGCACGAGGTGCTCACGCCAATCAACCCTGGCAGGATGAAGCTGTGGTTGATCACATATTTGCCAATGTGGGTGGTACCAGAGCGGTCAAACTGGATGGCAGCCAAGTCGCTGGGGTAGGTGGGCAGGATGTAGTAGCCATAAGACGCCGCCGCAAAAGCCACGATATAGCCTGGTGGCACACCAATGGCCAGACCTACCGGCACCATGGCGCTGATCGCTGCCGCCTGCGAATTGACCAGTTTGGAAACCAACAACAGCGCCACCGCGTAGGTAGGTCCAGGGTTTGGTTCTGACCAGCTCGGTCAGTGCCACTTTGAGCTCATCCAGATGCGCGTCAAACACCGTGTCGGCCATCCAGGCGATACCAAACACCGCCACCACAGCGATCATGCCTGCACGAAACACCTCGGTCTTGCCGATGGTGGAGGGGTCGGTCTTGGTCAGCATGATGATCAGGGCGCCAGCCAGTAGCATGAACATCTGGATGCTCAGCACCATCGACAGCGGTTTGCCGTTTACCAATGGGCGCAGCACCGGGAAAGCACCCATGATCGCCACCACGGCAATGGAGCCGATGAAGATCCACATGGCGATCCACTGGTCACGCGACAAGATCTTGCCCATCAGCGTGGCGCTTTCGCCGTAAACGATCTGGCGTTGGACTGGGTCAGCAATGCGGGCCTGAAAAACCGGGTCGTCCTTCAGGTCTTTGCCCCGGAACCAGCTGAAGATACCAATCATCAGCACCCCGCTCAAAGTCGACGGGATGGTGATTGACAGCACCTGGATGAAGTCAATGATGTGGCCGTTGACCGGCACCTTGGCCAAAAACGCCACCAGCGACACGATGGCCACAGACACCGGGCTGGCCAGAATGCCCATCTGGGCGGCAATCGATGAGGCCGCCATGGGCCGCTCGGGGCGGATGTCGTTTTTGATGGCGATGTCGTAAATGATCGGCAACATGGTGTAGACCACATGGCCGGTGCCGCACAGAATGGTCAGCGTGGCGGTGGTGAACGGAGCCAGGATCGACACGTATTTGGGATTGCGCCGCAGTAATTTTTCAGCCCCCATCAACATCACCTCCAGCCCGCCTGATGCTTGTAGCGTGGCCGATGCCGCGACCACAGCGATGATGGTCAGCATCACGTCCACCGGTGGTTTGCCAGGGGTCAGCCCGAAGACAAAGGTCATGATGACGATGCCAATGCCGCCCAGCAGCCCGAGCGCCACACCGCCTTTGCGTGCGCCGTAAAACAGGCAGATCAGGATGACTGCAAGTTGCAGCAGGATGTCCATAGTTGTCTCCTTAAAGTCGCCCGAATTGTATTTTTTGAAGCAGAGCGCGCCTAGGCCTGGTCCATGGAAATGATTGACCCAAATCATCTTATGGTCAAAGAAAGGGAGACGCATTGCAAGATGCAGCGTCAGCCAGAACCCCTAGACGCGGTGACCGGTAGGTGCAGGCGGAGATAATCCCGCCCTATGGACATTCTGATAACACTCTTCGATTTCATTCTGCACGTGGACAAACACCTCGAAGCGTTTGTACAAAGCTACGGTGCCTGGGTCTATGCGTTGCTGTTTTTGATCATTTTTGTCGAGACCGGCGTCGTGGTCATGCCATTTTTGCCGGGTGACTCGCTGTTGTTTGTGGTGGGCGCCATGTGTGGTGTCGGACTCATGAGTTACCCGCTGACGGTGGCACTGTTGCTGGCGGCCGCGATCCTGGGCAACCAGTCCAACTACACCATTGGCCGTTACTTCGGCCCCAAGGTGTTTGCTTGGGAAGACTCACGCTGGTTCAACAAAAAGGCCTTTACTCAGGCGCACGCGTTCTACGAAAAGTACGGCGGCGTCACCATTGTGGCGGCGCGTTTTATGCCGTTTTTACGCACCTTTGCGCCGTTTGTCGCCGGGGTGGCGCAGATGACACGCAGCCGTTTCACCCTGTTTGATGTGCTGGGTGGCACGCTGTGGGTGGGCGGCATCGTCACCGTGGGTTATTTCTTCGGCAACATTCCGTGGGTGAAATTGCATCTGGACAAGATCATCTGGGCGACGATCCTTTTGCCGGGGCTGTTTGTGCTGGTGGGCGCTTGGCGTTCGCGCACCAAAGCTGCCTGACACGGTTTTGTTCTGGCCGGGTGTTTTATCCCAGGCGTAACCAAGCGGCCAGAGCCAGGGCGGCCAGGCAGGCCCAGCCCGAAAATAACCAACGCCACAGCGGCCAGCGCGGTACAAAGCCAACACCATTGACCAGTCCGGCGCTCATGGCCCAAAAAACCAGCATCGCCAAACCGTGGTCGGCAGCGCCGTCTGCCTTGGCAAACACAAACGGGTAGATGCTGGCGCCGACCATGATGAACAGCGCCACCGCCAAACTCAGCGGCCGCATTTTGGGAGCCCTGATCGCTGGCCTTGTTTTGTCCACGGTGGTCATCATTCTTTGGTAGCTCTGGCGTCTTTGCGTGCTTGTTGGTTCTCGCCCCACAAGGCATTCAAGATGGCCAGAAGAACCGCAAAACCTATGCCCAAAACCCAAGTGAAGTACCACATATCAATCCTTGTTGCAGTTTGGAAACCGCTCTAAACCTAGATACAAGCAAGTCATAACGCATGCCTTTTTTTAGTAGGCTGCGTGATCGTTCTCCCGGATGTAAGCGGCGGTCACTTTGCCGCGCATCACGCTGTAGGCCCAGGACGTGTAGACGATGATCATCGGCATGAAAATCATCGTGGCCCAGAACATCACGCCCAGTGTCAAGTGGCTCGATACGCTGTCCCATACCGTCAGGCTGGATGCCAGGCTGGTGCTGGACGGCATCACAAACGGGAACATGGATGCGCCTGCGGTGCCAATGACACCAACGATGGCCAGCGATGAGCTGATAAAGGCGATCAGGGTATGACGCATGACCACCAACACAGCGGCCACCGCTGCACCCAGAACGCCCAGCGCAGGCAGTAGCCACATCAGGGGTTGTTGCCCGTAGTTGGCCATCCAGGCACCCGCTTCGCGCACCACGGTTTTGGACAGCGGGTCAGGCATGGCCGACGCATTGACCACCGAGGTGATGCGGTAGCCATCAATCGACTGCAGCCAGAAGCCTGCGGCGACGAAAGCCAGGATCATCACCAGGGCCGCACCCATGGTGGCCCGGATGGTGCGCGCCTGAATGATGCCCTCAGTGCGGTGTGCCAGATAGCTGCCGCCTTGCATGGTGATCATCGCGGTGCTGACCACGCCGGTCAGCAGGGCAAACGGGTTGAGCAGTTGCCAGAACGAGCCGGTGTAGGTAGAGACCAGGTAGGCGTCAAACTGGAACGGCACACCCTGCAGCAGGTTACCAAACGCCACACCAAAAATCAGCGGAGGCACCGTACCGCCAACAAACAGGCCCCAGTCCCAGACACTGCGCCAGGTGGTGTTGGCTATTTTGCTGCGGTAGTCAAAACCCACCGGCCGGAAAAACAGCGCCCACAGCACCAACAACATGGCCCAGTAAAAGCCGCTGAACGCCGTGGCATACACCAGCGGCCAGGCGGCAAAAATGGCCCCACCGCCGGTGATGAACCAGACCTGGTTGCCGTCCCAGTGCGGCCCCACGGTGTTGATGATGACGCGGCGCTCCACGTCGTTGCGGCCAACAAAAGGCAGCAGGGTGCCCACACCCATGTCGTGGCCGTCCATGATGGCAAAGCCGACCAGCAGCACACCCACCAGCAGCCACCAGATGATTTTCAGAGTTGAATAGTCAAACATGATGCTGTTCCTTCAGGCGGATGTGACGGGGGTGTGTGGACTAATATCATTTTGATAGCGACCGGTACCCAGGCTGCCTGGGCCCATGCGCGAAAACTTGAACATCAAGAACATTTCCACCACCAGCAGCACGGTGTAAAAACCGATGAAGCCAGCGAGTGAGCCATACAGGTTGCCCACGCTCAGGGTAGACACCGACATGTGGGTGGGCAGCACGCCATAAATCGTCCAGGGTTGGCGGCCATACTCGGCCACAAACCAGCCCAGTTCACACGCCACCCAGGGCGCGGGCAGCATCCACAGCGACCACTTCAAAAGCCATGGCTTTTGCTGATACGAGCTTCTGATCGTGCTGTAAAACGCCAACCCAAACAGCACCAGCATGGCAAAGCCCAGGCCCACCATGATGCGAAAGCCCCAGAACATGGGCAGGACGCGTGGCACCGTGTCGTTGACGGCCTGCTCAATCATCTCGGGCGTGGCTTGGTTGACATTGAGTACATATTTGCGTAGCAACAGGCCAAAGCCCAGGTCGGCCTTGTAACGTTCGAACGCTTGCTTGGCGGCCGGGTCTTCGCGGTTGGCGCGCAAGGCTTCCAGTGCACTGACGGCCTTGATGCCCTGCACAATGCGTTCGCGATTTTTCGCTTTGATTTCATGAATGCCCGGAATTTCCTTGCTCAATGATCGGGTGCCGAGAATGCCCATGACCCAGGGAATTTCGACCTCCCAGTCGTTTTTTTGTTCGGCTTCGTTGATACCCGCCAGCAGAGCCAACCCGGCAGGTGCTGGCTTGGTTTCCCACATGGCTTCCATGGCGGCAAGTTTGGTTTGCTGGGCTTCACCCACGGTGTAGCCGGATTCATCCCCCAGCACAATCACCGAACAGACGCTGGCCAGGCCAAAGGCCGCTGCCACCCGGAAACTGCGTTTGGCAAACTCGATGTCACGGCCCTTGAGCAGGTACCAACTGGAGATCGACAGCACAAACATGGCCCCGGTGACGTAGCCCGCCGAGACGGTGTGGACAAACTTGGCTTGCGCATCAGGGTTGAACAATACGGCCCAGAAGTCGGTCATTTCCATGCGCATGGTCAGGTAGCTGAACTCCGAGCCCACCGGGTTTTGCATCCAGCCGTTGGCAATCAGAATCCACAGTGCCGACAGATTGGTGCCCACCGCCATCAACACAGTCACCATCAGATGCTGGTTTCTGGAGAGCCGGTTCCAGCCAAAGAAAAACAGGCCGATCATGGTCGACTCAAGGAAAAACGCCATCAAGCCCTCAATCGCCAACGGTGCGCCAAAGATGTCACCCACATAGTGCGAGTAGTAGGCCCAGTTGGTGCCAAACTGGAACTCCATGGTGATGCCGGTGGTGACGCCCAGGGCAAAGTTGATACCAAAGAGCTTGCCCCAGAAGCGGGTCATGTCTTTCCAGATGACGTTGCCGGTCATCACATAAACACTCTCCATGATGACCAGTATCCACACCATGCCGAGCGTGAGCGGCACAAACAGAAAGTGATACAGCGCGGTGACCGCAAACTGCAAGCGCGACAAATCCACCAATTCATTCGAAATCACGGCTGTTCTCCTTTTTTACCTGTGGCAACACCTGGCGAAAGCATCTGGTCGGACACCAGCTTTGCATCTACCGCCACGCGCTGGTCATGGAAAAACACCCACCACAGACTTGTCAGCACCACGAGCTTGACCATCACAGCAATGACCAGCTTGGTGACGAGGGACTTATCGGAGGTTTTCATGGCATCAACGGCGGCGGCACACACATATGTTTATCAACATCTGTGCCAGCACCTCGGAAAAGCAAAAAATGCCTTTGTTCTCAACATGATCTAGGTCAATTTTTGAGCCTGCTTCAGCTGCCAGGAGCTGTCAAAAATGACATTTCCGTCAAAAATGGCAGGTAATGGAGTGCTTGCCTGACAGGTTGTCAGTGCTGGCAAAACTCAGTTGCGCCAGTTGTCCAACGGCGGTGGCTGAGCATTTGCCACCGTGGCAGATCACCACGATGTTGTGGGGCCGTTGGGCTTCAAATTCATGCGGTATTGGTTGGCCTGTTGGCGCTTCTAGCCGTGCTCGGTGGCGGGTGGCAACACGATGGTGAAGTTGGTCACACCATCCTGCGAGGTGGCTGCGATGTGTCCGCCGTGTGCTGTGACGATTGAGCGGGTGATGGCCAGCCCCAGGCCTGTGCCTTCTGAGCTGCGCTGGCGCGACGGGTCGGCGCGGAAAAAGCGGTCAAACACCCGCTCCAGCAAATCGGCAGGGATGGGGTCTCCGATGTTTTTCACGGCAATTGAAATACCGGTGGCCGAGTTCACCAGTGTGATCTGCACACAACTGCCCGGGTTGGCATGGCGGATAGCGTTGGATAACAGATTGCCCAGAGCCCGGCGCAGCATCAGCCGGTCAGCCAACAGCTGGGCCTGGCCGGATAACTGCAACTCCAGGTGTTTGTCTTCCGCCACCGCCTCGTAATAGGCGAGCAGGGCGCGCACCTCATCGGCCAGGTCCACGGTGTCCAGGTGCGGCACCACCAAGCCGTTGTCTGCCTTGGCCAGCAGCAGCATGTCGGAGATCATGCGCGCCATGTGCTCCAGCTCCTCGGCGTTTGATTCAAGCACGGCGTGGTAGTTGTCGGCGCTGCGCGGGCGCGACAGTGCCACCTGGGTCTGTGTCATCAGGTTGCTGACCGGGGTGCGCAACTCGTGTGCGATGTCACTGGAGAAGTCCGAAAGCCGGGCAAACGCCACTTCCAGCCGGGACAACATGTCGTTGAGGGACGCGGCCAGCTCTGCCAGCTCCACCGGCAGGCGCTGCACCGGCAGGCGGTGGCTGAGTTGTTGTGCGGTCACCACCTGCGCCTGGGCCCGCATGGCCCGCAGCGGGGCCAGACCACGGCGCACCACCACCCAGCCCAGCACACCGGTCAGGGCGGCGGCACCGGCCACAAACAGCCACAGGGTCTGCAAAAAAGAGCGCATGTAAGCCTGGTGGTGACCCATGTCCACGGCCACCGCCACATACACCGTGGCTGCTTGCGTGGCCGTGCCTGGCGCAGCCAAGGCCACTTGCCCGGCCAGGGCGCGGTAGGTCTGGCCTGACAGTGTCCACAGCGCGGTTTGGTTGGTCCGCTGGTTGGCCTGGGTAACGACCAGCTCAGGCGCAAAACCGGCGTGTTCGGTGGCAAAGATGACCGACTGGTGGCTGTCCAGCAGAAGCACCTCCAGGCCGGGGTGGCCCACCAGTGAGCGCGCCAGCTGGTGGGTGTAGGGTATCAAGTCCTCGGGGGAGGCAATGCCTTGCAGGCCCTGGCGGATCAGCGCCATCTTGCCCGACAGTTGCTCCATGTCCAGCTCTTCAAAGTGTTGTTCGACCGATGTGGCGACAACCCAGCCCAACAGCAGCAGCACTGCGGTGGCGGCGGTCACAAACATCAGTGTCAGCCGCCGGGTCAAGGACAGCCGGGGCCAGGGCAAGGTGATCAGGGCGCGCAAGCCGCGTTCTCCAGCACATAACCCATGCCACGCACGGTGTGGATGAGTTTGGGCTCAAAAGCATCGTCCACCTTGGCGCGCAAGCGGCGCATGGCGACCTCGATCACATTGGTGTCACTGTCAAAGTTCATGTCCCACACCTGAGAGGCAATCAGCGAGCGTGGCAACACCTCGCCCTGGCGGCGCAACAGCAGTTCCAGCAGGGCAAATTCCTTGGCCGTGAGGTCGATGCGTTTGCCGGATCGGTTGACACGCCGTCGCAGCAGGTCCAGCTCCAAGTCAGCGGCTCGCAAGACCGACATCTCAGGTGTTTTGTTGCCACGGCGCAGCAGGGTGCGTACGCGGGCCAGTAATTCCGAGAACGCAAACGGCTTGACCAGGTAGTCATCGGCGCCGAGTTCAAGCCCCTTGACCCGGTCGTCCACCGCGTCGCGGGCGGTCAGGAACATCACCGGCATGTCTTTGCCAGAGCGGCGAATTCCCGCCAGCACCGCCCAGCCGTCGGTGCCGGGCAGCATCACATCCAGGATCGCCAGGTCGTAGTGGTCGGTCAGCGCCAGGTGCAGGCCGTCGCTACCGTGGCGCGTCAGGTCGACCGTGAAACCGGCCTCGGTCAGGCCTTGTTTCAGGTAGTCACCGGTTTTGGGTTCGTCCTCGACGATGAGGATTTTCATGACAGTTTTCCTGGGTGGCTGGGCGAGGCGCCATTGTCCCCCGGCGTATCGCACGTGGGCGCCAGATAACAGAAATGTAATCCGCCGGTCAGCTTGTTGTGGGGGCCGGGTGGACACACTCGGTGGTCTGGATGGTGTTTAGCCTTTTTTTCCCCACTTTGTTTCAAGGAAATACGATGAGAGCCCTTATATCAAATGGTGTGTTTGCTATTGTTTTTGCTTCTTTTTCTCTGGCGAATGCGCAGATGGACCACAGCAGCATGCATGGCAGCCCCGCCGCCAAAAAGGCCTCTGCCAGTGTCGATGCCATGGGTGAGGGCACGGTCAAAAAAGTCGATAAAACCAAAGGCACGGTGACACTGTCGCACGGTGCCCTGCCTAACGGCATGTCGCCGATGACGATGGCCTACCGCGTGAAAGACCGCAGCTGGCTCGACCGGTTACAAGCCGGGCAAACCATTCGTTTTGCCACCGATCCGGCCGACAACGACATGACCGTGACCCGGATTGAGCTGGTGAAGTGAGCCCCTTTCTGGCGCTGACGCCCATACCCACGAGGTTCCCCATGAAGTTTGTTGTTGCGGCAACCGCCGTGGTGGTGGCACTGGCCTGGGGTATGTCCACCAGTGCTCTGGCCGATGAGACCTTGCCCGGGGCCAGCGTCGAGAGTCTGCTGGCCGTGGCCCGAGAGCGCAACCTGGACACCACCGCGTTGCGCCAGGATGTGGTGGCAGCTACCGAGCGCGAGGTGCCCGCCGGTGCGTTGATGCCACCGCGTTTCAAGATGGAGTGGGAAGACGTGACCAAGGCCGGTGCGCAAAACCCAACGCTGATTCCGTCGGAGGTGGGCAGCGCCCGCTACACCCTGACGCAAGACCTGCCGTGGTCGGGCAAACGCGACCTCAAGCGTGCGATTGCCGCGCAAGAAACCCAGGCCGCCCAAGGCCGGGTGCAACAAAGCTGGGCCGACACCGCCGCACGCATCAAGACACTGTTTGCCCAGCGTTATTTGGTACAGGGCACACAACGCCTGCTAAATGAAAACCTGGACCTGTTGCTGCAACTGGAAAAGGTGATGCAAGTGCGTTACGAGGGCGGGCTGGCCACACAACAGGACATCACCCGCATCCATGTCGAGCACACCGGCATGCGCCTGGAACTGGCGGCGCTGGCCGGGGAATGGCGGCAAACCCAGAGCCGCCTGAACGCACTGCTAGCACGGCCAATAGATGCCCCGCTGGCAGCACCGGCGGGCCTGCGGCCCTTGCCTGCGCCGGACAGTCTGGATTTCAATCTGTTGTCTGAGCGGCTGCGTGCGACCAACCCGCAGCTTCAGGTGGCCTCGGCACTGGCCCGGTCGGCAGAAAAAAACAACGACTTGACGAGTAAGAACCGTTACCCGGACTTCACCGTGGGCATCAACACCACGCAGCGCCAGGGTACGGTCAATGAGTGGGGCCTGATGCTGGAGCTCAACCTGCCGATCCAGGGCGATGTGTTGCGTGCCCAGCGGCGCGAGGCACAGGCAACACTGGCGGCAGCGCAGGCTCGCC
>WSSedL1CaDRAFT_10002171_pt1 | contig 10247 bp, 8 predicted proteins | sample WetSurSL1Cattail_FD_9464 | JGI IMG/M metagenome (IMG submission 9464)
CACTAATTTTTTGGAATAACAATACTCTCTCCCACTTTTACAAGTGCATTCTTTTTCTTATTGGCTTTAATCAATTGTGCAACAGGAATATCGTATTTTTTAGATACCGTCTCAATCGTGTCACCTGCTTTAATAATATAAAGCTTCTCGGCTCCACTTGCCGTTGAAGGCGAAGAGACAGGCGTGACACCATAGGGAACAACGAGCTCCGTTTTAGGTTTAAGCGCTGTGTTTTTGATGTTATTAAGCTCCATCAATGTTTGAGAGCTCATTCCATATTTTTTAGCAACACTTTGAAGTGAATCACCTTTTTGACTCATATAAACGGCATATTTTTGAGGTTCTTTGCTTTGGTCAAAATTCTGGGTAAAAGCAACTTGACGATCTTGAGGGATATAAAGGTAGCTTTTCGTGCCTACAGGAGAAGTAAATGCGTGCTTCAGCTGTGGATTGTACGATTTTAACTCATGCACAGAAACACCAATGCTCTCAGCCACATCTTTGAGGTTAGTACCATTTTGAACGGTTACTTTCACAAACGTTGCATTATTGGCGCGGTTGAGAAGATACTCTGAGCCATTATCGAGCATAAAATCGGTACTGCCTGAGATAAAACTCATCATTAAAATTTTACGAATGTAAAGTCGGCTCTCTTTGGGAAGGTATTTTTGATTTTCATCGAGTAAAACGCTAATATCATCACTGCCAGCTTTAGCAATCGCTTTGGTAACAGCACCTTCGCCACAATTATACGCAAGGGCAGCGAGATACCATTTGCCAAACATATCGTGTAAACGTTTAAGATAAGCAATAGCAGCTTCCGTGGATTTGATAGGATCACGTCTATCATCCACAAAGGCATTGTTTGTTAAGCCATACAGACGTGCCGTTTCAGGAATAAATTGCCAAATGCCTGAAGCTCGTGCGGGAGAAGAAGAGAAAGGATCAAAACTGGATTCGGTCATGGCAAGGTATAAGAACTCTGTTGGAACGCCTGCTTCTTGCATCATTTTTTGCAAAACGGGAACAAAACGGTCGCCACTCTCTAACGTACGCAAAAAGTGTTTCGTCTTATAAATTTCAACATCTTCATTCATAGAGATAAAGATAGAATCTTTCAAAAAGGTATTTGGAAGATCAAAATTTTTAAGAGCGATGAGTTGTTTTTCGTAGTTATTGTCGGTATTTAAAAAAGCATGGAGACTCTGAAACAGAAGAAAAAGGGTTAAAATAACCTTATACATGCCTCTCCTTTATGGTGAAATTGTTGCTTACTATTTATTAGATTGTAGCTAACTTTATCTTTTCCAAAGCTTTAAAGAGTGTAAAAGCATTTTTTGAGGTCAAATTGTGAAGTTCTGTGACACTTATATTTAAAAGCTCTGACATCTTTTCTACAACCAAAAGTGTGTAAAGAGGCTCATTGCGTTTACCCCGATGGGGCATAGGTGTTAGGTAGGGAGCATCCGTTTCGATCAGCAGTTTATCGCGAGGAATGAGAGGTAAAACTTCAACCAAATTTTTTGCATTTTTAAAGGTTAACACGCCACCAATACCGAAATAAAAGCCATGCTGTGCTAAATCTAAAAGGTGTTTAGAAGCGTTATAACAGTGTAAAACACCCCCAATTTCGCCTGCTTTGCCTTCGAGTAAAAGACGCTTACTGTCATCGTTTGCATCGCGAATATGAACGATCAATGGCTTCTTTAGCTCTCTTGCAAGCGCAATTTGCTGGGAAAAAATATGCTGTTGTTGCTGTTTTTCAAGCTCTTTTTCGTAATCATCTTCAGGTAATCTAAAATAGTCTAATCCACACTCTCCCACCGCAATACACTTCTCATCTTTCAAAAAAGACCGGAGTATTTTTTCGTTATACTGTTCATGATGATAGGGATGAATTCCTGCGGCAAAAAAGATATGATCATACCGATGTGAGAGCTCTTGTGCATGGCTTAAATCATCACTATTTGCACCAGGGATAATGATACCTTGCACCCCATTTTCATACGCATTTTGAATGACCCAATCGACATCATCTTTAAACTGAATGTCATCTAAATGGCAATGGGTATCGATGATCATCTAGGCGACCTCGACTCTATTTTTACCATTATTTTTTGAGATATAAAGCGCTTGATCGGCTTGATTGATCATTTCATCTAAGCTTCCTAAATCGTTAAACGTGACGCCAATAGATGCGGTAATACTTACATTTTGAGCTTCTTTGGTTTTGATATGAAGCCCTGAAATCGCACTTTTGAGCTTAATAAAAAATTCCAATGCCTTTTTTTGTTCACTGTTTTTGAGCACGACGCAAAATTCATCGCCACCAAAGCGGGCGACAAAATGCTCATGCGTAAGATATTTTTTCAACACTCTGGCAAGTTCAACAATCACTGTATCGCCAACGCGGTGTCCTAACGTGTCATTGATCTGTTTAAAATTATCGATGTCAATCAATCCTAAGGCAAATGGTTCATTGTTCTTTTTTGCCTCTGCAAAATACTCGCGCATCTCATCAAAAAAGTAGCGTCTGTTTGCAAGACCACTTAAAAAGTCATTTTGCGCCATATCTTCAATCTGCGCAATGTACTCCAACGCATCGAGTGAATTGTTAATACGACACGCAATCTCTTCACGAGTAAAAGGCTTATTAATGAAATCGTTCGCACCGATTTTAAGGAATTTAGCCGAAATGAGCTCTTGATTACTCGCAGTCATCGCGATGATAGAGAGCTGATTTTTGCTGTAATGCTTGCGCACCTCTTTGGTGAGCTCAACCCCATCAATCACGGGCATTAAATAGTCGGTTAAAATGAGTTTTGTATCAGGATTATCTTTCAAAAATGCCAAAGCCTCTTCGCCATGTGCGGCAACCAACACTTTAAACATTTGATGGTGCAAGAGGGATTTGATTTGAGAACGCGTTACCATGGAGTCATCCACAATCATGACTTTGATATCGCGGTTTTTATGCAGGCGTTCTATGAGAGTAAAAATATAATTGACATCATCAATATTGCCTTTATAGACATAATCAATGACATCTTTTTTCAAAATAATTTCGCGAATCTCTTTGTCCATGGAGCCTGTGAGAATAATGGAAGGAATTTTATGCGATAAAATCATATCGACCACTTCACCATCGGGAGCATCGGGAAGATTAAGATCGAGAAGGGCTACGAAATAGTCATTGCTCTTTTCAACCAGCTCTTGCGCTTCTTTAAAACTGTACGCGGCATCTATATCAAAATCAAGACTGGATTCCATTTTTTTAATGATCAGTTTTGAAAGCGCTTTGTTGTCTTCGACGATTAAAATTTTTTCTCTCACCATTCACGTATCCTAATGATTACATGTAATTTGATAAACTCCTGACCTTAGAGAGTCACACAAGCAAAAAGGGTATGGAAGAAGTTTTGTAGATTGTAACATAAAAATGCGAGGAGTTTTCTAAAAAGAAGCAGACGGTGGGATAATCCACCGTCTTAAAAATTCTCTGAAATCCCTAGATTAAGGGATCATCCATGTAAAGATATACGCTTGTGCCATCGTCATAAGACCAATAATCGTCACAAGAATAAGGCTGTGTTTGACCGTAAATCTAAAGAGGTCTGACTCTTTTCCAACAATACCAGCTGATGCGCATGCAATCGAAATGGATTGAGGAGAGATCATTTTTCCACACACACCACCAGTAGTGTTAGCAGAAACCATCAATGTCTCATTCAGCCCTAACTGATGCGCTGTGGATTGCTGTAATCCGCAGAAAAGCGCGTTGGAAGAGGTGTCTGAACCGGTGAGGAATACGCCTAACCATCCCAAGATTGGAGAGAAGAATGGGAAAAGGAATCCAGTATTTGCCAGAACCAATGCTAAGGTTGTTGACATACCTGAGTAGTTCATCACAAATGCAAAGCCCAAAACCATACCGATAGATAAAATAGCCCATTTGAGTTCAAACAAAGTCTCACCCATCGTTTTAACCGCCATTTTGACGTCCACTTTAAGCACAATCATCGAGATAAGTGCTGCAAAAAATATCGCCGTTCCTGTAGCTGAAATGGGGTTAAAGGTATAAATGACAGGGAATGCTGATGGTTTTGCCACAATCGGTGCCATTTTAAAAATAGCATTGCTAATACTGGTAAACTCAAAGTTGAAAATGGTGCCTGCCATAATCGCACCCTTAGCAAAATAGGCTTTAAATGCATTGGTTGTCCAAATCGTAACCATAACCGAAAGAATGATAAACGGTGACCATGCTTTAAGAACTTCTCCACCAGTGTGTGCTTTTTGAGTCTCTTTCTCCAATTCTGCCGATACGTGACCCTTCATAATGTTTTTTGGCTTCCAGTACTTCAAAAATACTGTGGTACATACAATAGAAACGATCGCAGATGTTACGTCTGGTAACTCTGGTCCAATAAAATTAGAGGTTAAGTATTGAGAGAATGCAAAGCTGCCGCCTGCAACAAGCGCTGCTGGCCACACTTCTTTGATACCTCTCCAACCATCCATCATCGCAACAATCCAAAGTGGAATAATAATAGAGAGGAAAGGAAGCTGACGACCGGCCATTGCACCGACCAAGAAAGGATCAATACCCGTCACTTTACCTGCAACCAAGATAGGAATACCAAGAGCGCCAAATGCGACTGGAGCGGTATTTGCGATCAAACAGAGTCCCGCAGCATAGAGAGGCTGGAATCCAAGACCAACCAGAATTGCCGCTGTAATCGCAACAGGAGCACCAAAACCTGCAGCACCTTCCAAAAACGCACCAAAAGAGAAACCAATCAAGATCACTTGAATACGTTGATCTTCCGTAATGGTGATAATGGAGTTACGGATAATACCAAACTGTCCACTTTTGACCGTTAATTTGTAGAGGAATACCGAAGCTACGATGATCCAAGCAATAGGCCATAGACCAAACAAAAAGCCATACAGGGCAGAAGAAAAGACCATTGTTGTGGGCATTCCAAATGCTAAAACAGCCACAATCATGGAGAGCGCTAATGTAATAGACGCGGCCACATGACCTTTCATTCTAAAGACAGCTAGTGCCAAAAAGAAAAAAACGATAGGAATCAGCGCCACGAGTGCTGATAGTCCTAAACTCTCACCAATAGGCGCATAAACTTGTTGCCAAGTTTGCATACGAACCTCCTCTTAAATGTAAATTCTACACGCAGAGTAAAGTAAAGGTATGATATTCGTATGATTTTTGTAAGGGTTTAAAATGGTAAAAGAAAAAAATGTTACAAATCTGCACTTTCTAAAAGAGATTTTGCAAAAACAATCGCTTCATCGCTCACATTTTCACCACTCACCATGCGCGCTAATTCAACAACACGTTCTTCATCTTTCAAAAGCAAAACATGGCTTACATGTAAAGCATCTTTGGTGACTAAAAAGTGCTGATTGGCAACAGAAGAGAGTTGGGGTTGGTGCGAAATCGCAAAAATTTGATATTTTGAGGAGAGGGTTTTTAGGACATTGGCAACACTCATCGACTCTTTTCCACTCAGGTTTGCGTCGATCTCATCGAGAATGAGAACCCCACCACGTGAGAGTAAAAACTCGTTGTGCGTAGCAAGAAAAGCAAGGCGCACGCGGTTATATTCGCCCGAACTGATCTTTTTAAGATCGACCTTTCCAAGGTTTACATGTAAAGCATCAAACCCAAGCTCACACAAAGCGCCCTCGTCCAAACGCAGGTTTAAAGAAGGCATATAAAGCTGTGAAAGGTAATCATTGAGGCGTGCTTCTAGAAGTGGCAGGTATTGTTGGCGTGTTTGGCTGATTTTGAGGCTTTGCGCTTTGACATTTTTTTCATAGTTTGCAACCGTTTTTTCCAACTGGCTTTTTTCAAAAGCGATATTTTCATAACGTGCTAACTCTTCTTGACGCTTTTGCTTATGCTCTAACGCCTCTTCAATCGAACCGTAGCGTTTTTTCAGCTGTGCAATTTTCTCGATACGATCTAAAAGGGCTTCAACATCGATCTCTTGAAGTGCTTCTAGCGTCTCATTCTGTTTTTCAAACACCAAACGCAGCTCATTCATGCACGCATCAAAAAAGCTACTATCGGCTTCGATGAGGCTCAGTACTTCAATCACACTGCTTTCGAGTTCAAAAATCGTACCCGCTTTTTGCATCGCCGCTTCAATTTTCTCTTTTTTGGAGAGGGATTTTTTAAAGCTTACAAGCTCTTCATCTTCGCCAACTTTAGGGGCGACCTCATCGATTTTAGCGATTTCAAAGCGTGCAAACTCTTTGAGGTCTTCAACTTTTTTCTCTTCCGCTTCGATACTTAGAAGCTCATCTTTGAGTTTTTTATACTCTGCAAAAAGTATCTCAAATGCACTCACCGTTTCGTGATGTGTTGCCTCTTTGCTCGAACAAACGCCATCGAGCAAGCTTAAAAGTCGGCTATTTTCAAATTCACTGTTATCTTTCACGGAGAGGTAATTGACAAATGTGCGTGAAAGCTCGCTCATCCCTTTTTTGGAGACCGCTTGTGTATTAATGAAATAACGCGCGTTCTTCGCCTTGAGAAATTTAAAAATATTCGGCTCTTCCTCTTCAAAGCCAAAGGCTTCGAGTCCTAGTTTTTGGCTCACAACCGCTTCAATCACATCGGCATGAACATCGCCATAGCCAAAAAGCGAGAGAAGTCCTTGCATCAATACCGATTTACCCGCCCCACTCGGACCGCTAAAGACGACCAGTCCTTTACTAAATTCAATATCACACTCCGCAAAGGAGAGATGGTTTTTAATGAACAATCGCTCTATCACACGTGCCCCCAATGCAATTTCTTTTTCAGTATCTCAAAATAGTCTCGATCCAAACTGTGAATCAACTCCGCACCCTGTTTCGCACTTCGCACACACACACGATCACGCTCATTCATCGTATACGTGTCTTGCCCATCGACCACGACAACCGTATCGCCATCGCTCTCAAACGAGATTTCAAAATCAACGGGCAACACCAGTGGACGTTGGCTGAGTGAATGCGGACAAATCGGTGTTAAAATAAGCGCTTCCGTCAGTGGATAGACCACCGGACCTCCAGCGGAGAGGTTGTACGCCGTTGAGCCTGTAGGTGTTGAGACGATCAAACCATCACCATAGTACGAATTAATGAGTTGCCCATCGGCGTACGCTTTAATCGTGCTCATATGTGATATTTTTGAACGCGATAAGACAATGTCGTTAAAAGCGACAACTTTTTCCGTTTTTCCGTTTACATGTAAAGAGACTTCCAGCATCATTCGCGTATCAATGCGGTAATTCCCAGCAAAAAGTTCTTCGATAAAATGGCTGATTTCATCGGTTTGAATGTCGGTTAAAAAACCCAGTTGCCCTGCATGAATGCCCAGAACGGGCTTGTGATACTTTAAGCTTCTGCGGCACAATGAGATCAGCGTACCATCACCACCAAGCGAGATGAGAAAATCGCTCTCTTGGCACATCTGCTCAAAGCTGACCCCTTCACCGCATCCTAGAAGTTTGGCACTTTTTGCTTCGATGAGCAAGGTAACCCCGTGCTTTCTGAGTGCGGTTTCAATCTCATGCACGTAGCCGCACAGCGTGCCATCATTGGGTTTGCTAACAAGGCCTACGGTCGTAATCGTGGTTAATTTTTTAGTATGATTGGTTATTTTCATGATGTCTCATTTTAGCGTCTCTTTTATTAAGCAGTGATTATGCTATAATTCGCTCATATTAGAGACCTCACCAAGGGTCAGATACGAGGAGCATTACCATGAAATATCTCATTTTTGCAGCGGTTGCACTACTCATGATGAGTGGCTGTACCTACAAAAACGAAGCACTAAGCTTAGACTCTTACAAAGCCGAATACAAAGGGCCACTCACACGCGATAAAAAAGTTGTTTATCTCAAAACGGTGAAAGATTTACGTGCGAAGAAAAACATTATCGGATACGTTGACCAAAAAAGTTCTAGCACTATCAACTTCTACAGCAATGAAAACTTTGCTGAGAAATACACCGAAGGTTTGGGTTATGCCCTCAATCTTGCAGGCTTTAACACTGACGCTTCTAGCAATGAAGCCAATTTAGTCGTTGAAGTGTATATCAAAGATATTGAACTGATTTACAATGACAAAAATTTCGATGCAAATCTTATGGGTGAAATTGAGATTGAAGTGGTTGTTCGCAAAGGTGATGATGTGATTACACAAACTTTCCGTCAAAAAGGAAGCAAATGGATCGCACCTTCGTATAATTCAAAAGATTTAGAGCCGTTCTTGTACTCTTTATTTACAGACAGTATCGATCAAATCGTTACACGTTTAACACGTATGTAAACGCTTTTGGAGGAGAGTCTCTCTCCTCTTACCAGTTGCTACCTATCACTCTGTTTCTTCCATACTTTTTCGCCAAGTAAAGGGCTTGATCGCTCTCTTCCAAAAGCGCTTCATGATCGGTAATAACCGCACTCAAAGAGCAAATACCTGCACTAATGGTCACTTGCACAACCTCTTGGGTTGTTTCAACGATCGCAACCGTTGTTTTTTCAATCTTTAAACGTAAGCGTTCCGCCAAACGTTCTGCTTCCGCTTTAGCGGTATTGGGCGTAATAATAGCAATCTCTTCGCCACCATAACGAGCTACAATATCGCTATCACGAACGGTCTCTTGGATGAGCTTTGAAAGATTCGTCAAAACATCATCTCCGATTTGATGTCCGAAAGTATCGTTAATTTTTTTGAAATGATCCACATCAATTAAAATCAGAGATAAAGGGAGTTTGTACCGTTTGGAAAGCGCCACTTCTTCGCTGATGCGTTGATTGAAATAGCGTCTATTTTTTAGTCCTGTCAGGGCATCTGTGATACTTTCATGCTGTAAAATAGCCAAATCTTTCACATCATTGGCGGTTTGGAGAGCGAGTTGCCCAACCAAATAAGCAAAACATCCGCCTAAAAGCATCATAAGCGACCCAACAATTGAAAGTATGGTAATACTCTCCCGCGAAATCCATAAACTATAACCAAAGACAACATAAAAAAGAAGGAAATAGAGAATCAGTGTGCTTAAAAGCGTCCAACGCTTTTTTAAACCGCCCTCAGGAAGTTCAGAAATCAAACGATTGATCGGTGAAAGGGAACGAATTAAAAACAGAGCACCCATAAGCAGAAAAACTAACTCAATAAGAAGGATAATGTGATTCATAGCGCCCCAGAAAGAAAAGAAATTTTTTACGGTTGCAGTTAGATTGTACCACAATAAATGACAATCTTTTCTAAAATAAACTAAAGAAAAGCTACATTTAGCTATACTGATTACTTTTAAAAAACGACACTAAAGGGTTTTTAAACCCTATATTTAGGAACAAACATTGAGAAGTCATTATTGTACAGATTTAGATGTCGCCAACATCGGCGAGATCGTAGAAGTGTGTGGCTGGGCGAATAGTAACAGAGATCATGGTGGTGTTATCTTTATCGACCTTCGCGACAAATCAGGATTGGTGCAACTGGTGTGTGATCCTGCTGATAGCGTCACTGCACATGACCTTGCTGCCCGTGTGAGAGATGAGTTCGTCCTCAAAGCCAAAGGCCGTGTAAGAGCCAGAGGTGAAGGGTTGGAAAATCCTCGTCTTAAAACGGGTAAAATCGAAATTGTTGTGGATGAGCTTATCATTGAAAATGCCAGTGAAACCGTTCCATTTGTGATTGGTGACAACAATGTCGGTGAAGATGTTCGTCTCAAGTACCGCTATCTTGACCTTCGTAATCCTAAAGCGTATGAGATCTTTAAACTCAGAAGTAAAGCCACAGTCGCTGTTCGCAACTCGTTGGATGCGCAGGGCTTTTTGGAAGTGGAAACCCCTATTTTGACCAAATCAACGCCTGAGGGTGCACGCGATTATCTCGTCCCAAGTCGTGTCCATCATGGTGAATTTTATGCCCTACCTCAATCTCCTCAACTTTTTAAACAACTTTTAATGTGTGCGGGATTTGATCGTTATTTTCAAGTAGCCAAATGTTTCCGTGATGAAGACTTGCGCGCAGATCGCCAACCTGAATTTACCCAAATTGACATCGAGATGAGTTTTTGTACCCAAGAAGATGTGATGAAAGTGACTGAAAATCTTTTAAAAGACGTTTTCAAAGCGTGCGGTCATGAGATCACCATTCCGTTTAACCGTATTCGTTTTAAAGAGGCGATGGAAAAATACGGCTCTGACAAACCTGACCTTCGC
>WSSedL1CaDRAFT_10002173_pt1 | contig 10242 bp, 10 predicted proteins | sample WetSurSL1Cattail_FD_9464 | JGI IMG/M metagenome (IMG submission 9464)
ATTCTTGAAGGACACTTCCCCTATTCCTGACATATTGCCTACAAGCCTGCCCATAGGTTCGAAGGAAGATCCAAGAGATACGGCAGTGTTAAGAAGCCCTTTGCCTTCCATCTTTTCAGGGTTCATAATCCCATAGGGATCAAATTCTTTTCTGAGGGCGTCGATTTCAGCAAGTCTATCTCCAAAGACACTATGTTTTTTGGAAGCGAAGAAGAAGCCGGAAGAGTAGGCCCTACCCCCATTTGCTTCTGCAATTTTCAAGATGCTAAGGGAAAGGGCAAAGGCTGTATTAAAAAGCAAGGAACGTTCGGAGTGGCGCATGAAACAGAGAAGGACGACGTTCCCGTCACTGATAACCATCCCTTCTGTAAGTACAGGGAGTTTAATCTTCTTTTTGATTTCTTCAAAAACACTATCCATCTTTTCAAGCGGAACCAGAATTTCAGCGGGGATGAAGGAGGGACCGAGCCTTTTTACCTTCATGGATTTGAACCATTCTTCAGTTTCATGCTTTGCAATTTCTTCAGAAAGGATTGTGCCGTTGGCTTTTTCGATTGCTTCTTTCAGGCTGGAGACATCCCTGGAGGAAGGGTACATGAAGGTACAGACGTAAGCTGTGGGCAGTACCGGCCTTTCTTTATCCACGATTTCTCCATAGTGGAGTTTCCGGGGCGCTTTATTTTTCATGTCCGCCCACTCAGGGTTCAGGAAGGAAATGGACCAGATGGGAATGTTCTGTTTTTTTATGGTTTCGACAGCTTTTTTCATGGATGAAGCGTCGGGAAAACTGGCAGAAACGGCCTTTCTTTCTTCAAGCTTCTGGACCTTCAGGGTGATTTCGGTAATGATGCCTGTTGTCCCCATTGTTCCGATTAACGTTTTCAGTTCAGGGCCTGAGAAATCCCTTATTTTTCCATTTGGGAGGACAACCCTGGCTTTGTCCATACTCTCGTAGCCCCACCCAAACTCATAACTTCCATAACCCGCTCCACTCTGGGCCAACCAGCCTCCAACAGTAGAAGAGGGGGCGCTTGAAGGGATGGTTCTTACTGAAAGCCCATTTTCGTTCAGTTTCCTCTCTAACTTTTCCCAGATAATCCCACTCTGCACAACCGTTTTCTGTTCCTCAGGATCAATACTGACGATTTTATTCAGTAATGTGACATCGGCAACTACTCCTCCCTTTGTGGGGAGTACACCCCCGTACCCGGAGGAAGCCCCTGCACGGGGGACAACAGGAATCTTGTGCCGATTTGCAAATTCCAGAAGCTTTACTGCATCTTCTTCTGTCCGAATTTTTACGACAGCTGCAGGGTCAGTGTTCCCAATTACTTTCTTGACAAGTGAGGGTAGAGCTCCAATATCGTGGTTATAATAGTGGCATTCACGTTTGTCAAGATTGACGCATTCCCCGAAGAGTTCGGTGAGTTCTTTTTTCTGGACTTTTGAAAGTTCCGGTACATTTTTTGTTGTCATTTTCTTCTCCTCCTGGGTTATGCCCGATTTAAGGACACTTTACAGTGTGCTCAGATGGTCATGGTAAGTCAGGTTATGGAAATGTGTTTCTCGTTCGGTTAGATCCTATTTTATATATTCTAAAAAATATTTCTCTGTACTATCCATCCAGATTATTTTTATATTTATAGTATTTCGCTCTGTTTTTTGTCTGTTATTTTTTTCTCTGACTCTTTAGATATTGATTTTAAATAATAATTAAAACTGAAGTGCATCTTTTGGACATACAGCCACACAGCGCCCGCATTTGATACAGTCGGATTTCGTTTTATTCTCGCAAATTTTAAGCTGCATAGGACAAATTTTTTCGCATTTCTTGCAGTTAATACATTTTTCCTTTGCAAGCTGCAGCTGGTATCTTTTTCCCCCAAGCAGACGCTGAGCTGTTCCCATAGGACAGAAGGAGCACCAGGCTCTTGGGCTCAGGTAGCTGCCGAGAAGGACAGCAATTGCTGTTGTCACAAGACACATAGTGACAAAGACCATGCCAATCTTTTCTAAGGTGTTCAATGCTCCGACGATATTCACAATTCTATATCCCATAAAACCCATTAGCAGGAAAAAAATTGGCAGACGAACCCACATACTCCGCAGAGCGGCAGGTATCTTTTTTTTCTTTGAGATTTTGCTGACCCAAAAGTCAACGAGGCTTCCTCTAGGGCATAGATTTCCGCAGAACCATCTTCCCCTGAAGGGACTGCTAAGGAAGATCGCTGCAAAGATCAACAGCATGAAATAGCCGAGGGCAGGATACCAGAGCCCTCCTATGGAAACAATCAGTACAAGGGCTCCCAGGTAAGGTGTTATTTTAAGCAAGTTCNATCAACCTACGTTTTCCCATTTTTCTAGTTCCTGTCCGAGTCGATCAGCCCAGGAATTCACTACAGTCATTATANTGTTTTTTATTTTAGCTCTTGAGTGGATTTTATACCTGAAGACATAGCCTCCTCCGTCCAGGTTCTGCTGGGACCTTTGCAAAATTTCTTTTTCATGCAATTTTTTAACGGAGCGCTGAATCGTAGAGATGTCCAGCTTCAGGACTTTAGAAAGAGAGTCAGTGTCGACCCACTGTTCCGTTTCGTTTAAAAAATACTTCATGACCTTTAGATCTGCTTTTGTGAGATTAAGGGCACACTTGATTACATCTTCTACTCTGAACTCTTTACAAGCAAAGTCTATCATTCCAATCCCTCAGTAACACTACAGTACTGTAATTTTATAGCCGCAGTATATATACACTGGCAAGTACTGAATTTTCCAGCCAAAAATAAGAAGTACATTACTTTTTCAATACCTTTCTCGCTCTTCAAGCAACAATTTTGCTTGAGAGGATATTTTTACAACGAAAAACCTGTTTTTCCCCGAATAATGATTTTTATCCGTTTTATGGAATATGGGCAAATTGTTTTTCCATTTCCTTCCGTATTGTCCACTAAAATTGCCCGTCTCTTCTTTTTACAGATAACTTTTTATATACCGTTTCCAATCTGAAATTGCGGTTTAATGAGTAGTGTTTGCTTTAAGGCTTTCTTTTCCACAAAGAAACTCATCTTTTGCTCATGCTTCCAGCTCATTAAAATCCACAAATACTCCATAACAAAGCCGGCAGGTTTCTCCTTTTTTCCTGCCGCATCCATACATCCTTTTTCTACTATTGATTCAAAAGTAAATATTTACACTTAATATGTCCCAGCGTTTATAACCCCGAAGAACATGAAAAAGAAATAAGGGAAGCGTTGTCTTTGTTTCCCCCTATTCCCTTAAACTCTTTCAGCTTTTGTAATTTATGTTCCAAAAGCTGTCTGTGTGATTGTTTCTTCAATTTCTTTTTTCAGCTCATCCGGGATTCCCCGTATCCCAACGTCCAGGAACCCCCGGACGATCATTCCCACTGCTTCCTCTTCGGAAAGTCCTCTGGCCATCAGGTACTCCACCTGGTCTTTAGCAATTTTACCTACAGCCGCTTCATGAGTAAGTTCTACGTCATCAACGTTTGCTTCAAGGATGGGGATTGCCAGCTGGCTTCCTTTGTCGGTAAGGACAAGCCCTTTACACTCCAGGTGCCCTTTTGACCCCTTTGCATTGGCTATCATTTCTCCCCTTGCAACTATTCTGCCGCCGATTGTGATCGTTCTTGAGATCAGTTCTGCTTTCGTGCCAGGGGCATTGAAAATCGCTCTGCTTCCAAGATCGAGTTCAGAGCCGGGATGGGCAATCGCTATGGTATTGAGCCTGGTTATTGCCCCTTTCCCTTCGAGCCTGACAGTCGGGTAGGTCTGCACTGAGCGTACGGGTTTGAGGCAAATATAATTACTTACGTAAGTTCCCCCTTCTTCCACATGAATCACTGTTCTCGGGCGGACTCCTATTTGCTCTGCCCAGTTGTGGATCATTGTGAAGTTCAGAGTAGCTCCTTTTTTCACGTACATCTCGGAAATTCCCATATGGAGTCCTTCCTCAACTCCTTTTCTGGAGGTACAGCCTGTGATAATGTCAAGGCTGGCTCCTTCTTCGACAATTATGATGTTATGTACTGTCTGGGATACTTTTTTACTGTCCAGCATAAGACAGGTCTGGACCGGCAGTGAAGATCTCTTACCTGCAGGCATCCGAATAAAGTATCCATCTGCATCTTCAAGGTAGGTTTTTGCCGTGTACTTGTCAGCGTCCACCTGCACAAGCTTCCACGAGTAATCTTTGAGCCACTCGTATTTCTCCAGGGCTTTATGGGTGGACATAAGTTCCACATCTTTATTTTTCAGAGAAGAGTGTGAAACTGTATTATCCATTATCAGAAAACTTCCGGACCTTCCCTCTTCATTTGCTACTACTCCCACATGGAGCAGGGTTTTTTTGCTTTCTTCGTCAAGGGTTTCGAGGTCTTCGATAGGTTTGCTAACCTTGGAACCTTTCTCAAACTTATCAAGTTCAAAGTCCTCTCCAAAAGCCGCCTTTTTACTGGCTGCACTCTCAGCTCTTTTTTTCAGGTTCACTTCATCAGTCTGCATTTTATACACTCCTCGTACCCTCTGTTCTTTATTTCTTCCAGCATTTTCAGAGGATTTCCCGAACACATAACTGTCCCATTGCAAAGGATATATCCTCTATCTGCCTGCACATAATCAAGGACCTGACCTGTGTGGGTAATAATAAGAGCAGATTTCCCTTTACTGCATCTTTCGCCTGGGCAGTCTACCCCTTCCTCAAGTAGTCCTTTTATTGTCATGCCAACCTGTTCTATACTTACAAGGTCAACTCCGGATTCAGGCTCATCCAGTAGATAGAGGCTTGGGTTCTGAGCTGAAAGCTGCAGAAGCTCAGAACGTTTTATTTCCCCTCCTGAAAAACCCACATTTACATCTCTGTCCAGAAAACGATTCATATCAAGCTTTTCGGCAAGCTCTTCTGGATTTTTCTTTCCTTTCGAGGCCACCTTTACGAGATCTCTCAATTTAATCCCGGACATATCTGGAGGACGCTGCATCATAATTCCCAGTCCGCGTCGGGCTCTTTCATCCACAGGCAGGTTTGTAATATCTTCTCCGTTGAACAGAATCCTCCCTTTTACAATATTGTACTCGCTAAAGCCCATAATTGTTCTCATCAAAGCTGACTTTCCAGCCCCGTTTGGCCCAAAAAGTACATTAGTGTACCCTTTTTTGACTTCGAGGTTCACATCATGAAGCAAAGTTTTTCCGTTGACCTCTACAGTCAGATCCTCTATTTTCAGCATCGACATTTTCTCCCTTCATCTTATATTTTATACGGTTCCCCTTTCTTTACTCCATATCTCGAGAAAATAATCATTCAAAGTACCATTTATTACAAACATATTCTGTAAGGCAGAAATAATGTAAAAACCAGCCAATTCTGGCATCTTTGTCCGGTCTTTCCTATTCCGCACTAAGTCCTGTATTCTTGTTAGAGGACATTCTATTTCTAATTATACATTCCCTCTAAATTTATTTTATTTTTTAAAAATAAGAAGTTGAAATCAAAAACAATTCTATTCTTAGAGAGTAAAGCCAGGATTGAAAATCAGAAAAATGCAAAAATAAAAATTTTTAATTTCATATATTCATCTAAGATTCAGACGTAAACCGACTTCAATATCGATGAATTCCGAGGGAAAAATCTGTTTTATTTTTTCTATGTGAGCAGTGCAATGCCCTGCTGCGATGAGTTCCAGCCCTCTCAGTCTTTCAAACTCTTCACTATCATGAAGCCCTCCAAAAATTCCCTTTATTTTTCCGTAGCAAAGAGCGGCATCTAAGATTGTGGCAAGGCCTGGATGAGCACAGCCCACAAGCACATAACATCCGTTTCCGGTATCCAGAATAAGGGCCAGTTCTTTTATATTATCTCCGAGTTCCCCCGTGGTTCGCACACCTGGAGAAATTTCTATAGGTTCTTTTACTTCAACAAGGGCAGCTCTTTTTTTAATTTCTGTTTTCAGGTTCTCCGAAAAAGACAGCGGAACATAGACTGTAAGTCCGGGATTTACCTGAAGTATTTCAGGAAGGCCCCCTATATGATCCCAGTGCTGATGAGATATAATAAGTTTATTGATGTGTGCAGGATCAATATTGAGTTTCTTCATATTTTCTAAGAGAAGAGTCCCATCCCACCCTGTATCGAAAAGAAGGGTTTCGTTATTTGTTTCAATGAGCACTGCAAAACCCCAGCTTCCTGTAAAATCCTGACTACCTTTATTGTCATAAACTACAGTAAGCCTAAACATCTGTTCTCCTCAGATTTCGGATAAAGTTCTGTATTCCAGAACCGTGGAGATGGGGTTTGTCTCAATTTTAATTCCTGTCTCTTCAAGGGCGCAGATCCCGTTAATCCCCCCAACGACTGCAATTCCGAACTTCCCGGTCTCAACAGGTGCCCCAAGTAGAGGCTCATCAATTTCTCCTGGTGGGAAGTAGTTTCCTAAACCTGCTTTTTCTGCCCCTTTAATAACTTCCATGGCCTTTTCATAAGCGGAGGAATTGATCTGTCGCATATTGGCAAGGATTTTTCCTTCTCCTTTTTCAAGCACCTCAAGAACGGAAGTGGTTTTCCGATTCATAAAAATCTTTATTGGATCAATGGAAGTTCCGCTGTAAGAAATCAAATCAAGAAAACGTGCAGGTTTTCGGTTCTCTATCTGGAGAATTCCGCCATAGGAAGGTTCCACAGGGATGCCTGCTTTTAGAAGGAGGCCGTCAAAAGTAACACTGCATACTGTAGCTATTCCTATTTTTCCCGGAGGCATGAACATCAATTCTTCATCTTCTTCGAAAATTCTCACTCTGGGGCTTATCATATATCCTGAATGCGCAGTATACGAAATCACATCAATGACAGTCTCCAGATCGTCTTTATCAAAATAAGAAATATTTACTGCCACTACCCCATCCCCTGTCTCAGGGTTGTAGGTTGTTCTGAAGGCCATTTCTTCTATCCTGGAAATCACAAAGCCAAAGCGGTCTCCGATAAGGGCATCATTCATCTCACTTTCTCCCAGCTCGGTAAGCGTGCGCCCTGCATACCCATGTTTACTTGTGAACCCCCTTTCATCCAGGATCCTCAGATGGTAGCGGACAGCTCGCTCTCCTATATCATAGCCCCGATTATTCAATTCGTCGGCTATGGCACGGGCACCTATAGGTTTGTCACTTTCGTGAATTACCCTCATAATTTCAATGAGTTTTCGCTCGATTTGCGGATCCATCATGTTATAACACCGTTATACCTATAATCACAATAATGAATATTATTGATAAATGAGAAATCACGGAAAAATATACATTATCCTTTTGAATTCTGAATTTTTTTTTGAGTAAGCTATGAATAATTCCCTTTTGGAATAATAAATCTGAGTCGAAATGGATCAATATAAATAATTTTTGAACATGTCTTAGTTTCTTTCGGCTTCTAATGACTGATTCAGTTTCCATTTAAATATGCGATTATAGTAAATCTTTTCGTACTTAATATAATTTGTCTATCTCGCTTTAGAATTTTTCTTTTGAAATTTATGAGAAACAAATTCCACTGATTTCAAAATTGTTATGCTGGCAGAATCTTTTAATTTAGCTTTACTCTCCCTCAACAGTCCTAAAATTAATACTTTTTCAGAATACATTATACCATCTTTATCATTCCAGGTTCAGGAGAATAGAGTTCTCCTGTTTCCAGAAGTTTCTTAAGAATTATACCGAATTTTTCCTGACTCATTCGGTTTTCCAGGGCTTTCTGCTGAAGTTCTTGAACTCTTATTTTTCCGCCAGAGGCTTCCAGCAGCTCCAGTAAAATTGATTTTGGATCCTTTTTCGGAGCCAGAGCATCAGAGCCCCCGTTTCCAGGAATCTTAAGTTTGTTTTCGAACCCTTCATTCTCATACTTTGATATTTCGTCCTCTTTTGCAGAAAATTTCAGCGAAAATGTTTTACTTTCTTTTCCGGAAATTTCAGCTTGCAAACGAGTTCTAAAAGCAACTGCATCTGCCAGTTCTTCTGAAGAATAGAGAACTCTCATTTTTCGGGCTTGCAGGGTGACGCCGCAGTGCTGGCAACTAAGGGTATTTTTTCCGATTTCTGTGATCTGGGCATGCTTTCTGCAGTTTGGGCAGACAATGACCGCGTAGCGAAATCTTTTCGGTTTTTCTCCAAACTCCAGTTCAGTCACTTCCCATACCTTCTCTGCCTCTTCTGAAAATCCCTTATTAATCGCAGAAGATCAAGTTTCCTGAAGTCTTTCCAGTTGACGTCTGTGAAGTAGAGTTCCGAATATACTGACTGCCAGACCAGAAAATCAGAGAGTTTCTGCCCTCCTGAACGGATCATAATATCTGGTTCATGCTTAACAAGAAGATGTGATTCGAGCATTTTTTCGTCCACCTCCTCCGGCCTGACAGTTCCTGCCTTTACTTCAGCAAGAATGGTTAATACAGCCCTTGTAATTTCATCTCTCCCTCCAAATCCCAATGATACATACACAAAAAAGTCATTCCCAGGGATGCTGCCGTTTACCTCTCCCTCAATGCCGCAAATTGCATAACCTGTACCTGCAGGAAGGCGGGAAAAACTTTCATTCAGTCGGATTCTGAGTGTTGATGCGATTTCTATTTTCAATGGAAGGTCAGTCTTGAGGATATCAACATAAATGCTTACAAGTCCTACCTTAAATCTTCTTAGAATGATAAGTGCGGAGACGAGCCTCTCCATTCCTTTTGGATCAAAGAGATCGGCTTCCTTGAGTATAATTGCCACATGCCTGGGGATCTTTGAGGATGATCGGGTTATCTGCCAGGCAAGGTATCTTTCGTAAAGCGGATAGACAAAAGAAAATAAATCCATCTGAAAAATATCCTCCCTGACAAGCTCAAACAATCCAGTATTTTTTCTTTTCCATCGTTTTATGATAATTCAGATCTTTTTTCATGTGTACAGGTTTTTTCGGTTTATTTCGCAGTAGATACTATCTTGATCACGTCTCCATCCTTCATTTCATGTTTTTCCCCAAGCCTTAGCCTTGTCCTGGCATCTACTGCATACAGAAACCTGTCTCCTATTTCAGTATGGATCTGGTACGCAAGATCGTGGCATGTAGAGCCTCTCTTCATAAGATATGCATCTGGAAGCATATTTCCTATTTTGTCGGACCATTTTCCTTCATCTTCTACAGGATATACAACAATGAGGTCAAGGAGTTCAAATACTGTTCTATTTATGCATTCCTGAACACCGGTGCTTCCAAGCCGTTCGACCACTTTCTGGATGGCTTCTAGCCCTTTTTTCTGCGCTTTAGTAAGATCCTCGGAAAGCACATCGAATTTTTTATCTCCAGGTGTATACCTGATAATCCCGCTTTTCGCGGCGGATTTGAGTGCCAGTTCGGCTGCTGCACTTGTAGGCACCACTATTCTTTCAAGATCCTTGAGTTTATTCAGGTTTTCTCCGGGAGCAATGTCTGCTTTGTTTGCAGAAATAAGCAGAGGCTTGCTAATTTCCCGTATTTTGTCGCAGAGCCGGATCATATCTTCTTCACTCCATTTAACGTGCTCTACTCTTACAAGCCCTGTTTCTACCAAAGCTGCATTTACATGTGACTCTTTTATTCCTGCTCCAGCAAGCTGTTCTGAAATTACTACCTCCAGTTTAAGCCCTTCTGCCTGGATTTTTCTGGCAAGCTTAAACCAGTTTCTTTCCAGAATGCCATAGAGCCACATGGTAATTTCCCTGTTTAGAAAAGTTACATCTTCAAGAGGATTATGGTCCCCAATTTCTACAGGATTGCCCTCTGCATCTGTTCCTCCCGAGGCATCTACTACATGGATGATTGCCTGAGCCTGCCGGAGTTCATCCAGAAAAGTATTTCCAAGCCCTCTCCCTTTGTATGCGTCCGGGACAAGCCCTGCAACATCAATTATATCTATTGGGACAAGCCTCACCCCCTCCGCACATCTCCCGCACATCTTCTCTTTATCTTTGCAGGGACATTCAACTCGCACATAGGTAACTCCGTGATTGGCATTGATGGTTGTGAAAGGGTAATTTGCAATTTCAACATCTGCAAGGGTAGCAGCTTTGAAAAATGTGGATTTCCCAGCATTGGGTTTTCCTGCAAGTCCTATGGTCATCGACATAAATTATAAAAATGAACTTGTTGCATTTAATCTTTATTGATATTGATACCCAAGAAACAGGATTTTTGTCTTCAGCTTTGAAGAAAGTAAGT
>WSSedL1CaDRAFT_10002174_pt1 | contig 10240 bp, 11 predicted proteins | sample WetSurSL1Cattail_FD_9464 | JGI IMG/M metagenome (IMG submission 9464)
GTAACATCCAGAAAGACAGCTCCTGTGAAATTATTAGATGTATTGAAATCTACTTTTGTCAGGAAATCAAAGGTATTTATATCACTGCTAGTCTCAAATTTAATACTGCTGCTTGAACCACCAAAAACCAATCCCCAATCAGCATGTAATTGTTCAAATTTTTTCTCAAAAATCATTGTAGACGATGTTTTTTCGTAATACTGACCAAATAGTTTTACAAGATTAAGAGTATTATACGATGAATTAGCAATTTTAGATTCAAAATTTATACAATCGCGAAGATATGCACCCAACTGGTTTCTGAAAGTTCTATTTTCCTTAATCGCTTTAGTGGTTCCTCCAGTTGTAATGATATATTTTCTGTATATCAACAGTCTTATTTCTCCATCCAGATGAATATAATAATTGTTTCTTCCTTCAGCAGTCGTATAACCATAAAGATCTTTTTTACCTTCTATCAAAGTTTGTAAAAATACTGTATCACGTATAATTTCTCCATTTGGATTTTCTTTTATATCTGGTTCGGATAACGGTGATATATCTATATCCACTATCTGGCTTTTATACAGGTTATCGTTTATTCGAAATTCCTTAATCGATTGAGGAGTGTATACCAAAGCCGATGATTGAAGAGTAGATTTGAAATTGATCTGAGCGGGCGTTGTTTTCCATTTTTGATTTTGAATAAATCCCTTTAAAGTATCACCATTATTTAGAATTACGTATCCAGAAATATAATTTTCTTTTGCTAAAAGAATATTTGTTGAAGAAATAAAAAATAATAGTAGAGTAAAAAATACTAATCGATTAATAAAATCTGTATTCATAAGTAATAATTAAGTTTATAGAAATGATGTATAAATAGTTGGTAATTCTATTCAGTATCTTTTCTTAAAATTGGGCTAACAAGAAATATTTTAACAGTAAAAATACAAGAAATATTTAGAAATATTCATTTTATTAATAAATTATTTTTTAAATCATTAATAATCAATTCTATTTTAAAAATAATTTTTACCAACTGGAAATAATCTGGAAAGAGTGTAGTATTTATTCAAATTCTATCTTTCAGAAAAGGAAACTCTTTTTTCAATGCTGCTTTTTTCTCTTCAACTTTTAATGCAAAGTTTTTACTTTCAATTATGTCAGGGTGGATGAATCTGTGTTGTAAATCTTTATTCAATTGTTCTACTTTGGCAATTAATTTTTGATCGTCAGGGGTAAAATAAGTTTCGATAAATCTCTGCCAAATATAATTTACAGCCATATCTGATGGATGAAACATATCTTCATCGTAAAAACGATAATCACGTAATTCATCAAGGAGTATTTCATAAGCCGGAAAATACTCTACAAAGGGAAATAATGTTGTAAGATGATCAGTGGCTAAAAGGAGAGTGCTTTTACTAACATTGTTCTCGTGAGCACCATCTTTCCAGTGTCGTATTGGACTGACAGTGAGAATAATTCTCAAATTGGGGTTTAGAAGGTGTAATTGTTTCAAAAGTTGAATATAATCTGATATAATATCTTCTGTATGTAGTTTTTTCCTGATAAAGTTTGAAGCGGGAAGTTTATGGCAATTGGATACCACTTCTTTCGTTTTAGTGTTTTCGTACACCCAGGCTGTACCGAAGGTAATCATTAGATATTTTCCTTTTTTTAGGAAATCATCAGCTTTTTCAAATCTATCATTTATTAACTGAAGAGTTTTTTCTTGATTATCAGAAGAAAATTTAGTACTATGAGAAAAACTATTCCAAAGCGAACCGTGCAGGAACAAATCATTTTTATTAAAATGCTTGTTTTGAAGTAATAACTGAATACTTTTACGAATAGAGACAGGATTGAAAAGTACGCCGAAAGGATTAATATCAGTTAATAAACAGGCGTCAGAAAGTCTTTGTCCTATGCTCTCGGCAAAACACGAACCGAAAGTCAGGATTTTATCCTGATAACTGATTTTTTCAGTCGATTGTTTTATGTCAACTATTGTTCTGAACATTTTGAATTCATTTACTTTCGGGCATGAAAGAGCCATTTAGTCAATTAATCTTTTTAATAGCGCTACAAATCCATTCACTTCTTCTTCCGTAGTATCAAAAGAACACATCCAACGCAATTCCATGGTTGTATCATCCCAAACATAAAATCTGTAAGCCTCCTGAAGAGGCTTCACGGCGTGTGAAGGGATAATAGCAAATACTGCATTGGCCTGAACCGGGTGAGTTATGGTCACATTTTCTATTTCAGAAATTTTTTGAGCAAGCAGAAAGGCCATTTTATTTGAATGAGAAGCCATTCGCAACCACAAATCATTGTTTAACAGTGCAATATATTGAGCTGCAATAAAACGGTTTTTTGAGAATAACTGAGCGGTTTGTTTATGAAAATAAGGTGCATTTTTCTTCAAGTTATCATTAAAAATCAGCACTACTTCGCCAATCATCAGCCCGTTTTTTGTTCCACCAAAACTCATAATATCTACACCGCAATCTATCGTGGCTTCTTTCAATTCAACACCCAGAGATGCAACAGCATTGGAAATTCGCGCACCGTCCATATGAACAAACATATGATGCTGGTGTGCAAAATTGCATAAATATTTAAGTTCATCTATCGAATAGATTGTTCCCAGTTCAGTACTTTGACTAATGGAAATAACTTTAGGCTGCGTGTTGTGTACATTCCCAATTCTCGAAAGCAAAGGTTTTATCAATTCGGGTGTAAGTTTTCCATCTTGCGTTTTTAAGGTAATTAATGAAGATCCGATTGACTGGGTTGGTGCACCACATTCGTCGGCATTAATATGAGCCGTTTCGGCACAAATTACTGACTGGAAGGGTAGGAGACAGTTTTTCAGAGCTACAACGTTCGCACCGGTACCATTAAAACAATAATACACATCAACATTGCCAAAAATTTTATTGAATAGTTTTTGTGCTTGTTGTGTGTATTTATCTTCACCGTACGATATTTCGTGGTCGTTGTTCGCTTCAAATATAGCCGCCAATATCTCGGGATGGATTCCCGAATAATTATCACTGGCAAATCCTTTCATCTTTTTTGCCTCATTTATTATAAAGCAATTTGCTTAAAATTTGAATTTATCGAAAAAACTCTTTTTGGGTTCTTCGCCCTGACTTTTTTCAGAATCAGAGCTTTCTTTTTTATATTCAGGATATTCACGCTGCGGGGCTTCTCCCTGTTCGCGCTTAATGAAGTCAACCACATCATTTATTCCTTCGAGAAATTTATCAAAATCTTCTTTATACAGAAAAATTTTATGCTTTTCATAGGTTACCAGAGCATCTTCATCCGAACCTACAACCTTTTTTTTGCTTTCGGTTATCGCTAAAAACAAGTCTTCATTCCTGCTTTTCTTTACATCCAGATAATAAATTCGTTTTCCGGCTTTGATAGCTTTGGAATAAATTATTTCATTATCCTTTTTGTCTAACTCGATTTTTCTTTTCTCCGCTTCCATAAACCTTTATTATAGTTTCATTTTTTTTTATATTAACGCCAATAAATCGATTGTTAATATCTTCCGACTCCAAATTTCAGTATTTTTTTTCATATTTTCAATAGGATATGTATTTTTTTTAGATTTTATCGGTAATTTAATTGATAAAAGCTTGTCTCTACTGTGTTTTTGATTTCAATAATTTATTTTTTTACGAATTTTTGCCCTGACTCTATATTAAAAGGCTTATTTGACAAAAATGTTGTACCTTTGTAACAGATTTGAAAATGTTCAAAAATTTATGATTAATCGGGCTTTATTACGCATTAAAATCATACAAATTCTTTATTCCTACTACAAAGGTGATGGTAAATCGATGTCAGTCATCGAAAAAGAGTTTTATTACAGTTTGGAACGCACTTACGATTTGTACTTTCATTTGCTTCAATTGTCGGTAGAGATTACCCGTTATGCATCTGAACGTATTGAAATGAAACGCAATAAGTTACGCCCTACCAACGAAGAATTACATCCCAATACAAAATTTATCAATAATCGTTTCATTCATCAGTTGTCTTCAAATAAAACGCTGACTGAATATCTAACCAAACAAAAATTATCGTGGGTGAATCATCAGGATATGATTAAAACACTTTACGAGGATATTCTGGAATCCGATTTTTTTGTTGACTATATGGATAGCAAAGAGGATAATTATAAAAACGACAAAGAAATCTGGCGGAAAATTTATAAAAAAATAATTTTGCAAAGCGAAGAGTTCGATAATTGCATTGAGGATCAGAGTATTTACTGGGTAGATGATTTGGAGTTGGTGTTGAGTTTTGTAATAAAGACTGTGAAGCGCTTTGATGAGGAAAATGGAATTAATCAGACCTTATTGCCTATGTTTAAGGATGAGGAAGATATGGATTTTGCCCGTAAACTTTTGAGAGGAACGATTGAAAACGGTAATAAATATCAGGAGCTGATTGACATTAATACCCGTAATTGGGAATTAGATCGAATTGCTTTTATGGATATTCTGATAATGGAGGTGGCATTATCTGAAATTATGGATTTTCCTACTATTCCTATTAGTGTGACTCTGAACGAATATATTGAAATTGCAAAGAATTATAGTACAGAAAAAAGTGGAACTTTTATCAATGGAGTGCTTGATAATATTGTGCATCAGTGGAAAAAGGAAAATAAAATTATAAAAGTAGCTATGTTTGGCAAATAATATTTTTTAAATCATATTTATTTGTTTATTAAGACAACAAAAAATCATTATATTTGCACAAACTAAATTAAAACAGAATAATAATTTATGAATTTACTCAGCATTTTATTACAAGCAGCAGGCGGTTCATCAGCCGCAGGTGGATATTCGGGTATCTTGATGATGGTTGGTATTTTCGTTGTGTTTTATTTCTTCATGATTCGTCCGCAACAAAAACGTCAGAAAGAAATTAAAAAACAGCGTGAAGCAATGAAAGTCGGAGATAAAGTAGTTACCTCCGGAGGTATCTATGGTAAGATTAAAGAAGTGAACGACACAACTGTATTGGTTGAAATAGCGGACAATGTTCGTATCAAAATTGACAAAAACTCTGTGTTTGTTTCGGCAGAAGATATACAGACGCCTGCAAAATAGTAGCGCGAAATGGCTGAAAACAGCATATATCGGTTAATCAGATATTATTTCAAAAAGCTTAAGACGTTCTTTGTGCCGAAGAATGTTTTAAGCTTTTTACTGTTTTTGGCATTATCTACTGCCTTCTGGTTCACAAACGCTTTGGATAAAATACGTGAAACAGAGATATTTATTCCTATTGAATACAAAGGTTTACCTCAAAATATTTTAATTACCAATCAACTTCCGGCATTCATATCTGTCACTGCTAAAGATCAGGGAGTAAACCTGTTTTCTTACACCGGCACAAAAAACACTCCCATAGCGATTGAGTTCAAACAGAATTTATACGAAAAGGGTGAGATTACTATTGGAAAAGATCAGCTAAAAGGACGAATCTCTCGCTATCTTTTGCCAACAACTACAATTCTAAACTTTAAACCCGATTTTATTACGCTGAAATATGAACAATTGAATGTAGCTAAAAAGCCCATCAGATTGGTAACTTCGATAACTACCGCCGATCAGTACATACTGAGCGACGATATCAGATTTACTCCTTCGGTGGTGACTGTTTATGCTGCCAAACATATTCTTGACACATTAAAATACATTTATTCTGAAAAATTAATCGTTAGTGATTTGAAAGATACAATGGTGACTAATTGTAAACTGAAACATCAGCCAGGAGTAAAATTATCCTTCAATGAAGTAAAAGTGACGATCCTTGCTGAAATGTTTACCGAAAAACAAATAAACCTTCCGGTTACCGTAATAAACTGTCCTGAAAGTGTTTCCGTTAGATGTTTTCCAGCAATGATCAATACCACTTTTAATATCGGAATGAGTCATTTCTCGAAAATGAATCAGAATGATATACAACTTATATTTGATTATAATCAAATGAATCGGGAAGGAAATTCTAAGCAGAAACTAATTATTAAGAATAATACAAAATATATTACAAATATCCGCCTATCACAGGATGAAGTAGAATATATACTTGAATAATATAGTTTTTTGATGAAGAAAATCGAAATGGTTGACCTCAAAAGTCAATACGAAGAAATTAAAGTTGAAATTAATTCCACCATTCAGGAAGTGATGGATGCCGCTGCTTTTATCAGAGGTAGCAAGGTGTCCGAATTTCAGAAAAATCTGGAGAATTACCTTCAGGTAAAACATGTTATTCCGGTTGGAAATGGAACTGATGCTTTGCAGATAGCTTTAATGGCTCTTGGGCTGAAACCCGGAGATGAAGTGATTACTCCTGTTTTTACGTTTATTGCCACTGTTGAAGTGATTGCTTTATTGGGACTTAAGCCTGTATTTGTAGATGTAGATGACGAAACATTTAATATCTCTGTCGATTCATTAAAAAAAGCGATTACTCCTCAAACGAAAGCAATTATTCCGGTTCATTTATTTGGTCAGAATGCCGATATGGAAAGTGTGCTGAAAATTGCCCGGGAAAAAAATATATATGTGGTAGAAGATGCCTGTCAGTCAATAGGTTCGTTATATACGTTTTCAAATGGACGAAAACTACAATCGGGTTGTATGGGTGATATAGGTTGTACTTCGTTTTTCCCTTCCAAAAATTTAGGTTGTTATGGTGATGGTGGTGCTATTTTTACCAATAATGATGATTTGGCAGCTATGATTCGTATAATTGCAAATCATGGTATGGCAATAAGATATTATCATGATTATGTAGGTGTTAATTCTCGTTTGGATACTATCCAGGCTGCTATATTGGATGTAAAACTGACGAAGTTAGATGCATATACCGCCCGCAGACAAACAGCTGCCGCATTTTATAATAAAGCATTGGGAAGTCATCCTCAGATCAAAATACCCGGAATTAACACCCAATCAGCACATGTTTATCATCAATATACGATAATATTAAAAAATACGGATCGGGGAGCATTACAGAAATATCTTTCCGAAAAAGGAATACCTGCAATGATCTATTATCCTGTACCTTTGCATTTGCAAAGAGCATATCAGTATTTAGGTTTTGTTAAAGGAGACTTTCCTATTGCAGAATATCTTTGCGAATCGGTATTGTCGCTTCCAATGCATACCGAACTTGATTCGGAACAATTGCATTATATTACTTCTACAATTATTGAGTTTTTAGACAAATAACTTATTCATTACCGGCATTTTTGTTAAATTTGTACGAAAAAGCATTATGGCATATTTTGCACACGATACGGCAGTAATTGATGAAGGTTGCATTATTGGAAATGAAACCAAAATTTGGCACTTTTCGCACATTATGAGCGGATGTGTAATCGGAGAGCAATGCAATATAGGACAAAATGTAGTTATATCACCAAAAGTTGTGCTGGGACGTAATGTGAAAATCCAAAACAACGTATCGGTTTATACGGGAGTTGTTTGTGAAGATGATGTGTTTTTGGGCCCTTCAATGGTTTTTACCAACGTTATCAATCCGAGGAGCCATGTAAACCGCAAAAATGAATATGCATCAACTATTGTTCGTAAAGGCGCATCTATTGGCGCCAATGCTACCGTTGTCTGTGGAAATGAGATAGGAAAATATGCATTGATAGGAGCAGGAGCGGTGATTACTAAAGCTGTAAAACCATATGCACTTGTTGTAGGAAACCCTGCAAAGCAAACAGGCTGGGTAAGTGAATATGGTCATCGGTTGAACTTTGATGGCGCCGGATTTGCCACTTGTCCTGAAACCAGACAAAAATATCAATTAAAAGATAACAATGTAATAAAAATATCAGACTGAATAAAGCAAATATAATACAGAGAAGCACATAATTTGACTTTCTATTTAATAATACCATCCAAATGATAAAATTTGCAGTAATAGGGCAGGGGCATATTGGGAAAAGACATGCTGAAATGATTCGCAGGAATCCCAATTCTGAGTTAATCGCCGTTTGTGATGTTTTGGATAAAACACAGCTTGGGTTAGACGACCTTACGGAAAAGTTTTATTCCAATATTGATGATTTATTGGCTGATAATCCCGAAATAGATGTCGTAAGTATTTGTACACCAAATGGATTTCATGCCAAATATGCCATTAAGGTACTTCTGGCAAAGAAACATGTAGTATTGGAAAAGCCTATTGCTCTGACTAAAACCGATGCTGAAGCAATTCTATTTAAATCCTTGGAAGTTTCGAAACATGTATTTTGTGTTATGCAAAACCGTTACTCACCTCCATCGGTTTGGTTAAAAGAAATTGTTGACAATAAGTTGTTGGGTGATATATTTATGGTGAAATTAGATTGTTTCTGGAACAGAGACGATCGTTATTATAAAAAAGGTAACTGGCACGGAGATAATCAGTTGGATGGCGGAACTTTGTTTACACAATTTTCACATTTTATAGATATTATGTATTGGTTATTTGGTGATATTCAGGAGATTTGCGGAAAATTTGCTGATTTCAATCATAAGGATTTAACTGATTTTGAAGATAGTGGAATAGTTACATTTAATTTTGTAAATGGAGGACTCGGCTGTCTGAATTATTCTACATCAATATGGGACACCAACCTTGAAAGCAGTATTACAATTATTGGATCGAATGGAACTGTGAAAGTCGCCGGTCAGTATATGAATGATGTAGTTTATTGCCATGTAAAAGACTATGTTATGCCTGAATTGGCTCCATCCAATCCACCTAATGATTATGGCGCCTACAAAGGTTCTGCTCAAAATCACCACTATGTGATTGAAAACGTGATAGATAAATTAAAAGATAAAGGTTCCATCACCACTAATTTACTTGAAGGTCTGAAAGTAGTGGATATTATCGAGCGGATTTACAAAGTGCGTGATATACAATGGAAAAAAGAAAAATAAATTTTATATGATTCAAAGAATTCAAACGCTTTATTTGCTTCTGATTGTAATTTTATCATCAATCACAGCATTTTTACCTGTCGCAGGATTGATTAATTCTGCTACAAATATCAAATATATTCTGGATTTTAATGGAATTTCCACGGCAGAAGCGCATGTAGTGAATACCTGGGCTTTGTCGGTTATTTCGCTTATTATACCGGCTATTGCATTGCTTACAGTATTTCTTTACAAGAAAAGATTGTTACAGATACGGCTTTCAATTTTTAATACTATTATTATGGCCGGTTATTATGGATTGTTGTTCATTTATCTGTGGCAAGCATCCAAACAGTTGAATGCCGATTGGTATCTCGAAATTATTTCAGCTTTTCCGCTTATATGCATCATTCTTAATTTTATGTCGATAAGATCAATTGGAAAAGATGAAGCGCTGGTGAAATCCCTGAACAGAATAAGATAGTCTGCCGGTTTAAATAATCGTTTTTGGCTGGATAAATAATAGCAGTATGTTTATCGCATAATTTATATTATGTAAAATAAGAAATATACAAATAAAGCAGAGAAAGTTACTCCTCTGCTTTTATTATTTACTTTTACGGCTTTTATTATATTACGTCGTACAATTCCACAATCTCCATTCGGAAATCAAACAATCTTTTAATATCTTCAGCAGCATCTACCTTTCCATCAAAAGATTGCAGATAAGTGATATAAGCATCTCTGATTTTTTCAAAGTTCGGATGCGCTGATAATTTTTTGAAAACCTCACTCGAAAGCATGCCTGGTTCTTTTCCAAGACTTAAAATGGTTAAAGCATCAATGATCTGTTCTGCTTTGTCTTTGATTTCTTTTTCGGTCATGATTATTTTTTTTCTTTAATATTGACAACGAGGTTCAGTTCGTCCAGTTGCGACTGATCTATAACAGATGGTGCATCGAGCATAACATCCCTACCCGAGTTATTTTTCGGGAAAGCCATACAATCTCTTATACTGTCCAAACCGGCAAACAGCGATACGACACGATCCAAGCCAAATGCTAATCCTCCGTGCGGTGGCGCACCATATTTAAACGCATTCATCAGGAATCCAAACTGTGCTTCAGCCTTTTCGGACGTAAAGCCAAGTAATTCAAACATTTTGTTTTGTAGTTGGCTGTCGTGTATACGGATAGATCCTCCACCCAACTCTACACCGTTAATCACCATATCGTATGCATTGGCTCTTACCTGGCCTGCATCAGTATCCAGATACGGTATATCTTCGGGCTTT
>WSSedL1CaDRAFT_10002175_pt1 | contig 10234 bp, 7 predicted proteins | sample WetSurSL1Cattail_FD_9464 | JGI IMG/M metagenome (IMG submission 9464)
TGAATATTAAAGTCTTTACCGGCTTCTATAATTTTGTTCCATATCTTTTCTGCTGCCGCTTCATCTCCTTTGAAATAAAGCTCATAACCAACCTCGCCAGTATAGCCTGTTCTGGAGATAATCATATCGGTATCGGCTAATTTGTCTTCAATAAAATTATAATATTCTATATTCAACTCCTTACCGTAAATGCTTTGTATAACCTCAATAGATTTAGGCCCCTGAACTGCAAGCAAAGAATACTCGTCGCTCAGGTTTGACAGTTCCACTCCAAACTTATTGTTTGCGTTCATCCATGCAAAATCTTTATCAAGATTGGAAGCGTTAACTACCAGCATAAATTTGGTGTCAGAAAATTTATAAACCAATAAATCGTCTACAATTCCGCCGTCTTCATAACACATTGCAGAGTATTGAACGCGGCCGGAATAAAGCTTGTTAACGTCGTTAACGGTAATATGCTGAATAAAATCAGACACGTTCTCTCCGGTTACAAAAATCTCGCCCATATGCGATACGTCAAAAACTCCAACTGTGTTTCTCACGGCTTTATGCTCTGCAATAATGGAAGAATATTGAACGGGCATTAGATAGCCGGCAAATTCAACAATTTTAGCCCCGAGTTTTTCGTGTATATGATAAAACTTAGTCTTTTTCATAAATCATTTATTTGGAGTTTATTTACCCGATTGCTTTTTCCAATCGCCAAGGAATTTTTCCAAACCGATTGTAGTCAACGGATGATTGAATAATTTATTGATTACGTCAAAAGGCATAGTGCAAACGTCTGCACCAATCATTGCGGCTTCAACTAAGTGCAAAGGATGGCGTATGCTTGCAACAAGAACTTTTGTAGGATAATCGTAATTACGATATATCTGAATAATCTGCGAAATTAATTCCATTCCCGGCATGCTTATATCGTCTAATCTGCCGACAAAGGGGCTGATATAAGTTGCGCCGGCTTTAGCGGCAAGCAGAGCCTGCGAAGGAGAAAAACATAAAGTTACGTTTGTGTTTATACCTTCGTCAGAAAAAGTCTTTACAGCCTTTAATCCTTCTTTAATAAGAGGCACTTTTACAACTATGTTCTGATGAATAGCTGCAAGTTCTCTGCCTTCTTTTAGGATTCCTTCATAATCAGTAGAAATCACTTCGGCGCTTACAGGGCCGTTTACAATTGAAAGAATTTCGTCTAATAATTTTCTAAAATCTTTCCCTTCTTTAGCCACAAGGGAAGGATTTGTAGTTACGCCGTCAAGTATTCCTAATGATTCGGCTTCTTTAATTTCTTTTATGCTGGCAGTATCTATAAAAAACTGCATTTTAAACTCCCGGTTAAGTTATAAATAATCAAACTTTAAGAAAATTCTTCCGTTATATCTTTTAACGATTTTTTAAGAAGGAAGTTAAACTTTTCAACTTTGTTTTTCTCATTGTCGTCTAATTGAATTCTTACAAGATACTTAAACTGTAACTTTGTAAGAGTTGATATCTTGCCTTCTTTAAGTTTATCGGCAATTGACGGATGACATTTTAATATTAAAAATCTTTCGCGCGAATTTTGTCTGAATTTATTCAACCAGTCTTCAATGTCATGTACAAGATGTCCTTTTTTAGTAAGAATACCCGAACCAAGGCAGTAAGGACAAACCTCGTTCATAGCCTGCATAATATTCTGGCGTATTCTCTGCCGGGTAATTTGGATAAGACCAAAATCGGACATAGGAAGCACAGAAACTCTGGCTCTGTCTTTTCTAAATTCTTTTCTTAGTTCGTCATAAACTTTTTTTCTGTTCTTTTCATCTTCAAGATCGATGAAATCGCAAACAATAATTCCGCCAATATCGCGAAGCCTTAACTGTCTTGCAATTTCACGCGCAGATTCAAGATCAGTTTTTAACGAATTTAATTCCTGTTCTTTATTAGCGGCATATCGTCCGCTGTTAATATCAATAACAAACATAGCTTCGGTATGCTCTATAATAAGATACCCGCCGCTTGGAAGAGGCACTTTTCTGCCGAACAATGTTTTTATCTGCTCTTCAATTTTGAAAGCGTCAAAAATCATTGAGTTAGATTTAAAATGCTCTATCTTATCGGCTAAGCTAGGCTGAATTAAATTGATATAGCTTGCAATTTGTTTGTGTAGTTTTTTAGAATCCACAAAAACTTTAGTAACGTCAGGCGTAAGCAAGTCTCTAATTACGCTTGAAGTAGTATTAACATCCTGATAAACCAAAGAAGGCGGTTTTTCGGTCTTTAATGCGCTTTCAATATGTTCCCAGGTTTTGGTAAGATAGCTTAAATCTTCTTTAAGCAGTTCTTCCGATTGATTTTTTGCCACTGTGCGAATAATTAAACCGCACTGTGGAGGTAAAATTCCTCTTGCAAGACTTTTAAGTCTCTTTCTTTCCTTAAAATCAACAATCTTTTTAGAGATGCCAATTTTATTATCAAAAGGCAACAGCACGCAAAATCTGCCAGGTAAAGAAATCGAAGAAGTTACTCTAACTCCTTTGTTGCTTACCGGTTCTTTTGTGATTTGAATGAGAAGTTCATCTCCCTTTTTCAGTTTAGGGATATTATTGTTAAACCCGCCTCCGTTTCTATTATTTTCGGAGTTCTGGCGCGGTTTATCTTCGGTGATTTTAATATCTTCATCATCGTCGTCGTCAATAACGTCTTCGCCGATAATTGACTGAAGTTGCGAAGTTCTCTCGCCGATATCGGAAAAATGTAAAAAAGCGTCATGCTTCATTCCAATATCAATAAAAGCCGCTCTTATCCCCGGGAGCACCCGTGCGACTGTGCCAAGATATATATCCCCAACCGTCCTACGCGATTCCGGGTAGTCGACGAAAAAGTCAACTAAACTCCCGTCTTCGGTTATTGCTACTCTTGTTTGAGTAGAGGATGCATTTATAATTATTTCTTTTGCCATATAACAAAAAACTTTTATTTAAACGTATTTTATTAAAGTTAATACTAAGAGACAACAGTCTTTCATTCTCTTTATAAATAAAAAAAGAACAGCTAAATAAAATATTAGCCAAGACCATCAATATTAAATTATCTCTTAAGTAATCTATCATTTTTACGTTGTAGTGATGTTAAACATTAAAAAACTTTGGGCTTCGTACGAGCTTAACCCGCCTATTGCCTGCTAAATCATTTTTGGAAAAAACGACTTTTAATTATAACTAACTTTGAATTTATATTCAAGTTGCGAGTTATAAAAATAGAAATGCTGAATAATATTATTCAGCATTTCTAATAACATATTAGTTGCTTTCGCCGCTTGTCTGATTATTTTCGTCTTTAAGCAAATCTTTTCTGCTCAATGAAAGCTTTCCGTTTTCTACTTTAATTAATTTTACGGTAACTTTATCGCCTTCTTTGTAGTAATCAGTTACTTTGTTTACTCTCTTGTTGTCAATTTGGGAAATATGAAGTAATCCTTCTTTCCCAGGAATGATTTCAACAAATGCTCCGAATTCCATTATTTTAGTGATAGTTCCTTCATAGACTTCGCCTACTTCAGGAGTAGCTGTCATTCTCTTTATATACTCTTTGCACTTTGTAGCGTTTTCTCTGTTTGGAGAAGCGATATTCAACGTTCCGTCGTCTTCTATATTAATATCGACTCCGAATGTACGCTGCATGCCCTGAATAGTTTTTCCGCCAGGACCGATTATTAATCCGATCTGATCGGTTTCAACTTTCATAGTGATTAAGCTTGGAGCATAAGGAGAAACAGTTTCGCGAGGAGCGCTTATAGCCTGATTCATAATGCCAAGTATATGAGCTCTGCCTTCTTTTGCCTGAGCTAAAGCCGTTTCCATAATTTCAAATGGTATACCCTGAATTTTGATATCCATCTGGAATGCCGTAATTCCGTCTTCGGTTCCTGCAACTTTAAAGTCCATATCGCCTAAGTGATCTTCGTTTCCTAAGATATCAGAAAGAACTGCATAATCGTTTCCTTCTTTTACCAAGCCCATTGCAATGCCTGCAACAGCTTTAGGAACCGGAACGCCTGCGTCCATTAATGCTAATGAGCCTGCGCAAACAGTAGCCATTGAAGACGATCCGTTAGATTCAAGAATATCTGAAATTACTCTTACTGTGTAAGGGAAAGCTTCAGCTGCCGGAATCATAACTTTAAGAGCGCGTTCTGCTAAATTTCCATGACCAATTTCTCTTCTGCCAACGCCGGACATACGACCAACTTCGCCAACGCTGAATGGAGGAAAATTATAATGAAGAAGAAACTTCTTTGTATATTCTTCTCTCAAACCGTCAATAATCTGTTCGTCATTTTTAGTGCCCAAAGTAACAGTTGTAAGGCTTTGGGTTTCGCCTCTGGTGAACAATGCAGAACCGTGAGTTCTTGGAAGCAATCCAAGTTCAACGGTTATTGGTCTGATTTGTTTTGTGTTTCTTCCGTCTAATCTTAAACCTTCTGAAAGGATTCTCTTTCTCATCAAATCCTTTTCGATGTCGTGAAGAATTGCGCCGATAACTTTTTCCTGTTCAGGATATTTTTCTGCAAGAGCGGCTTTAACTTCATCGCCTAAAGCTTTGTTAGCGTCTGATCTTTCTTCTTTTGCAAGAACAGTAGATACGATTTTGCTATATTTTTCTTTCGCTAAATCTTCAACGTCCTTAACAAGAATTTCGTCCAACTTAACTTCTTCAACAACGCGTTTAGCTTTTCCAACAGCTGCTTTCAGCTCATTCTGGAGGTCTACAATTTTACCGATTTCTTTTTGAGCAAAGCTCAAAGCTTCAAGTAAAACAGCTTCGCTTATTTCTTTAGCTTCGCCTTCAACCATCATAATTGAGTCAGTTGTTCCGGCAACTACAAGTTCCATCTCGCTTACTGCAAGCTGCTGATGAGTTGGGTTTACAATAAACTGACCGTCAATTCTGCCTATTCTTACTTCGGCGATAGGTCCATCGAAGGGAATATCCGAAATAGCTAATGCGGCTGAAGCGCCAACAGCGGCTAAAACGTCTGAATCGTTTTCGCCGTCATACGAAAAAACAAACGCAATAATCTGAGTTTCGTTTTTGTATGCGCTTGGGAAAAGAGGACGGATAGGTCTATCCACTAATCTGGAGCTTAAAATTTCCTTTTCAGTTGGGCGTCCTTCTCTCTTCATAAACCCGCCCGGAAACTTTCCGGCTGCTGAGGTTTTTTCTCTGTATTCCACCTGTAGAGGGAAGAAATCCTGATCTTCTTTTGCTTCTGCAGCAGCTACGGCTGTAACCAACACCATTGTGTCGCCGTAACGAACCATTACTGCTCCGTTTGCCTGTTTTGCGTATCTTCCAGTCTCTATCGAAAGGACTTTACCGCCTATTTCAACTTCTTTGGTAATAACCATTTAATTAACCTTTATTTTCTAATATTCAATTCTTTAATTATCGTTCTATATCTCGCAATATCTTTTGCGGCTAAGTAATCAAGAAGTCTTCTTCTTTTTCCTACCATCATCAACAACCCTCTGCGGGAGTGGTGATCTTTTTTGTGAACGTTAAAATGCTCTGTAAGATCATTTATGCGTTTTGTTAATAATGCGACCTGGACTTCAGCTTTTCCGGAATCTTTATCGTTTTCTCCGAATTTCGTTATTATTTCCAGTTTTTCTTCTTTTGTCATTTTATCTGTCTCCTTTGTTTGTATGATATAACCCCAGAAACAACCAGGGTCAATTAATTTAACTTAAAATTTCTCTGCTTTTTTCTTTATCGGCTTTTATTTGCTCAATCAATTCTTCTTTTGAAGAAAATTTCTTTTCGCCTCTAAGCCTTTCTACAAATTCTACTTCTATTTTTTTGCCGTAAATATCTTCGTCAAAATCTAATATATGAACTTCCGGCAAAATACTATCGTCATTTTTAAATGTAGGGCGTTTGCCAATATTAATTACGCCTTTAAGTTTTCGGCCTTCCAGCAAAACATTAACTGCATAAATTCCAATTTCAGGAATAAGTTTATTGGCTTCTATATTCCCTATATTAGCCGTAGGAAAACCTAACGTACGGCCTCTTTTTTCTCCGTCTATAACTGTTCCGCCAAGCGTATATTTTCTTCCAAGAAACAGATTTGCCAGCCTGATATCTCCATTATTAAGAGCTTCTCTTATTTTTGAACTGCTGACTATCTTCCCTTCTACAGTGATAGCTTCAACGGGAACTACAGTAAATCCATATTCAAGACCAATGGATTTTAATTTCTTTTCGTCGCCGTCTCTGTCTTTGCCAAATCTATGGTCATGCCCAATAATAATTTCTTTAACATTGAGCTTATTTATCAAATATTCTTTAACAAACGTTTCAGACGAAAGAGCCGCGAATTCTTTTGTAAAGTTGATAACCCATAAAGCGTCAATTCCGGTTTGACGGAATAAATTTGTTTTTTCATCAAAAGTACTTAAAAGCGACACGGGCGGATATACGTTGAATATTGTCCGCGGGTGAGGATTAAAAGTAATTACTACGCTTCTGCAATTATTCTTTTTTGCGCTTTCTTTAAGCTTGTCAATTATTCTTCTGTGCCCAATATGAAGTCCGTCAAAAGTTCCAATTGTTACAACCGAATCTATGTCGCTGGATATATCATCGAAATCGTGTATTATGTTCATCCTTTACAATAAAAAAAAGATTAATCTTTAAATATAGTTCTTTAAAAGATTAAAATGAAATCATTCCACGCCGTCTCTTATTTTTGCCCTTTGGGTAAATTCTTCGATACTAAGCGCATTTTCCACAGAATACTCGCCTATTTTAGTCCGCCGTAAGCTGCTAAGAAAGGCTCCGCATCCAAGCTTTTTGCCAAAATCGTCGGCTATCACGCGGATATAAGTTCCTTTAGAGCAGTCAATTTCAAAAAAAACATCGGGCAGGCTTATAGTCACTTCAAACTTGGAAATAGTAATTGGCCGTAAAGCGCGTTCAATTGATTCTCCCTTGCGAGCATAATCGTAAAGCCGCCGCCCCTGAAATTTAACCGCAGAATACATTGGCGGAGTCTGGAACGATTCGCCTAAAAATGTATCTCTAACGGCAAGAATTTTTTCTTCCGTAATTCCGTCAATTGGTTTAATTTCTGTAAATTCCGTTTCCGAATCCATTGAAGGGGTGGTTTTGCCAAGCGTGAAGGAGCCCGTATAAGTTTTTGTTAAATCCTGAAAACTTGTTATTGCCTTTGTTTTTTTCCCGGTGCAAATAATCAAGAGTCCGCTTGCCCTGGGGTCAAGCGTGCCGGCATGACCTACTTTTTTTACGCAGGCTGCTTTTCTTACATGATACACAGCCTTAAATGAAGAAAAATCAAGCGGTTTGTCAATCAGGATAGCTTCGCCGGTTAAAAAGTTCAAACCGGAGAAATCAATCGTTTCCTTTGTTATCATTTTCGTGAATCTTTTTAATCAAGTTCTCTATTTTTTCAACGTAGTCTAATGTGTCGTCTATAAAAAACTTTATTTCCGGAACAAATTTAAGCGTCATTTTTGATGCTAGTTCCGAACGTATAAATTTTGTAAGAACTTCTATCTTTTCTAATGTAGAAGCTCTTTTTTCTTTTTCATATACCGATATATATATATTTGCGATCTTAAGATCGGGACTGACCTTAACAGAAGTTACCGTGACCAGACCTAAATCCCGATCGCGCAACTTATTAAGAAAGATCAGACTGATTTCTTCTTTTATCTGATTAGCTACTTTATCTATTCTATGCGACATTTTAACAACGCTTTTATTTTATTACGGTAACGATACAAGTTTCTTTTTAGTTTCAATCACTTTATACGCTTCTATTATATCGCCTATTTTCAGGTCGTTATAATTTGAAATACTCAGACCGCACTCATAACCGGCGTCAACTTCGCGCACGTCGTCTTTAAATCTCTTAAGAGTTCCAATTTCGCCTTCTGCTATAATAATTCCGTTTCTGATTAGTCTTATTTTATTGTTTCTTGTTATTTTACCTTCAAGAACATAGCAGCCGCCTACTGTTCCGGCTTTTGGCACTTTGAATGTTTCTCTTACTTCAAGCGATCCGCATATCTCTTCGGAAAGAATTGGTGATAACAATCCTTCAAGAGCCGATTTAACTTCGTTAATAGCGTCATAAATTACGCTATACAAACGGATATCTACTTTTTGATTTTCTGCAAGTTTTCTTGCGTTCAAATTCGGTCTTACATGGAACCCGATTATAATTGCGTTTGAAGCCTCTGCAAGCAATACGTCGCCTTCAGATATTCCGCCTACGCCTCTGTGAATTACTCTTACTATTACTTCTTCATTAGATAATTTCATTAACGAATCAGACAGAGCTTCAACAGAACCGTCCACATCGCCCTTAACAATCAACGGCAGTTCTTTTACGCCGCCTATGCTGATTTGCTGAGCAATTTCATCCAAGGTAACATGATGCACTTGTTTCTGATCCTGCTCGCGTTTAAGCTGCTGACGTTTTAAGCTTATTTCTCTTGCTACTCTTTCAGACTCGACCGCTACAAAAACGTCGCCTGCCTGAGGAGCGCCTTCAAAGCCTATAACAAGCACAGGAGTAGAAGGATAAGCCTCTAATACTTTCTTCCCTCTTTCGTCAAACATTGCTCTAACTTTACCAAAGTGAATTCCAGCTACAAACGGATCGCCTATTTTCAGCGTTCCTTTTTGAACCAATATTGTGCCTGTAATTCCTCTGCCTTTATCAAGTTCAGCCTCGACCACCGCGCCTCTTGCCAATCTGTCAGGATTAGCTCTAAGATCAAGCACGTCGGCTTCAAGAAGAATTTTTTCTAACAACAGGTCTACGTTTAAACCGCTTTTTGCCGATATTTCAACGCATTGGTATTTGCCGCCCCAGTCTTCTACTAGGACGTTTCTTTCAGCTAATTGCTGTTTAATTCTTTCCGGATTTGCGCCCGGTTTATCAATTTTATTTATTGCTATAACAATTGGCACGCTTGCTGCAAGCGCGTGGCTTAAAGCTTCAACCGTCTGAGGCATCACTGCGTCGTCTGCCGCGATAACTAATACTACTATATCCGTTAACTGAGCTCCTCTGGCTCTCATTGCGGTAAACGCTTCGTGCCCGGGAGTATCAAGGAATGTAATATCTTTATTTTCGCCAACTATTACTTTGTATGCGCCTATGTGCTGAGTAATACCGCCAGACTCGCCCGCAACAACGTTTGTGCTTCTTATATAATCAAGCAAAGACGTTTTACCATGATCTACATGCCCCATAATTGTAACTACAGGGGAACGGTGAACTTTTTCTTCTTCGGTATCTTCTATATCTTCAAGCGCTACAGCAGTATATTCTTTTTCAAATTCTACTTCAAATCCAAATTCATCGGCTACAACGGTAATAGTATCAACGTCCAGTCTCTGGTTAATAGAAACCATCAATCCTAACCCGATACACTTTGCAATTACGTTGCTCACCGGAACTTCCATAAGGTTGGCAAGTTCATTAACGGCAATAAATTCGGTTACCCGTATTTTATTTCCTTCAAGCAGTTTCATTTCCTGCCGTTTTTCTTCAAACTCTTCGCGTTCTTTTTTCTTTTTTCTACGGAAAATTGCGCGTCCTGATGGAACTGTATCATCCATACTCAAAAGAGTTTTTCTTATTGCTTCCTCAACCTCTTTCTGGTCAATTTCAAACTTTTTAACCCGTTTTTTCTTTTTAGCAATTGGCAGTTCTTCTGGCGTTCCATCTGCTTTTTTCTTTACTGCTTTTGGTTTCTTTTTCTTCTTTACCTGATCCGCAGAGCCCCCAGTTGCGCCTCCTGCGTTTGTTGGATGAGATCCAGGACCGTGTGCAGGATTATGATTCTGGTTATTATGAGGATGCTGATCGTTCTTATTTCCGTTTTCTTTTCCGTTTGAGTCTTTTGATTTTTCGGGCTTCTTCTCGTTTAGATCAATCATGCCTACTACTGTAAGTCCTTTTTTTCTGTGGCTCTGTTTCTCTACCGGAGACATAAATCTCTTAACTGGAGGCGGTGGAGGAGCTACAGGAGGAACCGGAGCTTTTACAGGTTCAGGTTTTTCTACAGCTTTTGGCTGTTCTGGAACATTAATTTCTTTCTTCTCTTCTTGCGCTACAACCGGTTTTACTTCCGGTTCTGCAACAACTGGAGTTACAGGCTGGCTTGGCTGAATATTGACTACCGGAGCAGGTTGTTGTTCCGTTACCGGA
>WSSedL1CaDRAFT_10002176_pt1 | contig 10234 bp, 11 predicted proteins | sample WetSurSL1Cattail_FD_9464 | JGI IMG/M metagenome (IMG submission 9464)
ATGAAAATTCAAATCATGGAAAATCAAGAAGTCAAAGAACTATTGTTATTTTAATTAAATCTACTAACAGTTTAGTGCATCAGCAGTATTTCAAACTATATAATTCAATATTACGGTGCGCTGCACCTAATGATGATAATTGAACCTAATACTACATATATTTGGGGACTCTGTCCCTCAAAAAAGGTGCAGCGCACCGGACTATTTGTAGAAATTTAATCAAACACATAAACCGAAGGTGCAGCGCACCGACATATTATCTTCGGATGTATGTAATAACCAAAATATATTATTAAGTTGAATATGCTTTTTCAGTTATTGCTTATCCCGAGCTCAGGCTAATAAGATTGGGCTTTAGCCAAATCAAAAAAAAGATTCCCAGCAGCGCAGCAAATAGTATTACCGATACCAGTATAAATCTCTTGCCGGTTTCCCATGCTGCGGGCAAGCTGTATATTCTTCCGGTATATCCGCGCGATTCCATGCTGTGAAACAATTGTTCGGCACGTACTCCGGCCAGTATAAAAGCACTTCCGCCCAGTTGTGCTGTCGACCGAAGACTTGTTTTCAGGTTGCGATGCCCCATCCGGCTTTTTTGCGCTATATAAATGCGCTGCGCCGTGTCCGACAGGATAAAGATATTGCGGTAAACAAGCACCATCAGGTCCAGTACTACTTCCGGCACTTTTAGTTTGCGCAACACATATATCATATCCGAAATGCTTGTATTCAGTACCAATGCATATAAAACCGCTATGCCCGAAAAGCTTCGGAATAAAATCAACAGCCCCTGTTGCAGACCCGCTTCACCGACTCCGAAAGTGATTGCACCTGCATTCAGACTGAATAGCGGATGCACCGGACTGAGTTCCAACACCACCGATAAACTCCCCAACAGCACAAAACCGGCCGGGATAGCCATCAGACGTAACAAGCGCCACAACGATATGCGAACCGTGAACACCGTGATGGTCAAAAAGACCAACAGTTCAATACCCAGAAACAATACCGAATGACTGCTTAAGCCCAACACAGTATACAGCACAAACCATCCCAGTTTATACCCGGGATGTACCTTACGTATCCGACTTTGTATAGGATAGCAATCGAAATAATGCACCGTCAAGCCTTTTTATTTTGTTGTTTTCCTCTGGAATAGCCAATATAATAACCCAAAACAGACGCACCAATAGCAGCCTGCAAGGCAAAAAATGTAGAGACAATCTCCGGACTGTCGAACAGTTTCACACCTTCAAACCAGGGCTTGTAGTTTTTGTCAATACCCTGCACCATCGAAACGGCTTTATCATCCGTGCCTGCAAACTCTGCGTGTTGGAACATTACCAAAGGTAAACTCACCAGGGCCACAATCACGATAACCATCCATCCATATTTACGAATTGTCTTCATTTACTCCGGTTGTTTTGATACATGCAGAGCCGTCAGCTCTTCTGCATTGTGCGACTGAATAAAATTAAATACCATCACAGAGATGAATCCTTCCACCACCGAGAGTGGCAGTTGTGTTATTCCAAAAACGCTAATAAACTTGACAAACGAAACCAGGATAGATCCGTTAGCTCCCGGAAATGCCACAGCCAGTTGAAAAGCTGTTACGCAATACGTAAACAGACTTCCCAAAGCAGTAGCCAGAAAAACGGTTACCGATCGGTTTACTTTCAGTTTTGTGAATAGCCGGTATATGCCCCACGACAAAAATGGTCCGCAAATCCCCATAGAACATACGTTGGCTCCAAGCGTAGTAATACCTCCGTGTGCAAGCAGCAAAGCCTGAAACAAAAGTACCACCAGTCCAAGCACCGACATGGTAGCCGGTCCGAACAGAATAGCGCCCAGTCCGGTGCCCGTCATGTGCGAACAGCTACCGGTCACGGAAGGTAATTTCAGTGCCGACAACAAAAAGGTAAATCCTCCTGCCACGCCTAGCAATATCTTGATCTTGCTATTCAGTACTACTTGTTTTTTTATGGAACGGATGCCCCAGATGATAAAAGGTATATCAACAATGTACCAAAGCAGACACCATTGCGGAGGTAAAAAGCCTTCGGCAATGTGCATGGCATATACCGATTGGGGCACGAGAAGCATCATCAGCAACCCTGCAACAGCTACTTTTCGAATCGGTTTATTCATCTGGCTTCTACTTCTTCAATCCGTTTAATCAGAATATCACCCAAAAGTGGTTCAAAACCAATAGGTCGTCCAAACTCGAAGTTCAGATGAGGATAGAGGGCTTTTTGTTCTTCTAAGATCTCGGGAATGTCTTGTTTGATATGATTTCCCATAAAAAGGAAATAAGGAATGACTGTGATATCGGTGACTCCACTCTCAAATAACTCTTTCACAACGTTAGGGATATCCGGCTGAGAAAGTTCCATAAACGCACCTTTTACCTCAGTGGAGGTATAACGACTACTTACCAGTTCTACTACCTGATGAAATTCAGCAACAGCATCTTTCGACCTACTACCATGACTCACAATGAGTACAGCTTTTTTAGTTTCCATGTTTTCAATATATATAGGCACTGCTTGTGTCGAAAAACGGACACAAAAAATGCGGAGATAAAAAAATCATTTTTCCCGATGAAGCAGCTACGTAAAATAAAAGGATGAAAACAGAGGAGTACGTGAAATATAGTCCTGCATCTTCGCTTCTTTCCCGAAAGCTACGAATTATATTTGGAGGCAGGTCTTCTGGCTTGTCCTGTTTTAGCAGCCTTCCCATCCCCGTGGGGGACAGTGGCTAGAGTGTTGCTAAAACGTCTTTGTGAACTTACAGCTACGGGAATAGCTCCTGAATTAAACAGGATTCCCTTTTAATCCCATGTTTCGAATATATCGAAACGGGAACCAACAAATTTTGTGTTGCAAAAGTAGAATAATAATTTGATAGAATCAGCAAAGATCGATCATCTTTTGGGTGAAGACAAGAAGCTTAGCATCTTATTTATTTATGAATATGATATTTAGCAATAAAACATTAACCATTTCTCATACAAAGTTTAGCGATTTACCGAGGTCGGGGGTTTAATTGTCAATGCAAGATATCCGGTCATTTATTCGAACTCAGTCCCCGAATTCGTTTCGCGATCGTAAAGTTGGGTTATACGACCGTGGAGTTCTTAAAATCTGCCTTCGAGTGGCTTAATCGGCTAAGAATTTCCAATCCTTCGTACCATTCGCCATAACCCGAGAGGCTATTGATATGTCCGGCTTCGCCAATATTGATAAATTCACTAGCCCACTGGTTGGCATAGTATGCTGCCCGCTCAATGCTCATCCACGGATCATTGGTGCTCGCCACCAGTACAGTGCGAAAAGGGAGGAGTTGAATAGGAGTTTCCGTTGTCAAGATATTGTCGGCCTTATTCCGAATCACATCTACATCCGGCGGAGCTACCAGCAACGCAGCTTTCACCGGTCGGTTATAGCGTCTTGCCCACTCGGCTACTGTAATGCAGCCTAAACTATGCGCCACCAGTACCACCGATTCGGGATTGTAACCGGCTATAGCCTTCTCAATATTATCAGCCCATTCTATGATATCGGGATTATCCCAGTCACGCTGTTGAATTCGATGAAAGTTTGGTTGAGTAGTTTCAATCCATGTTTGCCAATGGTCGGCTCCTGATCCCTGATAGCCGGGTATGATAAAATAGTTTGTCATAGTTGTATAATTTGATACTGCAAAGATACCGTAGGAAAGATAATTTTGAAATACCATTTATCAGGCATTTTTGTACCATGATTAAGGTACTTTTCTTAGCGCTCGAAACGGTATAGTCATTAAGGGTAGTTTGTATTCAATCATTTAACTTCTTAAAGTTACCGGTTTAGAACAAGAAACTTAGCACGCTCCAACAAAAATCAATTGCTCTTTAGACATAAATCATCATATTTGAGTTAGTTTGTGTTTTTTAAAAAAGTATTATTATCTTTGGCACACAAAAAAAATGAGTTAGTTGTATATGAAATGGTCTTTACAAAAAATAACGATACACCTTATATGCTGCATGGCATTTCTAATGCTGCCTATCATTGTTTCACCTGAATTTTCTTTTTTTGATCACAGGGGGATTGGCGTACCCGAAATCCGGAATCTTATCAGTTCGACATTAACCATTCTGTTTTTTTATGCCAATTACATTTATCTGATTCCAACCTTTTACCATCGGAAAAAATACATTGTATTTGTCATCATCACTGTTTGCTCATTTTTATTTATAACCGTCGCTCCTACCATTATATACCCCAAGGACTCTGGCTTTCAAGAACAAGGACAGCACGAACCTCCTTTTCGCAGCTTTGATCAACAGCATGATCCGACTCACCGTGAACCATTACAAAATCCGGGGCATCATGATTCTAAAAAAGACACAGGACATTATGAACAGGGGCCCCGGAACAAAGAACACTTTGAATGGTTTCAACTGGAATCGACCTTTATAAAATTTCTATTTATTTTTGTCCTCTCGCTTCTTATAAAAACCAGGGAACTGTGGGAGATTTCACAAGATGAAAAGCGAACGGCAGAACTCTCGTCGCTTAGATTACAGGTCAATCCGCATTTTTTATTCAATACACTCAACAGTATCTATTCTCTCGCGCTCGAAAAATCAGATAAAACCCCCGAAGCTATCGTAAAGCTTTCGGAATTGATGCGTTATGTGACCACCGAGGTCACAGAAGACTTTGTTCCATTGGAGAAGGAGTTGAATTACATATCCAATTATATTGAATTACAACGCATTCGTTTGGGAGATACCGTGCAAATAGATTATGTGGTATCAGGTAACTGGGCGGAAGAATATATTGCACCACTGCTACTGATTCCATTTGTTGAAAATGCATTCAAATACGGTGTAAATCCCGAAACAAGCTCCAGAATTGGAATAGATCTGAGCATCACCGATCATCAATTATCACTAACAGTCACCAACAATAAGATTCAAAACAATGAACAAAAAATCAAAAGTGGCACTGGTTTAACAAACGCTCAAAAACGATTAAAGTTAGTCTATCCGGGCATGCACAAACTGGTTTTACAAGACAGCAATCAGAATTTCAACGTTAAACTAACACTACAGCTAGCATGATACGAGCCATTGCCATTGATGACGAACCCCCCGCTCTGAAGATCATTGAAAAGTTTTGCAGCGATATTGATTTCATCGAACTTGAAAAGACCTTCACCAATCCGCATGAAGCAATGCGGTACATGAAGAAATATCCTGTGGATTTATTGTTCCTCGACATACAAATGCCATCGGTACATGGCATTGATTTTTATAAAAGTCTTTCAACACCAACGATGGTAATTTTCACCACCGCTTATTCCCAGTATGCCATCGAAGGATTTAATGTCAATGCTATTGATTATTTATTAAAACCATACACTTATTCCCGCTTTCTGCAAGCTGTGGGCAAAGCCCAAAATTCGTTTCAGCAAAACCATTTATCATCAACAGAACAAAGTCCCCGCTACCTGCTTATCCGTGCAGATTATAGTCTAGTGAAAGTGATGTTGAATTCAATTTTATACATCGAGGGTTTGGATGATTACCTGAAAATTCATATATACGACGGCAAGCCTATCGTTGTGCGCATGACTATGAAAAACATGCTGGAAAAGCTCCCCACCGACAAGTTTGTACGAGTGCACCGCTCTTTTATCGTGGCAATTGACAAAATTGAAAGCATCCGCAACAAGATGATTAACCTCGGGGACAAACAAATCCCAATCGGTAACCGGTTTGAAGATGAATTCCAAAAACGCCTGCAAAATTGACATTTTCCGCAACATTTTGCTTCTTTACCTCATTTTTTTGTTTTAATAACACCCACATATTACATTTGCGATACAAATTCATTACAGCGTAGTGAATATTGTTGTTTTTTTATAAAATCAGAATAATCAGTCCGAGGAATATCAGACATTATTCTTTTTAAATAACTATTTTTAGTTAAACCTCAAAGTTTTTCTTGCCTATACGATTCATCTCTACTCGTTTCTACTTTATAAGCACTGTTTCTTATCTTTTCATGCACACAAATGAAAGTTTTTAAACAATGTATGAGTCTTTTTCATGACTTTTCACCCATTAAACTAGAACAAACAGATGAAATCAATTTCCGAAATTACAAAACAATTTGAGCCAATCAGCCTCGAAGAAATGGACGAAGTGCGCTTACTTGATCGCGTAGACATCAAGTACATGTTCAACATTAATCAGTTGGCTGAAATACTGGCATTATCGACGCCTTTCTACAGAGTGCTAACTATATCGGGACTACGATATGGCAGATACGAAACACGGTACTTCGACACTCCCGACTACGAAATGTATACTAAACATCATAATGGTAAACTGAATCGGTATAAAGTCAGGTTTAGAACTTATGTGGATTCGAATCTGAATTTCTTTGAAATAAAATTCAAAACAAATACCGGACGGACACAAAAATCGAGGATAAAATACGAATCGACGGAATTCAAAATAGATGGTGAATCAGAATTATTATTAGAAAAAGAAACCAACTATTACGGCAAGGCGTTAAATGAGGCTATACAAATAAATTACAACCGGATAACTCTTGTCAATAAAAATAAAACCGAACGACTCACAATCGATTTTGGAATGACTAATATCTATAAAAACAGTGAACAAGAGATACCTAACCTGGTCATTGCGGAAGTAAAACAAGACAAAGCCCAAAACTCAGCCTTTATTGAATTAATGAAATCGAAACACATCCCAACTACCTCGATGAGTAAATATTGCCTGGGGATTGCCAGTTGTGTTCAAGAAGTAAAAACAAACCAATTTAAATCAAAATTATTGTATGTCAACAAACTGTGTAACTCAAACGTCTAGCAGACTAATTCTGCTGTTATTCATTCTCCTTTCATTTTCCTTTTTACCTGCTCCAACACAAGCGCAGAGTACCAACGCTGCTGCTGCCACAGTAGCTGCAAGTGATGACAGTGAAACCGTAAAGGTAAAAGTGGAAAAGATGAGAGAAAAAGAAGAGATTGAAATCACAAGCAGTTTTTTTATTAGTTTGGGCATCGATCTGGTAGCGGTGTTATTAATTATCGTTTTCATTTATCATCCGAACTACAAAAAGATGGATACCATCTTCACATTTATTTTATTCAATGTGGTGATTTTTCTACTCACATTTGTGCTCAATAAGGTAAAGATGTCAATGGGAGCAGCCTTCGGTCTGTTTGCCGTATTCTCTATGTTGCGCTACCGCACCGAGGGAATTGGTATAAAAGATATGACCTACCTGTTTATTTTTGTGGCGTTAGGCTTATTATCCGGCATACAAATGAATCCGTATGAATCAGGCATTATCTGTGGTATAATATTCATCGTAACCTTACTGCTCGACACAAAACTGATCTTGAAAAAAGAGTTATCAAAACAGGTAAAGTTTGAAAAAATTGAGTTAGTAAAACCCGATAAGCGTGACGAACTTGTTGCAGAATTGATGGACAGAACCGGTTTACCAGTACATAGAGTGGTAGTAGATCAAATGGATTATTTGAGAGATGTGGCCGACATTACGATATTCTACTATGAATAACAGGTCAAAGCATTAAATTATCCGGCTAAGAAACATCGTCAGAATTAATTTACAATATAATATTCACACTAATACGTAATCCATATGAAAAAGAACTTTCTTGTATTTCTTAGCATTTTAGGCTTATCTGTTCAACTATTACGGGCTCAGTCGGATAGTTACGGAACATGGACAAGCATTGGTATAGAAAAAAAGATGCATAAATGGAACTTTGGAGTTGAAACTGAGTTACGCACTATTAATTACATGAATAGAATAAGTCGCGGGAGCATTACTCTTTCTTCCGACTATAGCATTCTGAAACAATTGAAAGTAGGTATAGGATACCAGCTTATGAATAACTGGGACGAAAAATACTTGAACTATCAAATCCGAAACAGGTTTAATGTTTCGAGCACAGGAAAATTAAAATGGAATAATTTCAGCTTCGCACTACGCGAGAAACTGCAGGTAACATTTAAAGATGAAAGTAAACGCATTAAGAGTAACGGTTACATCGATACATACAAAATAAACCCTGAATGGATATGGCGAAACCGAATACAAATAGCGTATAACATTCCTCATTGCCGTATCACTCCTGCATTTTCGGTCGAGTCGTTCTATCAGCTCAATAATCCGGAAGGAAACAGATTTGACAATATGCGATACACGCTATTATTCGATTATAAAATCAATAAAAAGAATTCTGTCAACATCTATGGACTCATTAATAATAAATTAAACTCCGACGAAACTACCGGAAAACATATCCTTGGGGTGGGTTACGTCTTCTCTTTTTAATAATATGTCAAACCTAAAATAAAAAAGTTGTTATGAAAGATATAAAAAAAATTCTACCCGTTTTTTTCATCGCTTTATTTGGCGTTTCGTGCAGCACAAATAATGAAGTAAGCGATGGAAGTGATAGCTCCGGAACACAAACAGAATTATTAAGCGATTATGACTGGAGCACTACATCCGGAGATGAGATTGTATTAAATACAACATCGATATCAACCACTTCTGCCAATGTAACAATCAGCGGCACGGTAGCAACCATTACAAAAGCGGGACAATACATTATAAGCGGAACACTTACCAGTGGACAAATTGTGGTGAAAGTAGATACCGGCATTGTAAAAATCAAACTCAATGGGGTAACAATGGGAAACAGTAGCAGTTCGCCATTCTATATAAAGAAGGCAACCAAAGCCATAATCTTCTTGGCCGATGGAACAACGAATAGTTTTACGGACGCAAGCAGTTATTCAAACTCCGACGAACCCAATGCCGCTTTTTTCAGTAACACATACCTGGCATTTACAGGTACGGGAGCATTAAACGTGACCGGAAATTATAACGATGCCATTTCCAGCGATGACCAGATTGTGATAAACAGCGGTATTATTACCGTAACTGCCAAAGATGATGGTATAAGAGGCAAAGACTATCTGAAGATTGACGGAGGAACTATAAAATCGACAGCCGGGACCGGACATGCTTTAAAATCGGACAATGATACCGATGCGGGCTATGGCTATATCGTAATTAATGGTGGAACCATGAATCTTAGTTCTACAAGTAAGGATGGAATTCATGCCATAAAGAGAGTAATCATCAACGACGGAACAATCTCCATTGCAGCTTCGGGCAGTCAGGGGCTTAAGTCTGATTCATTGGTGCTTATCAACGGTGGGACAACGAATATAACCGCCTCGAAAGAAGGAGTTGAAAGCCCGTATATCACGATAACGAACGGAACGATGAATATTGCGGCTTCGGATGACGGTTTAAATGCATCCTTTGGCAATGGGGGAGAAACAAATGATGGTAGTATCCTTTCCATAACAGGAGGTACCGTAGCCATCAACGCTTCGGGAGGAGATGGGCTGGATAGTAACGGGAGTATCAGCATGACCGGTGGTACGGTGATAGTGCATGGACCTGCAGCACAACCTGAAGTAGGTATAGACTACAACGGTACATTTAAGATGACAGGAGGTTTTCTGGTAGTATCGTCTATAAATTCAAATATGACGCAGGCTGTAAGTAGCACTTCGAGCCAATATTGTTTAAAGATAAGTTCTACAAGTAGTATTGCTGCCTCCACGTTATTCCATATTCAGGATGCCAGTGGCAATGATGTGGTGACATTTAAACCGGCAAGAACTTATACATCCATTATCTTTTCATCATCAAGCCTGGTGAGTGGTTCGACCTATTCTATCTACACGGGTGGAAGTTGCACGGGAACCCTGAGCAACGGACTGTATACCGGAGGAACATATAGCGGAGGAACGTTGAAGAAGACTGTGACCGTATCATCTATAGTCACCAGCGTTTCATTATAACTGGCTTCCGTATATTTCAGAGATATATTTTAAAAGCTTTACTTCTACCGTTTAATAAATGGAGAAGTAAAGCTTTTATTTTTATAGCAGGAGCCGGATCTTACTGCTCGTTGATAGGGCAGCGTCGGATATATTAATTCACCATCGGTTTGTTGGCACTAAAGGTGAACAGTTGCTCTCTTTTTAACCTGAGTTCGGGATAAGAGCCAGATAGGAAAATAGGATTGACTTCATAATATATCTTGTTTGTCATACCGATACAAAATATGATATGCCGGTGCGCTG
>WSSedL1CaDRAFT_10002177_pt1 | contig 10232 bp, 8 predicted proteins | sample WetSurSL1Cattail_FD_9464 | JGI IMG/M metagenome (IMG submission 9464)
ACCGCCAGCGATGTGACCCGCCGGTGTCTTCAACTGATCGGCGGCTATGGTTACACCCGTGAATATCCGTTTGAGCGCATGATGCGTGATGCAAAAATCACTGAGATTTATGAAGGAACCAACGAAGTACAGCGTATGGTCATCTCTGGCTGGATGGGTGTAAAATAAATCACCTTACTTCCTTTTACACATACTTGAAGCAAACCGTCGGCTGGGTTCCAGCCGACGGTTTGCTTTTTCTGCAGCTACCACTTTAAGCCACTTGTTTAAAGTATGCAAAGATGGTAAAATATATTGTCATACAAATAGATTAAATTGAAAAAGAACCCTGTGGGATCTCTGCATAGGCCCATTTCAAGATGGTTTTTTCAGTAGGGAATAGCAGGTGCAGCAGCTTTGCTGCAAGGAGATATTCTATGGATGTAACAGCGAAGAAAAGTGAAAAAACCTATGAGCGAGTGATCAGCTACGTTAAGGACGAGATTTGGCGTGGAAATCTTAAACGGGGAGAACGTCTGCCTTCAGAGCGGGATCTGGCGGAACTACTTGGAGTAAGCCGCAACTCCGTCCGCGAGGCGATGCGTACTCTGAGTCTGATGGGCTTTATCTCCAGCGTACACGGCGGAGGTAATTTTATATCGTGCAATCTGGAACAGAATCTAAGTGAAACGCTCCGAATCATGATGATGATGGGTGAAACCAACTACCTACAAGTGAGCCAATTGCGCAGGGGACTGGAATCTGAATCGGCACGCTTAGCTGCCAGCCGCATTCTGCCCCGGCAAACGGCCAAACTGGCGGATCTGGTAAGCCAGATGCGTGAAGAGCCAGATGCCGAAAAGGGTTCCTTGCTCGACCAAAAATTTCACATACTTCTCTGTGAAGTCGCTGGCAATAAACTGATTTATGCGCTTTTTATGGCGATGCTTTCGACTATCAATGATTTCATCACGATCATGTACGGGCGCATTGTGCAGGATGACGCACAGGCGGAGGAATTATATACTGCACATGAAAAGTTGGTGGATGCCTTGAGCCGCAACGATGAAGATGACGCGGTCCGCGCTATCCAATACCATTTTGAAGTCGTAGATGCTTCGATCAAACGCTCGTAAATCCTACTCTTTCACAAACTAAAAAGAGCTTGCCGCAAGCGCGAACAAGAATAATGGAACTTATGATTACACTTACGACGTCACAGACACACACAGACAGGTGGCTATACAGGTTAAAATCCCCGAAAGATCACCAAAACAAACCGCATCAGACAGCCATTCAAAGGCTATTTGATGCGGCTTTTCTTGTGTTAGAAAAATTCCCGGCTATGCCAAGGAGTTTAGACTGTAGATTTTGGCGATGGGGTGCCGTCGTGCCGAAGTATTTTTCGCAAATGGATATATAGTTGTTTGCTGGAAAATAGTTAACCCACTCTGCGTAAAATCAATAACCATAGGAGGCAAATAACAAGTTCATCTCTCTTTGCGCACTGTGCAGGGCATCTTCTGCGGAGATGTCTTTAGTCACCATAGAACGGAATGCTTCACAAAGTATTTTCTCAATATAACTCTGTGGGATGACCAGTGCGTTTTTGTTATTAGGTCCGGTACGAGTGCGGCAGTACTGAAGGCTTTCTTCTGTCAATGTCAGCCATGGATATAATTTCAGCATTTCATTATTGTGATAAGGAGCGATAACTGGTGACTGACCATCCAAAATAGTCATGTAATAACTAATGTTCCTTTGACACAGCCAGTTAAAAAATTGATAAGCCATCTGTTTTTTACTGCTTAAACGATTCAATCCAAAATTCCACCCAATGCTCATCGGCGTTTTCCCGGGAATCGCCTGATAGCCGACCTGCCCGAATGTCCCGGAAGTCATTGCCTTTATGATGCTGTTGGCACATTCTGAGTAAGTAAGAATCATCGCGGTTTTTCCATTGCAAAAATCATTGACGGCATCCTTAATAGATGTTTGAAATGGGTCTCTGCTGACATAATTCATTGTTTCGAGCAGGCTGCGGAACGCTTTTATATTTTGTGGGGAATAGACACGAGCAATATTGCTGGAATCAAAAAGGGAACCGCCATATGCCCACAACCGAATTAAAATTTCCGGTGCCAACTCTTCATTTATAATTCCTGTAAAAGAAGTTCCGAATTCGGTTGGAGAATTCGGACTATATTTTTGTGTAAAAAATCGGGCCACAATATTAAACTGAGCCCAGTTCTTTGGGGGGATTAGGGGAATGTTGTATTGCTCTTTGAATTCCTTTTGTATCACGGAATTTTCAAACAGGTTCTTTCGGTAAAAAAGAATTTGCGAACCGCCAACCAGAGGGACACCGTAACAGCGATCGCGGTAATAACAATGTGCCAGATTTTCTGGAAATATGCGGGATTTGTCAAATTCATCGCTCTCAATAAACTCAGTGATATCACAAATCAGCGTACTTTGAACGAGATAATTCAGCCACGGAATATCGTACATGTATATATCATAGCGGTATGTACTAACATTCATGTCCTGCAATATCCTGTCCAACATTTCATTTTGAGGAATGATATCTATGTTCAGCCGGATTCCGTAAAGATTTGTGAAATGCTGCGAAATTGCCTGCAACGAATGGGATGTAGCCAATTCAGCCATTAAAATATTCAGAGTGGGCATGCTGTCTTTTGTGTTGGAAAAAGCGCTGCTTTCTGACGCAGGAGGCTGAAAAGTCAACGGGCTGTGTAAAATTCCGTCCTTCATAATAATTGTTTGATGCTCAAAAGAGAGGGGGGAAAGGATATTATCCAATAAAAGTTTTGCTGCGATTGTACCCATTGTAAATGCAGAGCAAGACGTGTGCACAACCCCCTGCAAATTTCCGGATTGATTCCAGTCTTCCTCACTTAATGTGATAATCTGCATACTGTCCGGCACAGTGATTCCGAGTACATTTGCAGCTTGCAGGGCTCCCTTGGCAATGGATACTGAAGTGGTAATAATGGCCTGTGGTCTTTGTGATTTTAAAATATTGATTGAAACCTTAAACGCATCTTCCTTTGACATATTGGTGACTTGCTGCAGATGGGGGTCAATGGGAAGTGAGAATTCTTCAAGCGCTTTTTTGTATCCGGAAATGGACTCTTCCTCACAGGAAAAGTAAGTCTGCCCGGAAAGAAGGGCGATTTTATGATACGCGGAATGAATCAGAGATTTTGTAATGTAATAAACAGTTTCCTGGTTGTTGAAGCTGATAAAGTTGCAATTAAAATCTGCAGGCTTTCTTTGTAAGAAAATCACCGGAATATTGTAATTTTTTAGCCTGCTTTCAAAAAAAGCGGTTTCATTTGGTTGACAAGAAATAATGACCAGACCGGAAATATTTTTGCTTTTAAATTCATCAATTTTTTCACATTCTATCAAAGGGGAATTGTTTGAGAAAGCAACATTGATATTGTAATTTTTGCTTTGAAAAAAGGCGGATATTCCTTTAAAAATATCTGCATGAAAAGAATCGTCGATATCCGTTAATACAATGCCGATTTCCCGGCTGCACATATTTTTTAAATTTCGGGCAGAGTAATTAGGAACATACTTTAGCTCCTCAATGGCGTCCATGACCTTCTGTTTGGTGCTTGGTTTTACATTTTTAGCGCCGCTTAGGCAGCAGGATACTGTAGCGACGGAAACTTGTGCCAGATTTGCAACATCCTTTATTGTAGACATATGGAAATCCTTCTTTATCTATTAATCTAAACGTTATGAATATTTCTTTCTGAAACCGGTTTTTAATGGTTTATAGTTTAAAATAAAAGACTCAAAAAGTCAATATTTATAGATAAATAGTCTATATATTTTTAATAATTCTAAAATATATCATTAAATATTATTCAATAATACAATCTAAACGTTTAGATAAATATTTATAAAAGTGTCTTGTTTGTAAGGGGTTGTTGATTTATGATAAGGATAACTTCTTCGCTCCGTGAAAAAATCCGGAGATTGACGAAGGACGATTTTTAGACTGAGGAGGATAACCGATGAGACGGTATGGTTCTGTCATTCGGGTGAAACCAGAAAAAGTTGAAGAATACAAACTGCTTCATGCCAATGCCTGGGATCAAGTTTTAAAGAAAATATCCGAGGTGAACATACGGAATTATTCGATATTTCTGAAGAATGAATATTTGTTCAGCTATTATGAATATGTAGGTGAAGATTACGAGGCTGATATGTCTCGCATGTCTGAGGATCCGATTACTCAAAAATGGTGGAAACTTACCGACCCCTGCCAGGCTCCCATTGAATCTGCCAAAGAGGGGGAGTGGTGGTCCGAAATGGACGAGGTATTTCATTTAGATTAATTTTTTATCAAATGGAGGAGAAAATAATGACATCGAGAGAGCGCCTAATGGCATCTGTCAATCACAAGCAGCCCGATAGGGTTCCGGTTGACCTTGGAGCTACACCAAGTTCAGGTATTTCTGCAATTGCCTACAATAATTTGAAAGAGCACTTGAGAATGACCGGCGGGCACACAAGAATTTATGATGTGGTACAGCAGGTTGTGCAGCCGGAAGAAGAGATTATCGAAAAATTCGGGATTGATATTGTGGATGTCGGACGTACATTCAATGGCAAAGATGAGGATTGGTACAATGTCATTTTAGCAAATGGCTCGGTAGGACAATATCCAAAATGGTTCAAACCGGTTTTAATGGATAATGGCAGTTATAACGCTTATGCACAAAATGGGGAACTGCTTGCCAGAATGCCCAAAGGATCTACGTTCTTCGATCAAACCTGCTTTCCTTACTTAGACGGTTATCCGGATAGTTATAAAAATATAGGCGGTGCGATGGACCGGGTTATGTGGTCCAAGTTTGTTCACAGCCCATGGGATCATGCCGGTGACGCGGATTTTTATAAAACTCTTCGGGAAAATGCCCTGCAGCTCAGGCAATCCTCCGACAAAGCGATTTGTATTGTGTGCGGGTGCAATTTGTTTGAGTGGGGTACGTTCCTGAGAAGAATGGATAACTTCCTTATGGATATTTATACGGATCCCGATGAAGTGGAAAAGCTGCTGGATGCGTTGATGGAGGTTCATCTGCAGACCCTTGAGAATGTCTGCGACGCGGTTGGGGATATCGTGGACGTTCTCCGATTCGGGGATGACCTTGGTATGGATACCGGTATGTTTATGTCTCAGGAAAAATATCAGACCTTGTTTAAACCCCGCCATGCCAAGTTGAATGAGTATGTACATAAGCACAGTAAAATGAAAACTCTGCTGCATTCCTGTGGTTCAGTTTATCCGATCATTGGAGATTTAATCGAAGCAGGTTATGATATTCTGAACCCGGTGCAGACCACAGCAAGGGAAATGGACCCCGCAACACTGAAAAGAGAATTCGGAAAAGACATCACATTCTGGGGCGGCGGCTGCAATACACGCTCCATTTTGAATCTTTCAGAGCCAAAGCAAGTGTACGAATACACAACCAGGATGCTCGATATTTTTATGAAAGACGGTGGATTTGTATTTAATCAAGAGCACAATATTCTGCCAGACGTACCACCGGAAAATATTTTGGCTATGTACAAAGCAGTTCAGGATATGAAATTGTAAGTTAGCGCAAAAAGGTAGGCCCAATAACTTATGGGGGAATAAAAATTGAAAATAGCAGCTCGTGAACCATCATTTTCGTTGAAAAAAATATTTGCACGGCCGGAAGTGACCGTAATCATCGCAGTAATGCTCCTTACAGTTGTTTTCTCGTTCTCTTCTGCAAGTTTTGCGACCAGCTACAATCTGTTTAATCTGGCGAGAACTTCCGCAATTTATATGTTTATTGCGTTGGGACAGGCAATGGTTGTTATCGTTGGCGGCATGAACCTGTCGCTGGGGTACGTAGGCGGATTGACAGTGGTGGTGGCTGGATTCAGCATGGAAAAGCTTGGCATGCCGCCTGTTATAGCGGTTCTCTTTGGCTTGTTTGTGGGGATTGCCGCCGGATTTATCAATGGTTTCATCGTGACCTGGCTGAACATAAATTCTTTCGTCGTAACCTTGGCGACTTCGTTCATTTATTCTGGAGTTATCAACGGCATTTCAAAAGGATTTCCTTATACAAAGATTCCTCAGTCATTTACTATGATGGGCCGTAACGGTCTGTTGGGAATTCCTCTTCTTTTATGGTTCGCCGTTATCACACTGGCCATTATGGGGTATATCTTTAAGTTTACCGTTACCGGACGAAATTTGCTTGCAACCGGCGGGAATGAGGAAGCCGCAAAAATGTCCGCGGTTAATACTAAGCAAATGATTATTCTTGCAAATATTTTGTCCGGCGTTTTCGCTGCAATTGCCGGATTGCTGTGGATTTCGAAAACCGGCTCGGCTCAGCCTTCCACCGGTTCAGACTGGATGGTTGTATCTTTTGCTGTTGCAGTTATTGGCGGTACGTCGTTAAAGGGCGGCGTATTTAACCCGATTGGTGTGTTTTTTGCAGGATTTCTACTCAGCATGGTGACGAATGGTCTGGTTATGCTAAACGCAAATATCTATTTTGAGCAAACCTATCTTGGACTGATTATTTTGTTCGCAGTTTCGTTGGAAAGTGTAAAAACGATCCTTAATAAGAGAAAAATGAAGCGCACATTAAGCGAGCAAAGTAAGTCCACTACGAGAGCATAAATATAGTTGGGGATTATTTATCACAAAATAAAAGCACTGGGAGGAACAAGTATGAAAAGGTATCTTGCATTATTTATGGCAATCGCAATCGCAGCTACAGCCGCGGGCTGCAGTTCGGAACCGACAGCAAGTGGCAGCGGTGCAGCAAGCACGGCACCTGCGGTAAGTACCGCGCCTGCAGCAAGTACAGCCGGAAACAGTAAAATGAAACTTGCCTGGTATGCCCCGGCACCGCATGCTTATTTCAGCGAGGTTGAAAAGGGAGTACAGCAGTTTTCCAAGGACACCGGCATTGATGTCATGATTCAAATTGGCCCTGACTGGACGCAGGCAAGTGAAAATGAAAAAGTGGAAGCGATGGTTGCAGAAGGAATTACCGGACTTTCCATTTATCCCTGCGATGCATCCGGTGCGAACGGTCTTTACGATGAAATCAGTGCAAGCAAGGGCGTCAACGTAGTAAACTTCGGCACGGATACCGCTTCACCGAGCAAGGCAAAGTTTGCAATTGCGACGGACGTAAAACAGGCCGCTTATGATGCGGCAGTAGCGGTTATCAAACTCATGGGTGAAAAGGGAAACCTTGTAAATGTTCTGGAGGTTTTAGAAGACCCGAATACAGTAAAGCGCCAAGAGGGCGTTGCAGAAGCCGTTGCGAAATATCCTAACGTAAAGTTGCTGCAGGAAGTAGCAGGAATCAAAACACAGGAAGAAGCAGTAGGCAAAATTGAAAGCGTTCTTTCGGCCCATGTGGGTCAAGTGGACGGGATGGTCTGCACAGGGCAGGTCAGCACCTCAGGCATGCTTCAGGTTCTTTCTGATTACTATCAGAAACAGGGCACCGCACACAGAATCCATGCAGTGGGAATTGACACCGACACAGCGGTTTTGGACGGCATTAAATCCGGAATTATTGATGCAACAATGGCTCAGAATACGACTGGGCACGGATATATTTCATGCATGATGCTGAAATATATGCAGGAAGGATATGTTCCAAAAGATGGCGGCTATTTTATAAACACCGGAAATGTTTTAGTAACAAAAGACAATATAGATACCTTTGCTTCTGATTTGGATAAGGTGACAAAACAGATTTTGGGACGCCTTACCACCGATTATCTTGTTAAAAAATAATATCGCTGTATATTTACACTTGTATGGAGGAATTATTCTTAATGCTTGAATTAAAAAACATCAGTAAAATATTCCCTGGCGTAAAGGCATTGGATAATGTTTCCATCACCTTTGAGCGTGGAGAAATCCACGCTCTCATGGGTGAAAACGGTGCAGGTAAATCCACCTTAATGAAAATTATCACTGGTATTTACAGCCCGGACTTAGGACATATGTATCTGGATGGGAAACCGGCAGATATGAAAAATTTCCGAGACGCCGTAAATAATGAAATTAATATGGTTAGTCAGGAAATACAGGTAATTCCGGAATCCACCGTAGCGGAAAATATTATCTTGGACAGAATCGGTCACTTTCGGCGCAATGGCAGGCTGGACTGGGCTAAAATTAACGAAACCGCAGATAAATATCTAAAAATCGTGGGGCTGGATATCGCTCCCACTGACAGAATAGGCGGTCTAACTGCTGCGCAAAAACAACTTACTCAAATTGCTAAGGCGTTGTCAGCAAATGCAAAATATATCTTGTTGGATGAACCAACGTCATCCCTTACAACGTATGAAAGTAAGAATTTAATTCAAATAGTAAAAAAACTAAAAGAAGAAAATGTTTGTGTCATTTTTATCTCCCACAAAATTGAAGAGGTGCTGGAGCTTTGCGATAAAGTCTCCGTATTGCGTGACGGAAAATATGTCGGCACAAAGGATTGCCAAGACCTGTGCAGACAGGATATCGTAAAAATGATGATTGGCCGCGAAGAAGAAGCAGAACACTATGGCTTTTTGGATATTCAGGATCATTCTGTGATTGAGGCAAAAAATATTACAGTTTACGGTGAATTTGACAATGTCAGCTTTTCCTTGAAAAAGGGAGAAATACTTGGGTGGTATGGTTTGGTTGGCTCCGGCAGAACCGAGCTTGCCCGGTTGCTTTGTGGTGTGGATAAAATAGATGAAGGCGAAATATATATTGATGGCAAAAAAGCGCACATTCATTCCTTGCGTGACAGCCTAAATAAATATAAAATGGGATATGTTACAGAAAATCGCAAAGAAGAGGGTTTGATGCTGGATGCCTCAGTCGGCGCGAATATGACCATCACAATTTGGGAGAAGCTTATTAATGCATTACGTAAAATCAATCAAAAAGAAGATAAGAAAGCCATTCAATATATGATTGACAAGGTAAATGTAAAAACTCCTTCTGAAAAAACCAAAGTCGGCTCTCTATCCGGAGGAAATCAGCAGAAGGTAAGTATCGGAAAATGGCTTGTGGCCGGATGCGAAATCCTGATTATAGACGAACCGACCGTTGGCGTTGATGTCGGCGCAAAACAATACATCCATGAGCTTTTTTGGAAACTGGCGAAGGAAGAGGGCAAGTCAATTATTTTGATCTCTTCTGACATGCCGGAGCTAATTTCACTTTCCAGAAGAATTCTAGTATTTAAAGATCATAAAATTGCCGGTGAAATCGTCGGATTGAACGATACTGTAAAAAAATATGAGGATATTAGCGCAGAAATTGGTCGTTTAATGGCATAACTTTCGATTGGTTTTGAACTTTGACTTGTCATATGAAAAGAAGTTTATAACATCGCCATCAGCTGGTTCATTATCTCTATACTAGAAATAATGGTATGGCTGATGGCATGTATTTATGAGAGGAGATCAGACAATGAGTATAATAAGTGATATTAATACTTATCTTCAACAGGGGAAAGCACCAAAAGTGAAAGCATTGGTTTTCCAGGCAATCGAAGAAGGATACGGGCCCAGAGAGATTTTGGAAAAAGGCCTGCTTGCCGGAATGAACATCATTGGGGTGAAGTTTAAAAACAATGAAGTTTTTGTCCCGGAAGTTTTAATAGCGGCACGTGCAATGAATACGGGACTTGAAGTTTTAAAGCCCCATTTGGTTAAGATAGGCGTAGAAGATAAAGGTACTGCAGTGATTGGTACGGTCAAAGGAGACTTGCACGATATCGGTAAGAATCTTGTAAAGATGATGCTGGAAGGAAAAGGCCTGAAGGTGATAGACCTCGGAGTGGATGTTCCCGCTGAAAAGTTTGTGGAAGCGGCGAGAGAGAATGACGCCAGTATTATTTGCTGCTCTGCCCTTCTGACTACCACCATGACTGAAATTAAAACAGTGGTTGACGCAGTGAACGTATCGGATATCCGCTCTAAAGTGAAGATTATGATTGGCGGGGCTCCGGTAACCCAAAGTTATTGTGATTCCATTGGTGCAGACAAATACACGCCTGACGCAACCAGTGCGGCAGAAGCGGCTTTGGCTTTCTGCACCGCCTCCTAAGGAACCGCAAACAAACACCGCGTACGGATCTTTATTGATGCGGAAAGGTACGCGGTGTTTCCTTATAAATGGTACGGAAAGGAAACAG
>WSSedL1CaDRAFT_10002178_pt1 | contig 10231 bp, 5 predicted proteins | sample WetSurSL1Cattail_FD_9464 | JGI IMG/M metagenome (IMG submission 9464)
ACAAGATTGTTGAAAATGAAATGCCAATCAATGCTAACCCAAAAACAATCGTATTGAAAGCAATTATTTTACCCAAACCTATTACCGTTTTACGGGATGCCAGGTAAAGAGCTGCTATAAATGCTCCTGCACCAGAGGCCGACATTAGAAAGCCCAATGTATGGCTGCCCCCCTTCAATGTTAAACTTGCATATGCAGGCATTACAGTAATATAAGGCATTCCAACAAGACTGATAATGGCCAGCAGTATAAGCAGTGTCCTAATAGGCATAAATCCAAAGGTATACCTCCAACCCTCTTTTAAATCTTCGCCAATATTCTCAATGGATCTTGATTTTTTGGTTTCTTTAATCTGCATCATCAGCAATGAAGTAATGACACCGATATAACTTCCTGCATTGATTAAAAAACAATAACCTTCACCAACAGCTGCAATCAAAAGTCCGGCTATGGCAGGACCAACCAGGCGGGCTCCATTAAACATAGCCGAATTGAGCGCAATCGCATTACTGAGGTTTTCGGGCTTATCAATTAAATCTATAACAAGTGATTGACGAGCAGGAGTATCAAATGCGGTTATTAACCCAAAAAAGATACTCAATGCTATGATATGCCATACCTCTATCACCTTTGTAAGAACCAATATACTTATCAGTAAAGCTTGTATCATAAACATCACTTGAGTTAACGTCATAATACGAAGCCGGTTAAACCGATCGGTCAGTACTCCTGCAAATGGTGAAAGAATAAAGCTTGGAAATTGACTGGTGAAACCTACTAATCCAAGTAAAAACAAAGAACCTGTGAGTCTGTATACAAGCCAGCTCATCGCTAAAGTTTGCATCCAGGTACCAATAAGCGATACGCTTTGACCCATGAAATACAACCGATAATTTTTTGATTGCAGGGATGAGAAGATTTGTCTACCTAAATCCAAAGAGTATCTATATTTCAAAAATGCCATAAAAGCTTTGCTCTTAAATAAAAAAAGCCCCTGTTCGGGGCTTGGTTTTATACGTCAATTTTTGCGTATTTTGCATGTTTTTCGATAAATTCTCGTCTTGGAGGGACGTCGTCACCCATGAGCATCGAAAAGATACGATCAGCCTCCGCAGCACTATCGATAGTTATAAGTCTGAGAGTACGTTTTTCAGGATTCATGGTAGTTTCCCATAATTGTTCTGCATTCATCTCACCCAAACCTTTATATCGTTGTATATGCACAGAACCTTCTTTGCCTTTACCAAGTTCTTCAACAGCCCTTTGTCGATCTTCCTCGGTCCAGCAATAACGTTCCTGAGTTCCTCTCTTAATCAGATAGAGAGGCGGCGTAGCTACGTAAAGATGTTCGTTTGCAATAAGATCCTGCATGTATCTGAAGAAGAAGGTCATGATTAAGGTGGTAATATGGCTACCATCTACGTCAGCATCAGTCATAATGATGATTTTATGGTAACGCAAACCTTGCATATTTAATGCCTTGCTATCTTCTTCCGTGCCAATACTTACGCCAAGCGCTGTAAAAATATTTTTTATTTCTTCATTTTCAAATATCTTATGTTGCATGGCTTTTTCCACGTTCAAAATCTTACCTCGTAAAGGCATAATAGCCTGGAAGCGACGATCTCGACCTTGTTTTGCAGTACCACCTGCAGAATCGCCCTCGACAAAATAAACTTCGCATTGAGAGGCATCACGTTCGGAACAATCAGCTAATTTACCAGGTAAGCCCGAACCTGAAAGCACCGATTTACGCTGAACCAGCTCTCTCGCTTTCCTGGCTGCGTGACGAGCCGTAGCAGCAAGAATTACTTTCTGAACAATAATCCGCGCATCTTTAGGGTTTTCTTCAAGGTAATTACCCAAGGCTTCGCTTACGGCCTGGTCAACAGCTCCCATTACATCGTTGTTGCCAAGTTTGGTTTTAGTCTGCCCTTCAAACTGAGGCTCCTGAACTTTTACAGAAATAATAGCAGTAAGACCTTCGCGAAAGTCATCACCACTAATATCAAATTTTAATTTGGTAAGCATACCCGATTTTTCAGCGTAAGCTTTTAATGTTCGGGTTAAACCACGCCTAAAACCGGCTAAATGTGTACCTCCCTCTATTGTATTGATATTGTTGACGTACGAATGAACATTTTCAGTAAACGAAGTATTGTATTGCATGGCAACTTCCACTGGTACACCACCCTTCTCTGATTCGATACTGATGATTTCCTCGATAAGTTTTTCACGGTTAGCATCCAGATATACTACAAACTCCTTTAAACCTTGATCGGATCTAAAGTGATTTGTACGAAAATTATCATTTTCGTCTTTTTCTCGCTTGTCAGTAAGTGATAGTTTGATACCCCGATTCAAAAATGCAAGTTCCCTCAACCTCGATTCAAGAATTTCAAAATTATATTCAGTAGTAATAAAAATGGTATTGTCCGGCATAAAGGTAATGGTAGTCCCTGTGTGATCTGTCTCACCAACTACTTTGATATCAGCAATGGGTTTACCAATGCCAAATTCCTGCATATATATTTTCCCATCACGGTGTACCTCTGCCCTGAGATGAGTAGACAAAGCATTCACACATGAAAGCCCAACACCATGTAATCCGCCTGAAACTTTATAAGAATCTTTATCAAATTTACCTCCGGCGTGGAGTACAGTAAGTACAACTTCGAGGGCTGATCTTTTTTCTTTCTCATGATAATCCACAGGGATTCCACGTCCATCATCTGTTACAGTAATAGAGCCGTCTTCGTTAATAAAGACATCAATATTCTTGCAATGGCCTGCCAATGCTTCATCAATTGAGTTGTCCACTACCTCATAAACCAAGTGGTGTAACCCTTTAACACTTACATCACCAATATACATGGCGGGGCGCTTACGCACTGCTTCCAAGCCTTCAAGAACTTGAATACTGTCAGCTGAATAATCGCCTCCGTTTGCTTTTGTTTGATTTACATTAACTTCTAAGTTTGAATCGTCCATTATTCTCCTTTATTTTTTCAATTTATTTTGTGGCAAATGAATGTTAATTCTTACTACATAACATACTAACTATAAGAATCATATAATTACTGCCTTAAATTCTAAAAAATGCATGTAAATATAGCAAAATGCAATGTTATAATGCCAAAAAATTAAGCTTAACATATGAGGAGTTATTAACAAAAAATGAGCACTCTGCAATTGTTATAAACCCTCAGGGTTTTATAGCTCACTTGATCACAACGAATACGTAAACCCTGCCATGGCACTAAACCTTTGTGTAGGATATTGGTTCCAGGAATAATATTTAGACGCTGTAAAGTTATACAAGTGAACCCAAGCGGATAAAATTTTGGTATACCTGTACTCGACCCCAAGGTTGAAATCAATAACGCCAGCTAATGATTTGACCCTAGGATTGATTAAGTAATATCTGGCATCTTTAGCATATCTCTTTCCAACGGCAATTACGTCCAGGTTCACCAATATCTTGTTTCGCATGTTGTAAATGGTTGAAAAGGTGAAATCAAAATTGGGTTTGTGCCATGCATATAGCTGATGATCAAGTTTGTAATCGTAATAATTAGCCTTGGCTCTGAATGCAAGTTGCTCGGAGTAGTCATAATTCACTTCTGCATAGCCGTTAAACAGATCTCCATTATCATAAACTACAGTAAAAGTATTTCGGAGCTTGGTTAGGGAATCGTTAACAAAGAAGTATTGGTCTTTAAGTTTGGAAAAGGCTACTTTGAGAACATAGGAGGCTTTTGATCCGAGACTACCTTTCAAACCACCATATATGTCCCTGTTAACAGAGTTTTTCACCCGCAAACCTGCATCTATAAAAGGATTTTCCAAAGAAACATCCTGATAACTATGGGTATTCACTTGACCATTAAGACCTACAAAAGGAATAAGAACATCTTTCACAGCCATAAACTGGAATTCTCCATAAGGGATAAAACTTATTTTAAAGTTGTTATTCTGGGTTTGGAAGCATAATTTCAGTCCGGCCTTTATCTGATATTCCGGAGATGACATACCTATCCAAGGATCTATTATTAACAATGAATTTACATAACCTGAAGAATCAAGTTTTGCATTGGGCTTTAAAAAATTATAATTAAGATTTAAGCCAAATAGTTTATCCTTTAGGAAAAGCTGATGAAATTGCCCTCCGATGTTGATATGATTTTCGCCATGTTTAAGTCTGTCTTGGAAGAAATTGTACTTTAAACCAATGTCATAGCTAAGTTTAGAAGAATCGAGGTTCAAGGAACGAAGTCCGGTACTGGCTGATGCCGTAAAATAACTTTGACGAATACGACCTTTTTCCAAAGTTGTGTCGAGTTTTGGAAAATAGCCATAGTCATAAACAGTGTTGCTGCGAGCGCCTCCATTTGCATAGAGGTACGATTTTTTAAAAAACTTCTTTCCAAATAATTCACCTGATGTTTCTGAATATCCGGCAAATACCTTATCTCCGTTTTCAAGTTTTAAATTACCTGCTGATGATTGGTGTTTAAAGAAAAGTCCGGCGGTATGCTTCTTGGATCTTGAGGAGTTAACATAAACCTCTGCCAGTGGAGATAGGTAGTTCCCAAAACCAAGTTTGATGTAGTTCTTATACAACTTACTAATGGGCATACTTAGCATTTTTGCGGCATTAATAGCCGAAACCTGGAATTCCGAATTAACCATTACAGGTACTATATTGTATTGAAAGCTGGGCTTAATGTTTACAGAGTCGGAAATTTTTGGTAAAACGTTGATTTTATATGCATCAGAAACCGCCGGTTCGTATGGTTTTACCACTTCGACCTCCTTTTTAATAGGAGTCTGAGCATCAGCATTAACTTCCATTAGAAAGAGTGCAAATATTAAATACACAGACATAATAGCTAAGTTGGCGGTTGGCATTTTGCAGTTGGAATTACTGCATACTGCATACTGTATGCTTTTTGCCATTCTGTATTTTATGATATTTTCTGTCTTCATAATTACTCAATTTTTTTGTTATCAATGTTCAGCTCCATATCCTTGGTCTTCTCTTTAACTTGAGAATTGGCGTTATTGGCAGTTAACTTGTCCTTTCTTTCTTTTGCCTCAGCCCTTATACCATCATTTTGAATTTCATAATAATCCAGGATACTTTGCAACGTTTGTTCCGCCTGAAACATGTCCTTCTTATCCACATATATTTGACTCAGCAGAATAAAACTTTTCCCAAGCCAATATTGGTGAGGTGAATTCTTGTTAATAAAATCAAAAATTTCTTTCTCAGCCAGGTCCTTTTTGTCCTGGTTGTAATAAAGTTGTGCCAAAAGATACTTGCATTCGGCACCTTCTTTACTCTTCATATCTTTTGCAACGAGTTTAAGCTCATCGGTTGCAGCGCCAAGAACCTGCGTTTCAATAAATGATTTGGCCAGGATATAATGAGCTTCACGCTTTATTTCATCAGGCACTTTCTGCGAATTCAATAAGGAATTGGCGCTTTCAATTGAATTAGTGTAATCTTTTAACTTAAAATTACACCGCATCTGTCCAATTTTAGCTTCCAGTAGGTTATTTTTAATTTCCGCATCACTTTCAAGGCGTTTATAGGATTCAAGTGCTTTTGGATAATTTTCGTTGCCATAATAAATGGATGCTGTGGCCATAAGGGCTTGTTCCGTAAACATATTTCGTGATTTTGCAATGACATATTCAAGACCTTTTAATGCATCCTCAGATTTGTTATTTTTGATATAACAATCAGCCATATAAAAGTTTGCATTCACAGCAAAGTTTCCATTTGGAAATTTGTCAATATACTTTGAAAATTGTTGTATAGCTTTATTGCAATCACCTGTCATATAAGCGTTTTCTGCGGCTGCATATGTAAGTGAGTCCTGTTCGGTTGCTCGTACATTCTCTGTTTCACCTTTACTTTGAAGATAAGTAAAATAGGAGTCTACATCATTCATATCCATGTACACAGTTTTCATACCATTGAGCGCATTACGTGAATCGGCAGTTCCAGGGAATTGTTCCACAACTTTTTTATAATTTGCAATGGCTTCTTGGTTCTTGTCCGAGTTGTAATAGATTAAGCCCAGTTGCAGTAAGGCTTTAGAGACATAACTACTTTTGGGGTAGTCCTTCAGTAGTTTGTTGAAGGATGTTATTGCCTGACTATTTAAGTTTGACAAAACATTTGCACGGCCCAACTCATACAATGCGTCATCGATGTATGATGACTTGGGATAATCTTTAATCAATTCATTCAGTACTACAATTTTCTTCTCCTGGCGCTTTACCAGTCCTAATGAAAAGGCTTTCTGGAATAAAGAATAATCCGCATCTGTAACCTTCAGGCTTATTGCCTTTTCGTAATTTTCGACGGCTACCCAATAGGATAATTTCATGAAGTTACAGTCGCCAATCCGGTTATAAGCATCTGCAACTGTTTTGGTTTTGGCATCTTTCATTAAACCTGTATAGCGACGGAACCAGTTGAGCGCTTCGTCATATTTTTTAAGGTTAAAATTGACATAGCCAAGGTTGTAATGAGCCAGTTCAAACTCGTCAAGACCAGCAGCCCCTGGCGATGCTATGAACTTATTATACATTTCAACTGCCTTATCATAATTCGCCTGACGATAATAAGCTTCTCCCTTCCAGTAATAAGCTCGCGCTGCAAGTGTTTTATCAAAGGCAGAAAATTCGAGAGATTTGTCAAACATAACGATTGCATCCTCAAATTTCAGGTTATTATAAAGCTCTAAACCCCGAAAAAAGGATATTCGCTGATGAGCTCGTAATACATTGTCGTTTTTTTTCTTGATTTTATCAATCGATTCCAGCGCTGCCTGGTAATTTTTAGTACTCAGGTAGGCCAGCACAAGGTAATTATATGCTTCGTCACTTCTGTTTGAATAGGGATACAAACTGATGTATTCGTTAAAAGCTTTAACAGCTTCGTTAAAAGGTGACATAGAAGCTTCGTAAGTTGCTATGGCATAATTAAACAATGCGTTTTCTTTGATATCAGCATTGAAGTCCATTCCTGCTGCAGCAGCAAATGCAAGCCTTGCCTTTTGTTTATCTTTAGTTCGCAAATAGCAATCGGCCAGATGGTAGGAGGCGTTTTGGCTAATCTCACTTTTACCAGAAGCAACTGGTTCAAAATGTTTGATTGCGGTTTGCAGATCACCAGCTTTGTAATAAGCATATGCCAGCTGGTAGCGATCTTCGGGGGTCATGGATGCGGTTTTCTCAGCGTATTTCTGCAAATATGGTAAAGACTCATTGTATTTACCTGTTCTATAGTATGATTCGCCAATAATCCTAGCCATCTCCCCTACCCTTTTTTCAATTACTGAATCAAGTAAGGCTGGAGCATACTCAATAACTTTATCGTATTTTTTCTGAAGGAAATAAATTTGAGAAATATAGTAGGGAACAATGGGGGCGAATGTTTCATTGTCTCTCAGACGCAGAAAGCCATCCAAGGCTGTTTCGTAATTTTTTTGAATATACGCGATATGCGAATAATAATAGAGAGCCGGTGCAGTGTATTTGGTATCAATATCTTTGATCGCAAAGAATTGCAAACGGGCCTTTTCATAATTTTCTTCCTGGAAGTAACTGTAGCCTAACTCAAAATGATACTCCGCCGATTGGTCTGTGCTAAGTCGTGCAACATCTACTTTTTCAAACCATTCGACGGCCTTTTTGAATTTTTTATTATTGTACTGAAAACGTGCCATATAAAAATAAGCATCATTAGCCTTACTGTTTTCAGAGTTTTTTGTTATAAAAGCATTCAAAAGGTATTCCGCATCGGGGTTATAGAGCTCCAGAGCACAAAGGGATGCGTAGTATTCGGCATCAGCGCGCATACCAGTGCGATCGCTGGATGGATTCTCGGCTACTTTTTGGAAAAATTGCCTGGCGGTAGCATACTTTTGTTTTTCATACAGTTCCATGGCAGTTTTAAAATCCTGATCCGGCATTGTATACATCAGACTTTTTTGAGCATTTAACTGGACAACGATGGTGAGTGATATCAATCCCAATAATATCGTTTTGGTTATTCCGGGTGTTTTGAGCATTTTCCTGCAAACATACTCAGGTACAACACCTTTATTTTTATCCTTCATATTTAACTTATCCGTTTTCATAATTACTTTTTTTAAGCATCAGGTCGACCTTCGAGGTCAACAGCTTTCAAAATCGGGTAAAATTAGTTAATTCATAGGCAACAGTACAGAAACTAGGAGGTTTTATATTAACAATAAACTGTTAATTGTATTAATTATTGCATCATGTTTAATAAACGCGGAATTCCTTTTATCTATCAAAAATCAATTTTCATCCCATGGTTCTTTCATCATGTCAAAAAAAACCAACTTAAAGGCAGAATGTTCAGTTTATATAGATAACTGCAATGTCGTTTAGTTATGTCGAACTGCTATTTTAAATGAGGGAAGTCTCCAACAAGCCGTAAACTTCACTCAAAATTTTTAAATGACGTAGTTCCTCACTAAACGGCATTGCTATTTTAACCAAGGAAAAACAGAAAGATGAGAAAGGAGATTGAAGAAAACCTCGAACTTCTCAAGGAGAAGCTAGAAATTAACAAGCTAATTTTAGACAAGAACAGGGAAAGCTTACAGCGTGTTATACAACAGCCCCATTCAAAGGAGCGCACAGAGCTTTTTCTTCACCATTTTCAGGTAACCCTCGAGTTGTTTTCCAGAAATTGTCACTTTATAAAAATGCAAGCCGAATTATCCAAATCCATGGTTACAAATGACGGATTGAAATCTTTTGGCAAAATGAGCTTGTCATAGCATTACAGATCATAAACACTCTTCGAAGGAATTCTTTTAAATATGAGGCCTGTGCGACTTGGTATATATATTTTTAAGTGATTGTTGAGCATCAATTTTTGATCTATAAAAGTTGTATAATAAATCATTTTTTCATCTACCAGGCCATTGCCTCCATACTCCACTGAATCAGTATTCATAACGATCTCATATTTCCCTGCATCAATCAGAAAAGCATAATCTTGGAATGACTTGTATGGATTAAAGTTAAACACAAATACCAATTCACCTCTTTTAAAAACAATTACCTGATCCGATTTATTTTCGTGGTGCAGGTTTATTTCGCTAATCCCCAGAATATTGTATTTAGCTATAAGCGTTAACATTGCCTTATCAAAATTTGCCAAATAGTGGTATTTTAATTGCTGGTTATCAACAAGGCTCCATTGTCTGCGCGCATAATGGTATGACCAGTTATTACCGGCCCTTGGAAAGTCTATCCATTCGGGATGCCCAAATTCATTACCCATAAAATTCAGGTAGCCATTACCAGCGGTTGAAATGGTCATCAGACGAATCATTTTATGAAGGGCCATAGCTCTGTCGACCACTAAATTAGGTCTGCCTTTGTCCATGTTAAAATAGATTTCCTTATCCATCAGCCGGAAAACAATGGTTTTATCACCTACCAGTGCCTGGTCATGAGATTCGGCATATCCTATGGTTTTTTCATCATGCCGTTTTCTTATAAGCTCATTAAATATATTATCCACATCCCACTGTTCATCTGGGATTTCCTTAATTACTTTAATCCAGTAATCGGGTGTTCCCATGGCAAGCCTATAATCGAATCCCAAACCACCATCTTTGACAGGGGTTGCCGTTCCCGGCATACCACTCATCTCTTCAGCTACAGTTAAAGCATCAGGACGTATTTCATGAATAAGTTTATTGGCAAGTATAATATAGGTAATTGCATCTTCGTCCTGGTTACCATCGAAATACATTTGATAATTAACAAAATCTTTTGATAGCCCGTGATCAAGGTAAAGCATGCTGGTAACACCATCAAAACGAAAGCCATCAAAGTGATATTCTTCGAGCCAGAATTTGCAGTTGGAAAGTAAAAAATGTAATACTTCGTTTTTACTATAATTGAAACAAAGAGAGTCCCATGCAGGGTGATTACGTCTGGGACCTGCGTGGAAGTATTGATAAAGTGATCCATCAAAGCGGTTCAGCCCTTCAATTTCGTTTTTCACTGCATGTGAATGCACCAAATCCATAATAACAGCAATATCAAGTTCATGGGCAGCATCGATCAGTTCCTTTAATTCATCAGGTGTGCCGAACCGTGATGAGACCGCGAAAAAACTCGACACATGATAGCCAAACGAGCCATAATATGGATGTTCCTGAAC
>WSSedL1CaDRAFT_10002179_pt1 | contig 10230 bp, 4 predicted proteins | sample WetSurSL1Cattail_FD_9464 | JGI IMG/M metagenome (IMG submission 9464)
AATTAGAAGGGAGACCATCAATGGTATAATAATTCCGAAAGGTTTGTTTATGTGTATTAAATTTAGATAAACCATTTTCGGAAGTCAACCAAACATTGCCATCTTCATCTACCAACGAACCCATTATAAAATCGCTGCACAAGCCCTCCTTTTCGGTATAATTTAAAAATCGTTCCGTACCCGGATTAAACAGGTAAACGCCAGAACCCTGAGAAGCTATAATAAGGTTATTCTGAGAGTCGAATTCAATATCTTTACACAAACCAATTATTTTATAGTTTGTAAAACTATTACGTTTCTCATTGTACCTCGAAATATACCCATCGCAACCAAGCCAAATTGTTTTGTTCTTATCCTCATTGATGGCCCAAACCATGTTATTTTTCAGAGAATTTGAATTGTTTGGCTCACTCCTAAACCAGGTAAATTTAAACTCTTTAGTATTGTTTTTTTTCCATTCCGATTCAGGAATTTTTATAGCCCCTAAATTCTTGGCATAACCAATCCATAAATTCTTTTGAGAATCAAAAAATAAAGAATAGGCAATTTGATCAAAATTATTTTTCAAGAAATGATAGGATGCAATTTTCTTAAAATCTGAAGAATACCGATGTATTACTTTCGGGGTACTCATCCAGAAAGTACCATCCGGAGCCCTTTTTATATTTAAAATTTTATTTTCATCATAATTACTGCCTGGCAGGATATGCGTATATTGCCAGCTCAGTGTATCTAAAATATAAAAACCATTGTAGCATCCAAGAACCAAATGACCGTTAGCAGCTTCAGCACAACTCGTAAAAGAATTCAATCCGGCATCATTAAGGAAGTCTACTTGTAAAAAATGAGGTTTAAACTTATTCATCGAATATGAATAAACAGAAACACCTTTACCGTAACTACCGGCAAAAACATTATTGGATTTATCAATTAATAGCGAAAAAATTTCATTTGAAGATATTGAACTCTTATTATAAAGATTATGAGTAAATTGCTCCGTTTTCCCTGAAAGAATATTATAACTAATAAGACCGGCTCCCTGGGTAGCAATAAAAATTTTATTTTGATTATCGCAGCTCAATTTTGAAATTGAGATTTGGTTATTTTTAGGTCCTGATGGTAAATAAGTAATCTTTTTAACGAAAAATGAAACCGGATCTATTTGAAATAGTTCTCCCTTTTGGTTACCCACCCAAACATTTCCCAGCTTATCCTGAGTTATGCAAAAACCATATTTAATCTGTCCATATCCTTTAAATGCAGGTTTTACAACTTTTTCACCGGGCAAAGAAATAAAGAAAACCCCACTATCGGAACAAACCCACAATTTATCTTTTATCAAAATAAGCCCAAGAATAGAATTTGAAGAAATATTCCGGTAGTTAGCAACGTTAAAAACAGATAATTTTTTCAATTTGGTGTTATATTTCATTACACCCCGCGATAAGGTGGAAAACCAGATATTATCCGATTTATCCTGAAGTATATCTCTGATTATATTATTATCTGATAAATTTTTCCCTTCAGCGGTTACAATTTTAGTAAATGCATCTGTCCTTTTATCGTATTTATCCAAGCCTCCGGTTGTACCTACCCAAATAAAACCATCCTTATCTTCAAATAAGGAAGCTATCATATTTCCGGATAAAGAACCGGGATTATTGTTCTTGGTAAATACCTTTATATCATTTCCGTTAAACCTGTTTAATCCGTAAAATGTACCAATCCAAATAAATCCTTCTTTATCCTGCAGCATACAACTAACGTGGTTTTGAGACAAACCAGTTTCAGAATTAATATGCCAGAATTGAGAAGTATTATCTTGTGCGGCAAGATCAAATAAGCACCCCCATAAAACGATATATATTGCTGTGTAAAATTTCATATATTTAAAAATAAGAAATTTTACTGAGAACGGAAAGCTAAAAAATATATTGTTTTAAAACATTTTACGGAAACATCTTTTTCTTTTGTGTTGAATATGCTCAAACATTTTCCACATTTGAATAGCTACACTGTTATTTTCGAGCATAGCCGTAGTTTCAACATAACGAACACCATCACCATTGGCGGTTTCCCAAATTTCATTCATCAATAATGAGGCTACCCCAAGTTTTTGTAGTTCCGGTTTTACTCCGGTAAGCAACAAATCCATTTCTTTAGGATGTTTTAAAGCCTGCAAAATATGCCACCAACCAAAAGGTAAAATTCGGCCCTTTGCTTTTTGCATAGCTTCAGATAAGGAAGGCAAACCTATCAAAAAGCCCACAAGCTCGTTATCGCAATCAACTACAATCTTTACGTATCTTGGATTTAATATAGGGAAATACTTATTTATATAAAACCGGGCTAATTTTTCCGGCAACGGATATGTGCCAAATAATTCAGAAAAAGCTTTATTAAACAATTCTGTCACCTGTTCTTTAAATGGTTCTAATTCTTTTTGCGACGTAAAATTTAAAGATTTAAGGCCATAGCGTTTTTTAAGCATATCGGCAACCTTAAAGGCTTTATCGGGCAATTCGGTAGGAAAGGTAATCCGGAATTCCAACCAGTCGATTTCTTTTACAAAACCAAGCTGTTCATAAATATCATTATAATACGCCATGTGATAATCGGAAGCCACAGAAGGAAGCCAATTATGACCTTCAATCAATAAACCCTGATGATCTAAATTTGCAAAACCCATTGGACCAATCATCCCCACCATACCTTCAGATTTAATCCAGGTTTCGGCAGTAGCAAATAACAATTTTGCCAATTCGGGATCGTTAATAAACTCCGGACGGGTAAAACGGCCTAATTTCTCACAATTTTTTTCATTCCAGAGGGGAATAATTATAGCACCTATACGGCCAACACATTCGCCATTGCGATAGGCAACCCAAAATTTTGCTTTACAAACTTCAAAAGCCGGATTTTTTTTAGGGATAAGAGCATTCATCTCATCACCTCTCATTGGTGGAACCCAGTTCTTTTCGTTTTTATATAATTTATAAGGAAGATTTATAAAATCTTTTAACTCTTTTTTAGAAAGAACTTCTTTAATAGTGAAATCCATTTGGAAAAATTTAAGTCACAAATATAATATTTAACTTCAAAAATCAATTTTTAAAAATAATGAAACAAATAGTCCATTTCATTTGCTTTTGCCACACAAATTAGTAATTTCACTGCCCTAACAGTTTTTCAACTGGAATATTGACTCTAATAATTACTATTAACTAATAAACATGAAAAAATTTGCTTTTAAAATGAAACTCAAACCGGGTTTCAAAGAAGAGTATAAAAAACGCCACAATGAAATATGGCCGGAACTTAAAAAATTAATTTCAGACTCCGGAGTTTGCGACTATACCATTTATCTTGACGAAGACACCAATGTCCTTTTTGCCGTTCAGTATATCAAAGGTGAACAGGGAAGTCAGGATCTGGGCAAATTAGAGATTGTCCAAAAATGGTGGAAGTATATGGCAGACATCATGGAAACCAATCCCGACAATTCTCCGGTAACGATTCCCTTAGACTCGGTATTTCACATGGATTAAATTTTTTAGCTTATTTTTTAATCTAATCAAAGTTGTTGTTAATTTTAAATTCATACATATTAAAATTAACACAACTTAGATTTATTGTTCCTTATTTTTCTTATTCCTTTTTTATTCATTTCGTTCATGAGATGCACGCACGTTCATTCGATGAAAAAGTCACGCGTCACAGACTACACAACAGCATCGCTTTCGAACAGGAGTTGGAACGAGAACAACTACACAAACGATTGTATATCTTAGCATAACGATAATTATTTTATTTTTTATTATCCAACGCAAGTTTTCGCCTTAACTGTTGTCTATATTTGTAACTTTTAATAAGAAATACAGTTAAAGAAACGAATTTATAATAACGTCTAAGGGTAGGATAATGCAAAAACTAATAATTCTGGTGCTTTTACTTAGCACAATTCCGGCAATTACTTTCAGCCAAATAAAAAATAACACCAACTCAGCTAAAGATGGAAAAATTTCGGGTACTATTACCGACAAATATACCAATACAGCCATCGAGTACGCAACAGTATCTATCAGAAACTCTAAGGATTCGTCAGTAGTTTCCGGAGGAATTACAGATTCAAAAGGAAATTTTAGCGTTAATAACCTGCCTGTAGGAACTTTTTATCTTGACGTTACTTATATTGGCTTTAAAAAATTAAGGATTAACGGTATTGGTTTAAATGAAACCAAAAAGAACATCAACCTGGGAGCCTTAAAACTTGAGGAAGCTTCTAAATCCCTGAACGAAGTTGAAATTGTAGCCAACAAGCGCGAAGTAGAATATAAAATAGACAAAAAACTGGTAAGCATCAGTGCTAACGTAGTATCCGCCGGAGGTACCGCTATTGATGCTCTTGAAAACACTCCATCTGTCCAGGTAGACATTGAAGGAAACCTTACATTACGTGGCAGTTCTAACTTCACAGTTTTAATAGACGGAAAGCCTTCTGTTCTTAGCGGAAGCGATGCATTACAGCAAATACCGGCCAGTTCTATTCAAAATATTGAAATCATTACTAACCCTTCGGCTAAATACGATCCGGAAGGAAGCGCCGGTATCATTAACATCATCATGAAGAAAGAAAAACAGGTGGGTGTTAATGGAATCATCAACGCTTCAACCTCAACAAACGGCAGTTATTCTTCAGACTTTTTAATCAACCGCAGAGGATCAAAAATGAATTTATTTCTGGGAGCCAACTACGATAAACGCATTTTTAGCGGAAAAATGCACTCGGAAAAATCCACATATCTATCAGCAGATACCATTTATTTAAATACCGACCAAAACGGTAAATTTAACAGAGGTGGTTATGGCGTTAAAGCGGGTTTAGATTATTATATAAATAAATCCAACACGATGTCGGTTCAGGGAAATTACTGGGGCCGGAAATCGGAACGAAACTTTGATGGAACATCTCATCTATTTAGGGCCAGCGGCATTACCGACTTTTACATCAATGATGTTAACCATACAGAGAAAGACCACAGTGCTTTTGAAGGAAATATTGATTTCACCCATAAATTCAATGATAACGGCCAACAAATAGAACTTTTAGCTAATTATTCTAATGGTCCAGGTGACGAAAAAGAACATCTCACCGAAGATACCCTGTTGACCGGATATTTAAATGCTAAAACCTACACCACCGAAAAAGATAACGAATCGGAATTTACCATGCAGGCCGATTATACATTGCCACTTTCCGACAATTCGAGTTTTGAAGCCGGATACAAAGGTAGTTTAGATAATTCGTCGGGTAATTACCATCTTTTTAATTCGTATGGAAACATCGACAATTTCATTGAAAATACAAACTACAACACCGAAAATACGTTCTCAAATAATGTACAGGCGTTGTATGCAACTTATTCGGGCAATTTAAAAATTGTAAATTTTCTGGCAGGTTTCAGAAGTGAATATAACTACAGAGAATTAAACCAGAAAACAATAAATCAAAAAATTATACTCGACAAATGGGATTTCTTTCCCAGTTTGCATCTTTCACGCAAATTGCCATGGGATTTACAGGCACAGGCAAGTTATTCGAGAAGAATCCGCAGACCCTCCGAGCGGGAATTGGATCCTTTTGAAACAATCATAGACTCGCGTGACGTGCGGGTAGGTAATCCGGAGCTTACCCCTGAGTATACCAATTCTTATGAATTCAGCATTCAAAAAACTTTTCTAAAATCAGGCTTTGCTTCCGGAGAATTATACCGTCGTTCTACCAACGATTTAATTTCCGATTATGAAATGAAAAGAAATGATACCATTACTGTTGAAACTTACAAAAACATAAGTCACTCCTACTCTACCGGATTTGAAGGAACATTAAACCTTCCGGTTACTAAATGGTGGAATTTAAATTCAAGTGTAACTCTGTACGATTACAAATTAAGCAGTTCGTTAAGCGACGACGAAGTAACCGATAATTCCTCATTTACATGGAGTTTGCGTTGCAATTCGATGTTTCGTTTAAAATGGGGAACTCAAATTCAGTTAATGGGTTTCTATAACGGACCGAGTATTACAGCTCAGGGTCGCCGCGAAGCATTTTTCTTCTCAAATATAGGGGTTCGCCAGGATATGTTTAAAAAGAAACTCACACTTTCTGTTCAAATGAGAGATGTACTAGGCGACAATAAATTTGAAAAAACATCTTCGGGAAGCAATTTTTATTCCTTCTACCGCATGAAAAGAGAACCCCGTATTATAACATTTTCACTAACATTTAAAATCAACAATTATAAATCTGAGAAAAAATCCAAAGAAGATATGAATGAAATGGATTTTGATAACAGTGGCAGTATGAATTAATAATTTTAGCATATTTTTATTTGCTTTATAAAAATGATGTGTATTTTTATAGCGAATAAATACAGTTTATGCCTAAGATTTTAATTATTGATGACGATGCAACCTTTTGTATGATGCTACAAGGGTTTCTTGCCAAAAACGGGTTTGGCACAGATACTGCATTTTCATTTGCTGAAGGCTTAAAATTTATTCGTTCATCTGAATATCAGATTGTTTTATGCGACATCAGGCTTCCGGATCGCAACGGTCTGGAAATGCTAAAAGAAATCCCTTCGCTTCGTTCCAAATGTCAGGTAATTGTTATGACCGGCTACGGAGATATCCCTACAGCTGTAAAAGCAATTAAAATGGGAGCATTTGAGTATGTTACCAAACCGGTAGGTCCGGATGAGATTCTACATACTATAAACACTGCCCTGCGAGAAGTTGGGAAAAAAGCCACCACACATAAACTTGACTTCGTATCGGGAGAAAGCTATGTTTCTAAAAAAATGAATGAATATATTAGTTTGGTAGCTCCTACTAATATGTCGGTAGTTATTTTGGGCGAAAGCGGTACCGGAAAAGAATATGTAGCACGCAAAATACATCACGAAAGTCTGAGAGCATCGGGGCCCTTTATTGCCATGGACTGTGGCGCCTTATCCAGAGAACTGGCTGCAAGCGAATTTTTTGGTCATGTTAAAGGTGCTTTTACCGGAGCCGTTTCCGATAAAACAGGCCATTTTGTTGAAGCCAACCACGGTACATTATTCCTCGATGAAATTGGAAATTTAACTTACGATATTCAGGTTCAATTATTAAGAGCAATACAAGAGCGGAAAATAAAACCTGTAGGTTCTAACAAAATAATAGATGTGGATGTGCGACTCATTGTTGCTACCAATGAAAATCTATGGAAAGCTGTTCAGAATGGGGAATTCAGGGAGGATTTATACCACAGGATAAACGAATTTGGCATTCAGGTACCACGGTTGTGTGAAAGAGAAACAGATTTGACCCTTTTTTCTCAGTATTTTTTAGAAATGGCGAATAAAGAGCTAAACAAAAGTATCACTCATTTTGAACCAGAGGTTATAGACATTTTCCAGTCCTACTCCTGGCCCGGCAATCTCCGCGAATTAAAAAATGTAGTAAAACGCTCAGTATTATTGTCTCAGAAAACATCTATATCTAAAGACGTACTTCCCAAGGAATTAATAACAAGTTCGCAAAACGGTACTGAAATCAGACCTGCTGACGATCTTAAGGAATTAAAAGAAAAAATTGAATTTCAAAGAATTATAGCTGTTCTGGAAAAAGTCAGATACAATAAATCTAAAGCGGCACAATTGCTGAATATAGATCGTAAAACACTTTACAATAAAATGAAACAGTTCAACATAGAAGGTTAAACACGCGCTACCTCTTTTATTTTAGCTATAACTTTAGGAATACTTTCCAATAATCCTTCAGTAAACAAAATCACATCAGTTTCAATTAGCCCCAATTCGTTATACCTTTCCAACATTATCAGAGTGTCTACAGAACCTGTAATTTGAAATTGCTTGAACATAGGTATCATTTTATGAGCAATTTTTGAAATTTTATCTACATCATTATTTGCAATACAATCTTTAAAGAGTTTCAGTGAATTATCCGTATTATCCAAAAAAGAGTTTACAATTCGCTTCAGAGAATCATTATCGCCTTTGGTAAATTCTTGCAGCAGATGTAACGAAAATTCAGGTTCAACATGCGAATTATCAATTAACTCAGGATATTTATTTATTAAAATATTATTATTTTCAGCATGAATTACGTCTAAAATAACCTGAAAAAATTCCATTTCAGAAAAAGGTTTAGGCAGAAATCCAGCAAAACCATAGTCTTCAAATTCACCTGATATAGAATCTCTTGCGGAAAAAGCAATAACAGGGACCTGATTATTATAAAACAAATTAAGCTCTTTGCATAAATCAATACCAGACAAACCGGGCATTTGTAAATCGGTAAATACAATATCGAAATTTTCCGATTTAACAACTTTAAGGGCTTCCTCAGCGTCACCTACGATTTCGCCAACTAAATTATTGCTGATAAAAATCTGATTTAACAAAATCCGAAGGGTTTCATCATCTTCAACAATCAGAAATTTTAATTTTCTCAATAATTCCAAATCTTCAACATAAGAAACAGTATCTATTTCATGGATGTCTGATTTTTTAAAAGGAATTCGAATAACAAAAGTACTGCCCTGGTTTAACTTACTTTCAACGTGTATGGAACCATCCATGAGTTCAACAATATTTTTTACGATAGACAATCCAAGTCCGGTTCCACCATAAATGCGGGTTGTACTTGAACTTGCCTGTGTAAATTCATCAAAGATCGAATGTAATTTTTCGGAGGGAATACCAATACCCGTATCAAATACAATAATTTCAGCTTCAAAATTATCATCTTCTGTGCGGGTAAGCTTAGCAATGACATCCACCATACCCTTATCCGTAAATTTGATAGCATTATTTACAATATTGGTAACAATCTGCGAAAGCCGGTATTTATCACCATAAATTAAATTATTGCACGAAGCATCCAGATGCAACTGAAGTTCAATATTTTTACGAGCAGCCTCGTTGGTAAATACTCTATATATTTCAGATATTGTATGCTCAAAATTGAAAGCAATATTTTCCAACTGCAGTTTTCCGGCATTATTTTTTGAAATATCCAGTACATTGTTTACCAATGCGTGAAGATTTCGGGAGGCAATAGCAATATTTTCGATACATACAGACTGGTCGTCTGCTGATTGTGTCTTTCGCAACTGTTCAGAAAGCCCCACAATGGCACTCAGAGGGGTTCTAATCTCGTGACTTACAGAAGCAACAAACTGTTCTTTTAATTTAACCAAATCTTCGGAATGCTGACGGGCTTTCATAAGTTCGGTCTCGTAGGCTTTACTTCGGGCAATATCCCTATAGATGATGTATAAAAAAACAAAAACCAAAATCATAGCCAGGATACCCAGAAGAATTACAGAATAATTCGCCTGCCTGATAATTTCCCTCGATTTATCTAGAAATTTGGAAGTATGAATAAACTCTTCCGTTTCCATTGAGGCTATCACGCTTCGGATTCTTTCAAGAATTACCCGGTCGGAATGTAACAATTGTGTTTCCTGGCTTACCGATTGCTGTTTTTCAAAATCGGTGCGGTTTTTAAAATTATTTAAAGCTTTACGCAAAGTCTGAATAACATTCCTGTTAACCCTTACTGGCTGATAAATGGTATCGTAGGAAGTCACTTCTTCAACCGTAGTTTTGGTTAATTGATTGTTCGCATATTTTTTAGAAGAGGAAACCAATCGTTTTACTTTATTCACCAAACCTTTTTTTACAATAGGATCGTAAATTGAGTCGTGTGTGATGGTAGTATTACTCTTAATAACTACCGGTTGGGTCAAATTTTCATAACTACCCAGGTAAAATTCATCAACTACCCTAGAATAGGATAAATTTTCATTGTTTGATTTATTTAAAAAAACAAGCTGTCCGATGATTAGGTGTTTCCTCGAAAACAGGGTATCAATTTCATTGAGGTTGGTTAATTGGTTGGAATTGTTCTGGCATATAATTTTCAACGAATCGATACTTTTGTCTATAACATCTGAAAGATTAATATACTTAATTAAATCAGAATCATTCCTGAACAAAAAATAGCTCCGGGAGAATCCTTCAGCCTCATATACATTAGCCAATATTTTATTAATGTATTTAATTTTATAATTGGGCTTAGTGGAATCGGTATCCAAAATGATAATATTATGAATACCTTTATAGAGAATACTTATAGCTGTAGCTGCCAGTAAAACCA
>WSSedL1CaDRAFT_10002180_pt1 | contig 10226 bp, 11 predicted proteins | sample WetSurSL1Cattail_FD_9464 | JGI IMG/M metagenome (IMG submission 9464)
AAGAGTAATTGTGGTCGATGCACCTGTTCTGGTGCGGGCACTGATAGACATCCGAATTTGGGGAACTGGGTAACATGATGTGGCCCCGCCATCAACACAAGGATAAACCCATGATCAAACAGGTTGGCCCGACAAAAATTGAAGAGAAACACCTGGCGTCCTGCCATTGCGGCGCGGTTGTTTTGCGCCTGCACCTCCCGGATGGCATCGTGAATCCGCGCCGTTGTGACTGCTCGATCTGCCGCCGAAAAGGCGCCATCGTTGCTTCGGTTCCCTTGTCAGGCATAGAGATTGTTCAAGGCCACGACAAATTGACCTTGTACCAATTCAACACAAAAACAGCCAAACACTATTTCTGCTCTGTGTGTGGGATCTACACCCACCATCAGCGCCGATCCAATCCCAACGAGTACGGTTACAACGTCGGTTGTCTGGAAGGGGTTAATCCGTTTGATATCAAAGACGTGCCAACCAATGATGGGGTGAATCACCCTGCTGATCGCGCGCTCACGTGAGTGAACGGCGCCGCGCAGCACCACAGCGGTGCCGCAACGGGCGCTCAGAGACTGTCTGTGAGTTGTGTTGAGCGCGTGATGCCTGTTAGTGGAATATCGGCCAGCAGCAGACACTCAGACTGACTACCGGCGCGGGCAAGTACTTCACCATCTGCCCCCACGATCACGGACAAACCGGTATAGGTCAGAGCACCCTCGTCGCCAACATAATTGACGTAGACCATGGCCAGTCCGTTTTCCAGCGCACGTGCACGTGGCTGAATATCAGCCGCCAACACATAGGGCCGCATGTTCGCCGTTGGCGCAAAAATCACGTCGGCACCGGCCCGCGCAATCGCCCGGCTGGGCTCTGGAAATTCCACGTCATAACAGATCAGAAGACTGGCCTTACAGCCCGCCACCTCACAGACCGGATGCGTGGCACCCGCCTGGAACTGGCGTTGCTCTTGAGGACCAAACAACTGCTTCTTGGCATAGGTGCACGCCATCTGCCCGTCCGCCAGCCAGAGACTCGCCACATTAAAAATCTGCGCGCCCCGGCGCTCGGGGTAACCCACGACCAGCGCCACACCCGCAGCACGGCTGATATCTGCAACAGCGCGCAGCACCGCACTATCGGACACCAGCGCCAGCGATTCGAGTTGATCCCCGACGGCATAACCCGTCAGGTACATCTCAGGCACCACCAGCACCTCGGCGCCAAGCGCTGCCGTGTGCCGCGCATAACGCGACAGGCGCGCCAGATTGGCCTCAATGTCGGCCGTGATCGCGCGGCACTGACATGCAGCAACCCTTAACTGGCGCGAGTCGGCAGATCGTGGGGGGGCAGCCCTCATTTGGCTTTGAGCTGGGTCCAGAGGTTGTCGTACAGACGCGTCTTGCTGCCCAGGTCTTTCACCAGTTGCAGACGTTTGCGGACCTCGTCACTGGGGTAGAGGTTGGCATCCCCGCTGAGCGCTTTGTTCAGGTGTGGCAACGCGGCTTTGTTGGGGCTACCGCCAAACAACCAGTTGGTGTTTTTGGCGGCCACTTCGGGACGCATCATGTAAGCAAAAAACTTGCTGGCTGCATCCACATTTTTAGCTTTGGCCAGCAAACACATGTCCTCCTGGAAACCATTGGCACCCTCCTTGGGCAGGACATACGCCACCGCGCTGGGCTTGGAGGCGACCGTTTGTGCGGCAGAGCCGGACCACCACTGCGCCACCGCAAAGTCGCCGTTCACGACCTTGTCGCCAATGCCGTCGGTCAACATGGCCGCCCAATACGGCTTGGCTTTGGCAATGGTTTCACGGGCCTTGGCCAACTCTTTGGGATCGGTCGAGTTGATCGAGAAACCGTTGTAGATCAGTGCGGCGCCGATGGTCTCACGCATGTCATCGAGCATGGCAATCTTGCCGCGCAACGCAGGTGGCGGTTCAAACACAATTTTCCAGCTGGTGACGTCATACCCTTTGGTCAGCGCCTTGTTCACCAGCAGACCAGTCGTGCCCCAGTTGTAAGGCATGCAGAAGTCACGGTTTTTGTCTGTTTCCGCTTTGAAGAACTGGGGGTCGATGTTTTTGTAACCCGACAGTGTTTTTAATTTGGCAGTCTGCAAAAAGCCCAGGCTGGTCATGATGTTTTGCATGTAAACCGAGGGAAACACGATGTCGTAACCTTCGGCACCGGCTTGGATTTTGGCCAGCATTTCCTCATTCGTGCCATAGTTGTCCAGCTTGACCTTGATGCCCGATTCCTTCTCAAAATCTGCAATCACATCCGGGCTGATGTAGATCGTCCAGTTGTACAGATTGAGGGACTTTGATGTGTCCGCTGCGTGGGCAGTCAGACTCAGGCCGAGCGCGAGTGCGCAGAGGGTTTTTTTGAACAGACGCATGGGAACTTTCCTTTCGTTGGGGGGGGAGGGATTGGCGGAGAATTTCAAGGGCGATGGAGTTGATCTGGCGGCGGACGGCGCAGCCACAAGGCAGCACCCACCACCACCATCGAAGCGGCAATCATCAGCACCGAGATGGCATTGATTTCCGGTGACACATTGCGTTTGATGGCACCAAACAGATACACCGGCAAGGTCGTGGCACCCACACCGCTGGTGAAATAGGAGATCACCAGATCGTCCATCGAGATCACCAGCGACAACAAGCCACCGCCCACAATGCCAGGCCACAATTGCGGCAAGGTGATGCGGCGAAATGTCGTCCAGGCGTCAGCCCCAAGGTCGGCCGAAGCCTCTTCCAGACGCAGATTCATGCCAGACAGCCGGGCGCTCACCACCACATTGACATACGAGGTCAAAAACACCGTGTGGGCCAGAATCACCGACCAGCGCCCCAAGGGAAAGTTGATGGCACTCATGAACACCAGCAGGGATATGCCCAGCACGATGTCAGGAATGATGATCGGCAGATACAGCGCAGTGCGGTAGGCCTCCCGCCCAGGGAAACGCAGGCGGGCCAGACCCAGCGCCGTCATGGTGCCCACCACGGTCGCGATCAGTGAGGATGTCAGCGCAACAATCACCGTGTTGCGTGCGGCAGGTCCAAGATTCGGATCCGAATACAGCTGCAAAGCATCACCACCCGCCAGCGCATGAGTTGGTGTGTAGAGCCCCAGATTGGCAAAAACTCGCAAATACCAATCTACGGTGAAGCCATTCCAGGTCATCATGCTGACAGCGTTGTCGTTGAACGAATACGTCACCAACATGCCGATTGGCAAATAGAGAAAAGCAAAAAACAGCCAGACGTGAGCGCGCAAGAGCTGAAGCAAGGGATGTGTTTTTTTGCTCATTGCTGCGATCCTTGCGCTGTGCGTTCGATGCGGGCCATGAGCAACAAGCACAGCAAGACCAGCGTGCTCAGCACCATGGCCACCGCCGAGCCAAACGGCCAATCACGGGCAGCGACAAAGGCCTGTGCCATCAGGGGACCAACCTGCAGATCCTTGCCACCACCAATCAGCGTCGGCGCCAGGAAATTACCGAAAGACGGCACAAAAACCAGCACCAGACCGGCCGCAATACCGGGTTTGGTCAGTGGCAGGATCACTTTGACAAAGGTGCGGCCTCTTCCTGCACCGAGATCCTGGGAGGCTTCCATCAAACGTATGTCGAGCTTCTCAATCGAAGCGAACAGTGGCAACACCATAAAGGGCAGATACTGGTACAGCATGGCAACCACAACGGCGCCAGGTGTGTACAGCAGGCTCAGCGGTTGCGCGATGACGCCGAGTGACAGCAGCAGGTTGTTGATCAGCCCATCAGAGCGAAGAATCAGCATCCAGGCATACACCCGCACCAAGGCATTGGCGAAAAACGGCAGGGTCACCAGAAACAGCAGAAGAAACTTCTTTTTGTCGTTTTGCCGGGCGATATACCAAGCCACGGGATAACCCATCACCAGCGCCAGCAACGCGGTCAGCAATGCAATGCCAGCAGATTTGGCAAAGATCCCTATATAAACAAAATCCCAGTCCCGCATTTCGGCTTCATTGGGCAAGCCGAAAACCCTGGCATAGGCATCGAAGTCAAGCTGCCAAATGACACCGCCGTAGTCACCACGCGTCATCACGCTGTAGGCCAGCACAATCAAGGCGGGCACAACAAACAGCGCCAGAAAAATAAAGAAGCCGGGCAACATCTTGGCCATGCCGGGCCGCCAGAGGGGAAAAGCCGTTGATTTGGACATGGCCATCACTCAGTCAGCCAGAACCAGCACCGCCTGCGGGGCACAAGCCAGTGTGATGGGCTCGCCCTGGGTCGGCACATAACGCCCGGGGAGGTGGGCAATCAGCGATTCACCCGACGGCAGCAACGCAGCAATTTGCGTGACACCCCCCAGATAAGTGCTTTCTTGGACCTGGCCTGTGACGCGGATTTCATTCACGTCCGTCCCCGAGACGTGCCACTTTTCTGGACGCACACACAAGGTGACCTCGTCCTGTGGGCAGACCTGACTCACCTGCAGTCGCTGGCCGTTCAAGGTTTCCAGGGTGGTCAACCCATCATGTCTTTGCGTGACCCGGGCCTTGAGCAGACTGGCCTCGCCCACAAAACGCGCCGCGAACTGGGTCCGTGGTCGTTCGTAGATGTCCTCGGGGACACCCATTTGCTCAATACTGCCCTGATTCATGACCACCACCAGGTCCGACATCGATAAGGCCTCCTCCTGATCGTGGGTGACACACAAAAAAGCAATGCCGAGTTCATGCTGCAGGCGCTTCAACTCACTCTGCATTTCCTTGCGCAGCTTACGGTCCAGCGCGGCCATCGGTTCGTCCAGCAACAGCACCTTGGGCTGCAGCACGATGGCGCGTGCCAGCGCGACACGCTGTTGTTGTCCACCCGACATTTGTGTCACCTTGCGATGACCATGCTCCGGCAGTCGCACCATCTCCAACGCGTGCTGAACCCGGCGCTGAATCTCGCGACGATCCATACCGGCAACCTCCAACCCGTATGCCACGTTGCCAGCGACCGTCATGTGAGGGAACAGTCCGTAGTGCTGAAATACGGTGTTCGTCGGTCGTTTATTGGCCGGAACGCCATCCATAGACACGCCGTCAATGATGACAACGCCAGCATCCGGCGCATCAAAGCCACCGATCAAGCGCAACAAAGTGGTTTTACCGCACCCGGACGGGCCGAGCAAAGTCGTAAAACGTCCCGCCGGAATGTTCAGGCTAAGCCCCTTCAGCGCCTGAAACCACTGGCCATCTGGTGCCTGGAATTTTTTAGAGACAGCAGAAACCTGAACGATCGTGGACGTTGGTTCTGCAGTTGGGCTACGGAATTCGCTCATGGTGTGCAGTTCAGTGGACAAAGGGCGGATCGCGCTCATATGTTAAATAAAAAACTCTTTGCTTATATGTTAGTCTACTAACATTATTGAACCCNAAAAAAAGCCCAAGGACTCTTGACCGTGAACCATGCAAATTTTGAGCCACCCCAAAAAGCTGCCAACACAAGGCCACGCGCACGGGGCTGGGGCATTCCGCTGCCAGGCACCACAGGCCCTCTTAATGCCATCACAGATGTCCCTGGCGTCACGGTAGGTGTGCATACCCTTGTGCAAGACAGCCCCAAAATAGTGCGAACTGGGGTGACGGCGGTGCTACCCCGCCCTGCCCATGAGCTTATTTCCCCGATTTGGGCTGGCAGCTTTTCAATGAATGGCAACGGCGAAATGACCGGCACACATTGGATCAACGAGGCAGGTTGGTTCACCGGCCCCATCACCATCACAAACACCTTGTCGCTGGGCATGGCGCACCACGGCACCGTGCGATGGATGGTGAATCAATTTGGTGAACGCCTGGCCGACAAAAACCTCTGGGTTTTGCCCGTCGCCGCTGAAACCTACGACGGATGGCTGAACGACATCTATGGCCAACACGTCACCGAAGCACATGTACTGGCAGCAATCGATTCAGCCGTTGGCGGCCCGGTGCCGGAAGGCAGCGTGGGCGGCGGCACCGGCATGATCGCCTATGAATTCAAAGCTGGCACCGGCACCGCTTCACGTCGCGTACGTGCCAGCGGTGAACCCTTCACCGTTGGTGTACTGGTTCAGGCCAACCACGGGTTGCGCCCATGGCTAACAGTGTGTGGCACACCGGTCGGGCAGGCCCTGCCGGGTGATACCCCCTGGAGTCGAGAACGCGGCTCGATCATCGCCATCGTCGCCACCGATGCGCCATTGCTGCCCATCCAGCTACAACGCCTGGCGCGCCGTGCGGCCATTGGCATTGGCCGCGGCGGTACACCATCAGGCAACAACTCCGGCGACATTTTTCTGGCTTTCAGTACCGCCAACAATCCCGGCCCCCTGCCTGAGCCGCCCAGATTACATTTTGATGTGCTCGGCAACGACGATCTGGATGCCATGTTCATGGGCGTTGTGGAAGCGGTTGACGAGGCCATCCTCAATGCCATGCTGGCAGCAGACCCCTGCACCGGGCGCGAGGGGCGTTTTGTGCCAGCGCTTGAGGGACAGCGCTTGGCTGAGTTGTTAGGAGTACGCTAAATTGGAAAAAATCATTGCCAGATTCCAGTCCGACGAGGCCCGCCGCACCAAGGCAGGGCGAAAACTGTCCGATTACTTTTGCCGCCAACTCAAACAAGTGCCCTTCGAAACCTCGGCCTCCATCGCCGCGCAACTTGGCGTCAGCCCCATGACGGTGACACGTTTTTTGCGCGAACAAGGCTACAACAGCCTGGATGCGCTCAAGGCGGAACTGCGGCTGGGGCCCATCAGCTCGGCCTGGGACATCACCGAGGACATGGCCACCTTGCAGGACGACCTGCGCGAAGGCCGCTTGCTCTCAGACATGCTGAGTCAACAAATGGAGGCGATGCACAGTCTGAATCAGTTGACCCACAGCGCAGCATGGCAACCGGCGGTTGACCTGCTGGTTCAGGCGCGCGCCTTGTTTGTTGCCGGGTTTCAGAACATTGGTGGCATCGCCCACTACTTCAGCGAACAGATGGCCTATGTGCGCAACAACGTCCGTTTCATGGATGGCCTCAACGGAACCTATCTGGAATTGCTGGAGCAGTCTGGCGACGGCCGTGTGCTGGTTTTGATCGACTGTCGGCGCTTTGCCAGCAAATCACGGACCTTGGGTGAAGCCGCACGCGAAGCCGGAATTCCCATCTTGTTGATTACCGACAGCCACTGCGACTGGGCACAGGTCGGTACCGTGACGCTGACCATCCCGGCCATGCGCTGGCGCACCTGGGACTCGTTCATGCCCTTGGCCGCACTGTTGGACTTGCTGGTTACCAGCGCGGTGATTGCGCAGGGAGAACACACTGTGGAGCGCAGCCGGATGGTGGCGGCACTGCAGAGTCGGTTTGGTGATTTTGAGCGCTAAAGCGGACACCTCAACCAATCCCAACAAGCCGGTGTGTCAGCACGGCACCAACGGCGCCAAGCTCTCAGGCGCTAGACCCAGCAGCCACTTGATACGATCATGGCCAGACGAAAAAACGCCCTTTGCCAAACACTGGGCTGGGCCATACCACCTGAGGCTTCACACATGCACCTCTTCGGCAGCACCAATTCTGGCCACTCTTTCAAGGTCAGATCTTTCCTTCAACTCTCTGGTACGGCGCACACCTACGAGTGGATCAATCTGAGCATTCCACGATCGGCCAGACCCGAGCATTTCAGGGCCGCCAGCAAGTTTGGTGAAGTGCCCGTCCTGATCGATGGCGAACACTCACTCTGCCAGTCCAATGCCATCCTGTTGTATTTGGCCGAGAAAACGGGGAGGTTTGCGGGCGCGCGTGAGGAACAGTCACAGGTCCGGGAATGGCTGTTCTGGGAAACCAACCGCATCGGCTTCAGTGTCCCGAACTTGCGTTACGCCCTGCGATGGGAGGCTCAGCCACCTGATGTCATGCACTTCTTGCGCAACCGCGCTCTGACCGATCTCAGCACGCTCAATACCGCTTTGGATGCGGCTGAGTACCTGCTGCCTTCTGGCCCCAGCATTGCAGACCTCAGTTGCTCCGCCTACCTGCACTGGCTGGATCAGGCTGGTGTTGATGTCGCCGACTATCCACACATTAAACGCTGGCTGGGTGCCCTGCGGCAGCTACCCGGCTGGCAACACCCGGATACCGCGCTCCAACGCAGTGCCGATCAGCCGGGCGAGAATGGATGATTAACTAAACCCATTCCACAACAGCTTTGGAGGCCGACGATGGGCAAGATCAATAAGCTGTGGCATGAACAACATGCCATGCCCAAAAACGCCAGTCTGCAACAGCGCATTGGATGGCATCTGGCGCATCACAAAGAATGCAACTGCCGCCCGATCCCGCAGGGCATTCTCAAGGCGCTTCAAGACCGGGCGCAGAAACCTGCCGCCTGAGACAGCACCTTGCACACCCCGCCCTTCACCCCCTTGACCCGCCGCCAGTTGTTGGCCACGGCGCTCATCGCCCCGCTGTGGTCGGACGTCGTGCAGGCACAAAGCAGCGCCACAGCAGCGCCGCCAGTTCTGGTCAAACGCCCCTTGCAATTCCCGCGTGACCTGGGCAGCCACCCGGACACGGCCACCGAGTGGTGGTACGTCACCGGAGAGCTGTCGGCACAGAGTCGGCTGTTTGGTTTTCAGCTGACGTTTTTCCGCTCGCGGGTGCCCAGCACGCAGGCCATGCGTTCGGGTTTTGCAGCCAAACAGCTTCACTTTGCCCACGCTGCCGTCACCGATGTGACAGGCCAGCGCCTGCGGCATGACCAACGCATTGCCCGTAGCTCGGGCGACACCCAAGTCGATCTGGCCCAGGCCAGTGAAACCGACACCGATGTGAGACTGCGCGACTGGTCATTACAACGGCGTGGCAGCAGCTACCTGGCCCGCGCCAATGGAGAAGGTTTTGCCTTTGACTTGGCTTTGTTGGAAACCCAGCCGCTGCTGCTACAGGGTGACCACGGTCTATCGCACAAGGGGCCTGAAGCCAACCAGACCAGCTTTTATTACAGCCTGCCGCAGTTGCGCGTGAGTGGCCAGTTAACGCTGGACGGCCAGCGCCAGGTGGTGACCGGGTGCGCCTGGCTGGACCATGAGTGGAGCCAGTCCATTTTGGCGCCGCAAGCCGTGGGCTGGGACTGGATCGGCATGAACCTCAACGACGGCAGCGCGCTGACCGCTTTCAGGTTACGCGACAAAACCGGTGGCACGGTGTGGGCCGGTGGCTCCTGGCGCGCCCAGGGGTCGTCAACGCCGGTGGTTTTTACGCCGGACCAGGTGAGTTTTGAGCCCGGTCGCCTGTGGACCAGCCCGGCCAGCGCGACGGTTTACCCGGTGTTATGGCGGGTGACGGTGCCGGGCGCGTCATCAGCACCCAGGCACTTCACCGTGCGCGCCCTGGTGGACAACCAGGAGCTCGACAGCAGCCGCTCCACCGGCGCGATCTACTGGGAAGGTTTGAGTGAGTTCCTTGATGAACAAGGCCAAGCGGTCGGTCAGGGGTATCTGGAGATGACGGGTTACGCGCGTGCCCTCAAGCTCTGAAGCACACTCCGGCTTACCCGGATCAAACCCGGCATGGGGTTGCGTTTCACCAAATAAAAACTACTATAAATATAGCTACAAGCCCTTATCTGATAAGGGCTAGCGTTTGTTTCCCCCAGAATCCATCAAAACCGACACGGTTGAGACAGGGTGATTGGGTCAGGCGATCGGGCTTTGGGGCCAAAGGCGCGCGTCTCAGGGTTTGGTGTACTGGTCGACACCGTCCGCGCGTGTTTTGGTCCCCAAACCGCATGCGACTGGCCCAGTCGCCCTGGCGTGCCCAGAGAAGGTTTTCTATCAGAACACTTCCGTTTGAATCGCACCGGCAACCGACCCCTCGCACCAGATGCCCGACAATGTCAAAACACACGCTCTACCCGTTCACAACCCTTTTTCAAGTTGACCTGATCAGACCCGTCGCACAGCAAACAGACCACCCTGTTTGGCCTGTGAGACAGGTCGAGAATCACCTAAACCATTGATGTCAAAAGAGAATTTTTCACCCACCCTGGTTGAGGCCGCATTGGCCGCCCACACGCCCATGATGCAGCAGTACCTGGGCCTCAAGGCGGATCATCCCCACACCCTGCTGTTCTACCGCATGGGGGACTTTTACGAGCTGTTTTATGCCGACGCCGAAAAGGCCGCGCGCCTGCTCAACATCACCCTGACGCAGCGTGGCCA
>WSSedL1CaDRAFT_10002181_pt1 | contig 10221 bp, 10 predicted proteins | sample WetSurSL1Cattail_FD_9464 | JGI IMG/M metagenome (IMG submission 9464)
TGTCGAAGGGCAAAACCAGCAGGATACGACCGTGCCCCGTCTCATCCGAAGCCACAGCCTCGGACTGAGCGCGAAGAGCCGGAACGAACGACAGCACGAGCGCCAGGGCGGCTAACCCCAGCACCGCGCGACGAAGGCGCATTGCAAAAAGAGTACTCACGTCAGATCGATTATAGGCGGTGCGGCCTCGAATGGGCGCTACACCTCGAGCGGCTGGTCGAAGCGAATCAGCGCGATCCACAGGCCATGGTCCTCACGCTTCCAGACCAGCGTCCCGTGCAACTCCGCCGCAATCTGCTCGGGGGCAAGATCGCTATGCAGGCCAAAATAACGCTCGTCGAGCGCTCGGCCGCGCGGTCCGAAGGTGAACAGTGCCGACGGAGGATCGTACTTGGTGGAAAAAACCAGCGCTGCGGAATACCGGCCCGGCTCGGCCGCCGCCCGCGCAATCTGCGCCTCGCTGAAGTCCTCGATCGGCACCGTCTCGAAGGAGTTTTTCACATAGCCCAACTCGGGCTTCGTCAACGCATCCGTCATCGGCCAGGCCGAAAGCACCGCCGCATCGGGATAACGCCGTTCAAGCTGCACGATGCCTGCCTGATGCAGCCGCACAAAACGCGCGTACGACAGATTGTCCTCGGGAGCAAATCCATAGGGCGGATTCACAAACAGGCCGATGACAAAGGCCATCGCCGCCACCGCGGCAAAGCCCTGCCAATAAGGCACGCGACGATAGAGCGCCGTGACCGCCATCAGCAGCACCAGAGGAAACATCGGCAACAGATACCGCGTCAGCAGCGCGCCACCCAGAATGCTGAAGAAAACCGCCTCAGCCAAAAGCAGAAAAAAGATGCGCCCCAGCACGGCACGGTCGAGCCCCGCGCGCACACGGCCCTTCACGCCAGAGCGCGGCACCAGCCAAAGAGCTGCCAGCGCCATCAGCACCGGCACAAAAAGATTCATGTGCGCCGTCAGATGCAGCAAACGATGCCCGAAGGCCGCCAAAAAGCGCAACGGCGACAGATTCGCCTGCGCGTTGTAGCGCAGAAACTCCGGGTTGCCAAAGAGAAAGCCCGTCTTGGCGCGATGATACAAATACCAGCCCACCAGCGGCAGAAGGCTCGCCGCATACCAGAGGACCTCACGCACGCTGCGCCAGAGATTTTTCCTCTCCCGCGCACGGATCGCCTCGAAGGCCGAGCAGATGCCGAGCGCCAGCGGAACAACGATCGATGTCTCCTTGGCCAGCGCGGCCAGCGCAAACCAGACGGCGGCAAACCATGGCCAGCGACCACGCCCGGGCAGCGCATAGACCAGCCCCCACAGCAGGCAGCAGGCCGCGAAAATATCGGCATGGGCCAGCGTGCTCTGCGCAAACCACACCGGATAAAGCCCGGTCAGCAACACCGTCCAGAACGCGACTTGAGCCTCGCCCACCAGCCGCATCGCCAGCCGCCAAACGGCCAGCAGCGCCAGCGCGGCAACCACCAGCACCGCCTCGCGCGTCACCTCCGGCGCAAAGCCTGAGAGCTTCCACCACAGCGCCAGATAGACGCTCGGCAGCGGCGGATGCGCGTTGGTCAGCGTTGTCAGCGGAATCAGAGAGCCGGTGCGCAGAAAATCCCACGCCGCGGGAATATAGTAGCCCGCCTCGTCCCAATAATAAGGAAGGCTCAGCAGCGTGAAGTGCGTTACGTACAGCGCCATGAAGATCAGCGGATAGATCATCCACAACGGCAACGGCGCGCCGGGCCTGGGCTTGAATCGTATTGAAAAATGCACAACCGGCTCCCGCGCTACAGCGTTTTTCGCCTTTGCTTTTTGCAGCAACAGTTCTTCCAGTGGCTTTTCCCTTGAGAAAAAGCCACCGTGGCTTCTCTAATTCCTCTGGTGCAAAAATCGAAACCGCTCTAATTCACCGGGCCTTGCTGCGACAGGTCCACCGGCTTCGGCTCCAGATTGAGCGAACCAAAAGCGTGTTCGTACTGCGCCAGATTCTGGCCCAGCACATTCCAAAACGCCTTTGCCTGCTGCGGGCTCAAATAAATCGTCTGGCTGTTCTTGATCGTCAGCTCCTCGGCCGACTCGCTGCTTGCCAGCCCGAAGGTCAACTGAAAATCCCACGCGCTCACACGCACCTGCACGCTGTTGGCGTAGGTTTCGCGATAATCCTCGGACTGCACGACATTCATCTTGGGTGGTTGGGTCTGGCTCATACCTTCCAGCTTACGACGCTGGGCCCGGCCCTCGCGATTATCCCGCCGAGGAAAACATGCGATTAACTCCGCAAGGCAAGATCACACTCCAGCGGGCAGCCCTCGCACCGTGCCGTGCGGCCGCAATGCGCCTTGCCTACCGCCACCGTCAACGCATGGAATTCGTTGTACAAGATTGTCCGTCGCGCCGCAGAATCCTCTGCGAAAGCTGCGCGCGTCAACGCAGCAAGATGCTCATAGCGCACTATCTTCGCCTCTCCTTCGACCAGCCCGTGCCGCGTCGCAATCCGCCGCAGATACTCATCGGCCATGGGCACGGCGTGGCCCAGCGCATACAGCAAAATCGCGTCCGCCGTCTCCGGCCCAACCCCGGGCAGTGCCAGAAGCTTCGCGCGCAGAGCCTCGCTCGGCATCTGCGCCATCGCTTCAAGCGAACCAGAAAACTCCGCATCGAGCAAGGCCACAAACGCCTTGATCGACGGCGCCTTGCGTTGATAAAACCCCGATGGCTGAATCAACACGCGCAGAGCATCGACCGAGAGCGCACGAATCCCCTCGACCGTCAGCGCCTCGGCGCGGCGCAGATTTTCGAGCGAGCGTTCGACCGCTTTCCACGCGGTGTTTTGCGTCAGATACGCCCCCAGAATCATCTCCAACGGCGTCGCAGCCGGCCACCAGTGCTGCGGTCCGTACGCCGCGGCCAGCAGATCATGCATCCGGCGCAGACGCCGTGCCGCTTGTTGCCCCGCTCTCCCTGAGCCTGTCTTCATGAACGCTCTCCGTATCGCGCCGGATTCGTTCGCGTGCATTTTCACGCTCCACCTCCCAGCTTTGAGTAGGATAGTAAAACCAGCACGGAGCAAACGAACAACGCACTCTGCGTGAGTGTATCCGGTTGCCCCCGCGCACACCGACAGCTCCGAGGAATCCATGAAGAGCCACACCGAATATCTGATCATTGAAACCCGCAAACCGCGGGAAATGGTCCACATCACCGACAAGGTCGAAGCCGTTGTCCGGCGCAGCGGCGTCGACGACGGTCTCTGCTTCGTCTCCCCCATGCACATCACCGCAGCCATTTACGTCAACGATCTTGAAGACGGCCTGATCGAAGACATTGGCCAGTGGCTCGACGAGCTCGCTCCGGCGCGCCCCGACTACAAGCACCATCGCACCGGCGAGGACAACGGCGATGCGCACCTGAAGTCACTTCTACTGCATCACGAAACCACGCTGCCCGTCACCGGCGGTCACCTCGATCTCGGCACATGGCAACGCGTCTTTTATGCCGAATTCGACGGCCAGCGCCCCAAGCGCGTCATCGTCAAGGTTCTCGGCATCGAAAAATAACACGCGCAAAAAACAATCCCGTGCAAGAAATCTGCACGGGATTCATCAAAGAAAATTGCAGACTATTTTCTACTTGTCATCCGTCACCTTGCGCCACGGACCTGAAGGCTGCCCCGTGGTGGGATCCTGAAGTCCCGCGCCGCTGGCAAAGTTGATGTGCGTACGTGGCAACACGACCAGATCCACGCGCCGATTCTGCGCGCGACCTTCGGCCGTATCGTTGCTGGCCACCGGATGAAACTCCGCATAACCCGCCGCAGAAAGCCGGTCTGGCGTAATCACATTCGAGGCTAGCATCATGCGCGCAATACGCGTCGCACGCGCCGTCGACAGCTCCCAGTTCGACGCAAATTGCGACGTGTGAATCGGGATGTTGTCGGTATCGCCTTCGACACGCAGATCATACGGCGTTTTGCCGAGCGACGCCGCAATTTTGGCCAGCGTTTCTACTGTTTCCGGTTTAGGCTCCGCAGAACCAGAGGCGAAGAAGCCTGCCTCGCGCAAGCTGATCACCAGACCATCGCGACCCATCTTGATCGAAACCGTGTGCGTCGCCACCTGATTGGACAGTTTCTGCGCAAGCTCCTGATGCAGCTTGTCGAGATCCTGCTTCACCTTGGCGGGCGAAAGAACATCTTCGCCCATCACGATGTTCATCGGCATCGCCGCCTTCTCGCTGGAAGACGTGCTTCCACTTGCCGCGCTTGGCCCATTCTTTGCCGCAGCTCCGTTCGCCGGATCCTTCGACGCGGAAGGAAAAATTCCCAACGACTGAAAGGCCGAATCAATCGACGCTGCCACCTGCGCCTCTTTATTCTGCTCCGAGCGCGCCACGGCATACATCACGACAAACAGCGCAAATAGCAACGTGACAAAGTCGGCGTACGAGACCATCCAACGCTCGCTATTCGGCTTGCGAGAGGAGCGTCGTCTCATATCGCCGCCTCTTCTTTCTTCTTGCCCGCATCATTCAAAAATCCACCCAGCTTCACTTCCAGCATGCGCGGATTAATACCTTCGAGAATGGAGACCACCCCCTCAAGCATCATCTCGCGACGCCGATGCATGTCATGAATGCGAATGCGCATTTTGCCGGCAAAGGGAAGAAAAAACAGGTTCGCGATACCCACGCCATAAATCGTCGCGACGAAGGCAACGGCAATGCCGCGACCTACCTCGTTGATGTTATCCAGATGCTGCATCACCTGGATCAGGCCCAGCACCGCACCTAGAATGCCCACCGTCGGCGAAAAGCCCCCCGCTGACTCAAAGACCGCGGGCAACTGTTCTTCGCTCTCCAGTTGCGAATCAAGACTGACGCGCATGATCTTGCGCAGCTCCACCGGCTCGGTACCATCGACGGCCAGCATCAGAGACTGCTTCAGAAACGGATCCTGAATCGTCTTCAGATCCGAGTCCAACGAAACCACTCCGTTGCGACGCGCCTTGTTGGCAAAGGAAACCAGAAGATTCACCAGTTGCGAATCATGTTTGCGGGGCGCTGCAAAGATATGCCCCAAACCGCCAAAAGCCGCAATCACCGTCTTCAGCGGAAACTGAAGCAGCACGGCACCCAAGGTTCCGCCGAACACGATCAGCGCCGCGGTAGGTTGCAGAATCTGGCCTAGATTTCCCCCCTCAATCAGCAAGCCGGCCAAGATACCCGCGACCGCTACAAAGACTCCGCCAATACTTCCCTTATCCATAACCGCTCCTCAACTCTTCAGGCGAGATTTCCCAGCGCCGCATCGCGGAACACTCTGTCCATTCCGGACATCGGACAATCGCAGCCTCCTGCTGTTAGTTATTCCTCGTCATCAAAATCGGAAGATGATTTCGCCTGTGGTTTCTGCGCCTGCGGAGGCTGCCCGGAGACATCAAGACTCATCAGGCCCACGGCGCGCTGCACCTTGCCAAAATCCGGAAGACGCCGCGCCACATCGGCCAGCAAACGCGCCCGATAGGCCAGCACTCTTTCCGTAACTGTCGCCGTATCTTCACGCACGATCAGTTTTTCTCCGTTGATGAGGGTCAGCATCGTATCCGGCGACGATTCAGCGGTCTTGATCAAATCGCTGTTCAGCATCATCGGACTCCCGTTCAGCCTTGTCAGTTCAATCATGAATGAAAGCTCCTTCGTTGGCGTTATCGGCGGGGCAAGATAAAAGTTAAAAAGTTACGGAATTGCAGACGGATTGTCCTATCCCGGACAAAAACTCGAGACCCATAAAGTCCAATTCACTTGCGCCGAAGATTGGCCCAGATGCGATGGCTGCGCCCTCGATAAGAACCTCCCACAGGCTTGAACGATGGGGGGTCGAAGCGAGCAGCAAGGCCAGAAATCAACGCATCCCACAAGGAGAACCCCATGTCCCTGGGTGTCTTGAATAATCTGAATGCGACCTATGCCGCATATAACCTGAACAACAGCAACAACAGCCTCACCAAGGTGTTGCAGCAGTTGTCCTCCGGTTCAAGAATCAACTCCGGCGCCGATGATGCCGCCGGCCTTTCCCTCGTCAACGGCTTGCAGGCCAACCAGAATGCCCTCGCCCAGTCGGTCACCAACGCGACCGAAGGCGCCGGCATGTTGCAAGTCGCCGATGGCGCTCTCTCTCAAGTTACGAGCCTGCTTGACCGTGCCGTTACGCTGGCCACCGAGGTCGCGAACGGTACCCTAAACACGACACAGGGCAATGCCGCAAATCAGGAGTATCAGTCGATCCTGGCCGAAATCACCAACATCGGTTCGACAACCACCTACAACCAACAGCAGGTCTTCGGCAAGTCGTACACCATCTACACCGGTGACTCCTCCAGCAACGCTTCTACCTACGACGTATTGACCTTCACCTCCCTCAACGCCAACAGCGGTACGGTCGGTGAGGCCAGCGGCACCATCTCCTACTCGAGCGGCACCATCTCCTACTCGGCCAGCGCCGGTGTCAGCCTGGCCTCCAGCCTCAGCTACTCGAATGCCTCCTCGGTGCTGACCTCGCTGAATACGGCCATCTCCAACATCTCCGCGCAGGACGGTTACATCGGTGCTCAAATCAACCTACTCACCGCCATCAGCAACGTCGCATCCACCCAGCAGCAGAACCTCATGGCTGCGCAAAACGCTGTCCAGGCGACAGACTACGCAACCGCATCCTCCAACCTGTCCAAGTACGAGATCCTCAGTCAAACTGGCATCTCGGCCCTAGCGCAAGCCAACAGCGTACAGCAGGAAGTCACCAAGCTCTTGCAGTAAGTTCTCTGCAAAAGCGACAAGCAACGACAACACGACAAGGGGCGCCTCATGGGCGCCCTTTGCCTTCTTTATTATTTTTTTTTAATCTTACCCGGACATTCTCGGCCCTTGGTCTGCATGTCCTTGGAGTGGAGGGATGAATGAGCGTTGTTGGTCTTAGTTTTGGAACGCCCACCAGCGGATCGGGCTTCGATGTCTCCTCGACCGTCAGCCAGATTGTCGCCAATCTGGAAAACGTCGAGACGCCCTGGAAAACCAAGTTGAGTTCTCTGGAGAGTCAGGGATCCGTCATTTCCAAATTGGGCACTTTGTTGTCTGCGGTCTCCTCGGACATCAGCGACCTCACCGACGTGACGGGAATCATGTCGGAGAAGACCGGATCCAGCTCTGATACCAACGTCGTGACCTTGAGCTCGGCGACCTCGTCCGCGCAGGCGGGCACGCACACCATTGCCGTGAAAAATCTGGCCGCGACTTCCAGTGGTTACTTTACGGCAGTCTCAAGCGCCTCGGATACGCTGGCGGGCTCGATCACCATTCAGGTCGGGACAACGGGCGCGGCGCAGACCATCACGCTCGACTCGACCAATGACACGCTGACGACCCTGGCCAAGGCAATCAACAATGCCAATATGGGCGTCACGGCCAACGTGCTCTCGGACTCCGCAGGTTCCCGGCTTAGTCTGGTCTCGGGCACCTCCGGCGCTAGCGGCCAACTAACAATCTCCAGCAGCATTACCGACTCCAGCAGCAGCAATGCCTCTCTCAGTTACACCACGTCGACCACAGGCAAAGATGCCTCTCTCATTGTGGATGGCATCACGCTGACCAGTTCCACCAATACGATCAGCAACATGATTCCGGGAATCACCTTTCAGATTCTTTCCTCCAGTTCCACAGATACGAGCGGTGATTACAACGCCGTGCAGGTTGTGATCGGCAACAATACGACGGGGGTCGAAAGCGCGCTTGAAAGCTTCGTCGTCGACTACAACTCGCTGGTCAGTGCCATGAATGCGCAGGAGGGCACGGACAGTTCGGGCAACAACGAGCCCCTGTATGGCTCGCCGACCTTGTCCCTGCTGCAGCAACAGTTGATCAGCGGGCTCAACAATTCCAATCCCAACGGCTACCTCGACAGTGTTTCGACCACGGAAGGGGCAACCCTGAGCGGTTCGATCGTCATTCAGGTTGGAACCGGAACCGCGCAAACCATCGCCATCGATAGCAGCAACAATACGATCGCGAGTCTGGCAACGAGCATCAATAACGCCGGCATTGGCGTCACGGCTTCGGTTACCACCAAGAACGGCGCTTCGACTCTCGAATTGCTCTCGCAGACCTCGGGCTCGAGCGGAGCTCTCAAGGTGACCTCGCATCTGTCGGAGGTCGATAGCACGGCTCTGAGTTACTCCGGCACCTCCGGTTCAAGCACGGTCACCTCCAGTGGGACCTTCACCTCGATCAGCGACGCGAGCGATTCCCTGAGCGGCACAATGACCATTCAGGTCGGCAGCGGCACGACACACACCATCTCCGTCGATTCGAGCAGCAACACGCTGGCTGGTCTGGCCAACACCATCAACAGTGCCAGCATTGGAGTCACAGCCTCGGTTGTTTCCAACAGTGACGGCACTTACAGCCTGCAACTGACCTCGGGCACATCCGGCAGCGACGGAACGCTGACGGTCTCCTCGAGCATTCTCGACACCTCGAACACCACGAGCACCTCGCTGGCCTACAACGACTCGTCGGATCTGACGACGCTGTCCTCGCTCGGCATTACAGTTTCTTCGTCACTGAACGGAACTCTGAGTCTCGACCTGACGACATTGAATTCGCAACTGAACTCCGATTACAGCAGCGTGATGGGTTTCTTCCAGAATATCGGAAGCTGGGGAGCCGACTTCAAAACCACGCTGACCGGTGCCGGAACCAGCAGTTCCACGGGCATCCTCGCTCTGGAATTGACCGCCATCAGCACGAGCGAATCGACCATGAACGCGCAGATTTCGCGCGAAGAGAGCACCATCTCGGCCGAGAAAGTACGGCTCACCAAGGAACTCATCAGCGCCAACGAAGTCCTGCAGTCGATCCCGTCGAAACTCTCCGAGGTCAACGAAATTTACTCGGCAATTTCTGGTTACAACACAACCAGCTAAGGAGCAGCAAGGAATGGGCAGTTATCAGGAACACGCTCTGGACGGAGCATCAGCGGTTGATCTCGTGGTGGCTTTATACGACGGGATTATTCGTTTCCTCTACGCAGCGGTTGAGGCTGTCGACCGGGAAGATGTCACCGGGCGTCGGGCCTCCGTCAAACGAGCACTCGACATCATCATTCATCTGCAGGCACGGCTGCGCATGGACGTGGGCGGCCGCCCGGCGCAGGCTCTCAGTGAATTTTACGCATCGATTTTTGCGCAGATTCTGCAAGCCTCGCAATCAGCCTCCAAGGCCAAGTTCGAGCACGCCATCGACTGCGTTCGCAATGTGCGCGATGCCTGGCGCGAGGTGGCCAAGGATGCAACCGTCAACCCCTCGCCGATACAGGTCGAGCGTGGTCTGTCGAACGGAGACTACGACACGGTTTCCACCGGATCGAACTGGAACGCCTGAAGCATTTTTGTTCATGGATATCAAGAAAGAGCGACATGCACAGTGGATTTTCTTGAAGGAAAACCCATCGTGCATGCCGCTCTGTCTGTCTCCATGACTCTTGGGCGAAAACTCTATCCGGTGACCGTGAGTTCTTCCTCAAGCTGCTGCTTCTGGTAGAGGCTGGCATAGTAGCCTCCCAGTGCAAGCAACTCCTCGTGCCTGCCCAGTTCGGCAATCTTTCCCTGCTTGAGAACAGCAATCTGATCGGCATGTCGCGCCGTCGAGATGCGGTGCGAAATCATGATCGTCGTCGCCGATGCGGAATAGTCGCGCAGGCCACCGAGAATCCGTTCTTCCGTGTAGGTATCCACCGAAGCCAACGCATCATCGAGAATCAGAATCGCAGGACGGCGCAGCAAGGCACGAGCAATGGCCGAGCGTTGCTTTTGCCCGCCCGACAGCGTCACGCCGCGCTCGCCCACCATCGTGGCAAAGCCCAGAGGAAACTCCTCGAACTCCTTGCGGATATGGGCGGCCTCCGCGGCGCGCATCAACTCTTCCTCGCTCGCATCGGGCACGCCGAAGGCAAGATTCTCGCGAATCGTCTCGCTGAACAGGAAGGTCTCCTGCGGCACCATGCCAATGTTGCGGCGCAGCGTTGCCAACGGATACTCGCGCACCGGGCGGCCATCGAGCAGCAAGGCGCCTTCCGGTGCCTCGTACAGGCGCGCAATCAGGCTCACCAGTGTCGTCTTGCCTGAGCCCGTCGGGCCAACGATGGCCAGGCTCGAGCCGGCCGGA
>WSSedL1CaDRAFT_10002182_pt1 | contig 10219 bp, 3 predicted proteins | sample WetSurSL1Cattail_FD_9464 | JGI IMG/M metagenome (IMG submission 9464)
TACGTGTATTGGAAGGCCGTTTCGACCTTGGCGAAATGGATGACGACGCATTGGTTCAATGGACAAAAATACCTGTGTCGGTTTTAAATAACGATGAGCATCGGAAACTTGCTTTGGATATGGCTCTTGAATCAATGACTTTGCTTCAAAACAAAAACAGTATTCTTCCTTTAAGCAAATCGGGCAAAAAGATTGCTGTAATTGGTCCTAACGCCAACGATAAGCCCGTGTTATGGGGAAATTATAACGGAACACCTGTAAGAACAATCACCATTCTCGACGGTATTACTTCGAAACTTCAGGCCAACAAGGTTTTTTACGATAAAGGCTGCGATTTGGTAGAAGATAAAGTAACTGAAACCTATTTCTCGAAGTGTTCTATTGACGGAAAACAAGGTATTAAAGCCACTTATTGGAATAATAGGGATATTAAAGGTGATGTTGTGGCAACTCAGCAAATAGTTAATCCAATAAAATTAACAGTTGCCGGTCAACACGAATTTGCAACAGGTGTCAAACTCGAAGCTTTTTCTGGCTTGTACGAAACCGAATTTACCGCAACACAAACTGAAGAAATTGTTTTTAAATGTGGAGCTACCGGGCATTTCGAGTTATTGGTAGATGGAAAGTCTCTCTCCATATTTGATAACTGGAGAACACTTCCTTCGCGAATTCCTTTTAAAGTGGAAAGCGGTAAGAAGTACAAGATAGAAATCAGATATGTACAGCTAAATAACTGGGAAGCCAACATTGAATTCAATTTTGGTAAGGAAGTAAATGTTGATTATACCGATCTTATAAAAAAACTACAAGGAATTGATGTTGTAGTTTATGTTGGCGGTCTCTCTACACAATTAGAAGGAGAAGAGATGCCTGTTTCTTACCCGGGTTTCAAAGGTGGAGACCGAACCAATATTGAATTACCCGATGTTCAGCGTAATTGTCTAAAAGCACTGAAAAAAGCGGGTAAAAAAGTAGTTTATGTAAACTGTTCAGGTTCTGCCATTGCTTTAACACCCGAAACTGAAAGTTGCGACGCTATCCTCCAAGCTTGGTATGGTGGCGAATCCGGCGGACAGGCCGTTGCCGATGTTTTATTTGGCGATTATAATCCTGGTGGTAAATTGCCGGTTACATTCTATAAAAACTCAGACCAACTGAAGGATTTCGAAGATTACTCCATGAAAGGTCGTACCTATCGATTTATGTCAGATGCCTTATTCCCATTTGGTTTTGGTTTGAGCTATACTAATTTTTCGATAGGGAATGCAAAGTTCAGCAAAACTGAAATAAAAGATACTGAATCTGTTGAGCTATCCATACCAGTATCAAACACCGGCAAACGCGATGGAGTTGAAATCGTTCAGGTTTATGTTCGCAAGTTAAACGACACTAATGGTCCGCTCAAAACGTTAAAAGGCTTTCAGCGAGTTAAAGTTGCTGCTGGAAAAACTGCTGAGGCTGTTATTAGCTTGCCTTCTTCATCCTTCGAATTTTACGACAAAGTAAGTGGCAAAATGGTTGTAGAAGTCGGACAATATGAGGTTTTATATGGTAACAGCTCTAATCCCAAATATTTAAAAACAACAAAAATTACAGTTAGCAAATGAGAAATAAAATAATCATTGGGCTCATATTCCTAAATTCTTTAACTGTTTTTTCGCAGAAGGGAACGGTTGTTTCACCCAACCAAAAGATTAAGATTGGGCTTTACAATACTCAAAATACAGATATTGGTGAATGGTATTTAAAAGTGAGTTATATCAACAATGGTAAAACGAGCGAAGCCATACCTCAAGTCACACTGGGACTTTCGCGAGCCGATCAGGTTTTTTCGAAAGAACTAAAATTTTTAAAGTTTGGTAAACCCTTGTTGATAAACGAACAATATACTGTATTGCATGGAAAACGCAGTCAATGTAGTAATTCGGCCAACGAAACAGTGGTTTCATTCGAAAACCCATCCAAGGCCAAGCTTAACTTAATTATTCGGGCATATAACGATGGTTTTGCTTTTCGTTATGAGTTTCCCGAAAAGGAAGGCACTTTTGTAGTTAAGGATGAATTAACTGCTTATACTATTCCTTCAAAGACCAAACGTTGGATGGAGAAATGGGACCTCGCTAACGAAGGTCCTTATTCGTTAATAAAAGACGAAAGCGTCCAACAAACATGGTCTGTTCCTGCGCTATTTAATACTGATTCTACCTGTTGGTATCTGATTCATGAGGCCGATTTGAACCGCACTTATTGTGGAACGAAACTTAGCAATGTGGCCGATAAATCGAGCTATAAACTTACTTTCCCTGACCCGGGGGATGGTAAAGGAGATGCGCAGCCAACCATAACACTTCCCTGGAAATCGCCCTGGCGGGTAATTGTTATGGGAAGTCTTGCTAATATTGTGGAATCGACATTGATTGATGATATCTCTACTCCTTCTGTTGTAGCCAAAACGGATTGGATTAAACCTGGCATTGCTTCGTGGAATTACTGGTCGAGCAACCACGGAACCAAGGATTATATGATTGTATGCAAGTTTGCCGATTTGGCTGCCGAAATGAATTGGCCTTACACCCTTCTTGATTGGGAATGGGATGCTATGGAAAATGGCGGAAACCTTGAAGATGCCATAAAGTATATTTATTCTAAAGGTGTTAAGCCTTTAATCTGGTACAATTCTGGCGCATTTAAATGGGTAACAGCCACCCCCAATGACCGCATGACAACTCACGAAAGCCGTGTCCAGGAATTTACTAAGTTACAGAAACTTGGCGTGAAAGGTGTAAAAATCGATTTCTTTTTGAGCGAGAAACAGGATTTGATTAAATACTATCTCGATATTTTGGACGATGCCGCTAAATTCGAAATAATGATTTATTTCCATGGTTGTATAGTACCACGTGGATGGTCTCGCACTTACCCTCACCTAATGACTTTCGAAGGAATACGAGGTGCAGAATGGTACAACAATGGACCTGAATTTACCAGTGTTGCGCCTGAACATAATACCATTGTCCCTTTTACAAGAAATGTGGTTGGCCCAATGGATTATACTCCTGTAACGTTCACTAACTCTCAGTTTCCTCACAGTACATCGTATGGTCATGAGCTGGCGCTAAGTGTTGTGTTTGAGTCTGGTTTACAGCACATGGCCGACCGTCCCGAAGGTTATTACGAATTACCCGATGCCGCTAAAACGTTTCTTAAAGAAGTCCCCAATGTATGGGACAACACCAAGTTACTTAGTGGTTACCCCGGGAAAGACATTATTATTGCCCGTCAGAAAGGTACTGCATGGTATATTGGAGGTATTAATGCTGAGACAAGAACAGAAAAGAAAAAAACACTAAAGTTTGATTTTTTGACTGAAGGTGTGAAATATAAACTCACAATCATTGCCGACGGTGAGCACGATAAAGCATTTAACACACAATATCTGGTGGTCGATAAATCTTCGTCTGTAGAAATAAAAATGCTTAGAAGGGGCGGTTTTGCTGCATGTTTGAAACCCATACAATAACTATTAAATATTATAAACCATTATAAAACAAAAATATGAACCTAGCATGTTTTACTCAAAACACAAGCTTGCATGAATCCGCCAGCTGGCGGACGAGTTGCATCCGACTTATAAAAAACAATTTTCCGCCACTAGTTGCACGGATGAAAACAAAATTAGTTTTTTATGTAGCTATAGGATTACTACTCTTATTAAACATAAACGTTTTTTCGCAAAATCCTAATTTTTATATATTCTTGTGCTTCGGGCAATCTAATATGGAGGGCAATGCACGATTTGATGCTCAAGACACAACGGTTGATAGTAGGTTTCAGGTTTTGGAGGCTGTTGATTGCCCGGCTTTGCATAGGACTAAAGGCAACTGGTATCTGGCTGTTCCTCCATTGTGCAGATGTAAAACGGGATTAACTCCTGCCGATTACTTTGGCAGAACATTGGTTGCAAACCTTCCCAAAAACATTAGCGTAGGAGTGGTCAATGTTTCCATAGGAGGTTGCAAAATCGAACTGTTCGATAAGGATAATTATCAATCCTATATTGCAACAGCCCCATCATGGATGTTGAATATGATAAAGGGCTACGACGGCAATCCTTATGGACGTCTTGTAGAGATGGCAAAGTTGGCCCAAAAGGATGGCGTTATCAAAGGAATTCTGTTACATCAGGGTGAGTCGAATACAAATGATTCTCTTTGGTCCTTAAAAGTCAAAGGTGTTTACGACAATTTATTAAAAGACCTTAACCTCAAGCCAAATTCTATACCTCTGCTTGCCGGTGAGCTTGTGAATGTTGATCAGGGAGGTGCTTGTGCCAGCATGAATTCAATTATTGCAACCTTGCCAAAAAGCATCCCTAATTCGTATGTCATTCCATCAACTGGTTGTATAGGCATCCAAGATCACCTTCATTTTAGTGCCGAAGGTTACAGGAAACTAGGAAATCGGTATGGAGTTAAAATGTTATCATTATTGGGATATACGATTCCGGATTCTAAATAGCCCGATGTCTACAAAATAAAACATAAACCAGTTTTATTAAATACGACATACTATTATTTTATTGACCTGTATATTTTATTAACCTTTTTCTTCATCTTTAATTATTTGTGAGGGATTCTCGCCAAACTCTTTTTTAAAACAAATGGTAAAATAATTTGGATCGCTAAAACCTGTTTGATATGCTGCCTCAGAAACACGAAAACCTTCTTCGCGAAGAAGGTTGTAAGCTTTCTTCAGCCTTATGGATTTAATCAGGTTGTTTGGAGTCGAGCCTGTAAGCGACTTTACTTTTCTGTGCAATTGTGCCAGACTTACGGCAAAGTGTTCCGATAGTAATTCAACGCCCAAATCCTGATTCATTATATTTTGTTCGATGAAAAGTTTTAGTTCGAGAATAAAATCAATATCTTTTTGAGGTAAAGTTTTTTCTAAGTTTTCGGGTGTTTCAATCCCATTAAATTTGTTCCGGAGCGTTTTTCTGTTTTCCAGCAATGAATTTACCTGTGAATCCAGTAATTTTATATCGAATGGTTTTGTTAAATAAGCATCAGCTCCTGTTGAAAGTCCTTCAATCTGGTGTTCAATAGTATTATTAGCTGTAAGCATAATCACAGGTATGTGCGATGTATCAAAATTCCTGCGGATTTCTTTACAAAATTCGTATCCGTTCATATTAGGCATTTGTACATCGGTTAATATAACATCAGGATTTATTTCTTTTGCTTCCTTTAAACCTTCGAAACCGTCTTCTGCAATATAAACCTTAAATCTTTTTTCAAAATGCCCGGCTAAATATTCCCGAAGCTCTTTATTATCTTCAACCAGTAAAATTCGTTGTTGATTATATTGTTTTCTTGTGTCAGGTTTTGGGGATAATTCCAAATTTATAACGTTTTTATCTACCTGTATTTCATAATCCTGTTTTTCAAACACGGCTAATTCATCGTCTGAGAAACATTCTTTGGCCGCCGGCAAAATGACCGTAAAGGTTGTACCCGATTCTATAGCAGATTCTACTTCGATTTTGCCATGATGCATTTCAACAAGTTCCTTAACTATCGAAAGGCCTATTCCTGTACCTTCCTGGTTCATTGGTTGCGAATTTTTGGCTTTATAAAAACGGTCAAATATTTTGTATTTATCATGTTTGGAAATACCTATACCAGTGTCGCTAACCACAAGTTTAAAATGCTTGCCTCCATCAATCACTAGTTCTTCTGAACTTATCGAAATAGTTCCTCCTCTTTTTGTGAATTTCAGCGCATTTGACAGAAGATTCCAAAGTATTTTTTCAATTTTTTTTGCATCAACAAAACCAACAAGGTTACTGTCAATAGTATATTCAAGGTCAATCGATTTATTTCTACATTCTTCCTTAAATGCTTCGTAGACATCTGTAATTATATCGGAAATTGTCGTTTCCTTAACTTCCAATACATATTGCTTTTGTGTTATTTTTCTAAAATCGAGCAAGTCTGTAATTAATTTGTAAAGACGTTTTGAATTCCGGTTAATAATCATGAGCTTATTAACCTGTTCCTGGCTGAGGTTTTCTGACTGTAATAAATCGTTAACAGGAGCATGGATAAGCGTTAATGGAGTTTTTAAATCATGAGATACATTGGTAAAAAAGGCGAGCTTTTTTTCGGTTAGTTCATGTTCTTTCTGAACTTTAAATTCAGATATTTCTTTTTCTTTTTTTAATTCCAGCCTTTTCAAATAGGCATAAACAGAAAGATATAAAATGGTAAAGAACAAAATTGCGTAGGCAGCAAACGCGTACCAGCTTAAATACCAAGGCGATTGTATGTGAATGGTAAGTCTTGTTGGTAGTCCTTCCTTTGTTTTATCAGCAGTTTTGATTTCAAAAGTATAGGTTCCGGGACTTAAATTGGTATAAGTAGCATAATTGGTTTCAACCAGGTAAGTCCAATTTTTTTCTAATCCTATCAACCGGTAAGCATAGTTGTGGTATTTTAAAAAACTCTTGTTTTTTGCAAAAAAATGAATGGAAAAAGAATTCTTATTATAAGGCAACTTTATCTCTTTTGTATCTTCCAGAGGTTCTTTTGAAAACAATTTACCTTCCGGATTCCTTATGCTTTGATTTTGAATGGTAATATCCGATATTACTACTTGAGTTTTTAAAGCATCGGGATTGAATTTTGAGGGATTAATAATTGTAAAACCAGCCATGGAACCAAAAATCATTCTTCCATCGTCTGTTTTAGCTGAGGCTCTATCCAAAAATTCATTTGCAGGGAGCCCATCGCTATGATTGAAATTCAGCACCTGTCCGGTTTCAGTATCGAACCTGCAAATTCCTGAAACCGAACTGATCCATAGAAACCGGTCGTCTACCGATTCAATCCTTGCCAGATTATTGGAAGGTAAACCCTCTTTCATTGTAAATTTTTTAAAGCTCTTCCCATCGTTCGAAATTCTTAATAAACCACTGGAAGATGCAAGCCAATAGAATCCCTTTTTATCTTGATAGAAATCGGTAAGATAACTGTTGATCCTTTTATTCATTTCCGGAAGCCGGTTTTCCAGAACATTATCCTTCCAGTTTACATGAAATAAGCCTTTGTCTGAAATTAAGGCTAAAATTTCGGTCTTTTGGTTTTTCCTAATAGCGTTTATCAACAAATAGGTATTATTGCTGCCTTTATAATTCAATTCAAATACAGCGGACTTTTCTTTTTCAATATCGAAGTTTAACAGTATCCTGCTTTGGAATTGTGTCAGGATCAATAAATGGGTTTTATTAATTTCCTGTAAAAGAATTATTTGTTGCATTTCATCGGGGTCATTACTGCTGGGGTGGTAGGTTTTTAAAAGTTTATAATTCGAAGCATACTTTCCTAAAAGTCCATCGTAGGTGCCCACCCATATATTATTATTTGAGTCGACATCAATTGCAGAAACTTTAGTGCCTTTCAAATCTATCCCTAGTTTACTACTTTCCAGATTGTTAAATATCTGGGATTTTTCATCCCATGTTGATAAGCCATAATTAGTGCCAAAGTACATGAACGGGTTTTTTATAAACACAGAAATACCTTCATTGGAAACCAGTGAGTTTTCATTTCCTTTTTCAGGAAGTATATTTTGAAACAACAAATTATCAGGTAAAATACATGTCAATCCTGCGCCGTAAGAAGCAATCCATATCTCGTGATTGTTTCCGGGAAAAACATCATAAATGCTATTGCTGTTAATGGAAGCCTCAGTGTTTTTGTTCCTGTTCAGTGTTCTTAAATAATTAAGGTTTTTATCAAGGACAATGATTCCATAACCATCGGTAGCCAACCAAATTTCCTGGCCTACCTTTACGAACTTTTTTGGGAAATAACGGTTTTTAATGTCCATTTTCATTAAGGTGCTATTGCCCATAACCGAGTATAGCTGACCATTATAACACCCAATCAAAAGTTTGTCATCTATTTTATTAATTAAGGATACATACATGTTTTTAAGATACCTGGCCACAATTTTTTTGTATCCGCTTTCTCGGTTTAATAGCCAAACACCATCATTGCTTTTTGCAATCCATATTCCTTCTTTTGAGAGATGAAAATCAGAAAGAGAATTTCCTTTATAAACATTTTCAATTTTATTGCCTTTAACTTTTAATATGGTAGAATTCATAATAAAGTAGATTTCACCATTGTACTCCTGAACTTTGGGGATGAAACCTTCAACTACCAGTTCGAAATAATTTGTAAGGCGATTATATTTAAATAAACCTTTACCAGTTGCGGCCCAAAGGATATTACGGGAATCATAAAGAAGACATATAACGCTGATGCCTGATAATTCTTTGTAGCAGTAAAATTCTTTCCCATCATACCGCGCAATTCCATTTGTTGTGCCTATCCACATATATCCATATTGGTCTTGTGCAAGACAGGTTGTGATGTTTCGGGGAAGACCGTCGACTTCAGTAAAATGCAAGTATCTTTCCTGGTCAGCCAAAATGTTATAGCAGGAAAATAACATCATTCCCAAATGTATTATTAACCTTTTGTGAAATAATGATAATCGCATCTAATTTTCGTTTAGTAATGAGATATTTCTAAAACTATTTACAGCAAATAGCAGGAATAATCCTTAAAGGTACATTCGTCCATAAGTGTTCTAACGAAATTAGGTCAATTTTAAAATAAATAAGATAGAAAATCAAAGATTTTAGAGATTATTTTCTAGATGCAGGAAAACTAATGAATATACTTTTGAACCGGAAGATAATTCTAAAAAAAGCTGATAATAACCATAAACTACACTTTTAAATAACTAAGATATTTGCTCAAATCAGGATGGAACTTAGTATCTCATTCTGGAATAATAGAGTGGATAATAATCAAGTCATATAAAACTAATTACTAAACTTTTAGCCTATGAGAAAACGAAAACAGCTAAAAAATGGGGGAAATAATGCATCCCAACAAATACCCATCCATTTGAGAAGCTGAAACGCCACAATGAACTGTGACATTTGTTGTAAACCTGGTAAAAGGGAAGACATACAAAATTTTAATTAAACTTTATTTATTAACTATTTAAACTATACAGAGGTATGGGAAAAGAATCTATTTATTTTAATCAAAGATGCGTTAGCAGAGCCAATAAAAGAATTTCTTTAGCACACTGCTTGTCTAAAGCGGTGTTGTTTATAGGCTTACTTTTTATAAATATGAGCTTTGCTTTCTCACAAAATCTAAAAATCTCGGGATCAATAATTGATTTTGCTACTGGTGAGCCACTGGTTGGAGTTAGTGTTGTTGTTGAAGGAACAACTCAGGGAACGAACTCTGATAGTAAAGGAGCTTTTGTATTTGAATCATTAGATGCAAATGCAACTTTGGTGTTTTCTTATGTTGGCTATGCCATAGAAAAAGTAGATGTAGCTGGTCAATCTATCATTAATGTAAAACTAATACCTGATATTACCAAATTAGACGAAGTTGTAGTGGTAGGCTATGGAGTTCAGAAGAAAAAATTAGTAACCGGCGCAACCGCATCTGTAAATGGCGACGATCTTCAAAAGCTCAACACTACCAATGCTTTGCAAGCTTTGCAAGGACACACTGCAGGGGTAAATATTACCACTACTTCGGGTCAACCCGGAGGTGGTTTTAAAGTAAACATTCGTGGTGTTGGAACTATTGGTAATGCAAATCCGCTTTATGTTGTGGATGGCGTTATAACCGGTGATATTACCTATTTAAACAATTCGGATATTGCTTCAGTTGATATTTTAAAAGATGCTGCATCATCTGCCATCTATGGGATCAACGGAGCAAACGGTGTTGTTTTGATTACCACAAAAAGCGGAAAATCAGGTAAAAAATCAGGACAAATTACATTCGATGCATATTACGGCATCCAAAATATCGGTCATAAAGTAGATTTGTTGAATTCCATGGAATATGCCACTATGCAAAATGAAGCAGCAATTAATTCAGGCAAATCGGCTCTTTTCACACAGGAACAAATTAATGCATTGGGAACCGGAACTAACTGGTTAAACAAATTGGCGGCCACCGACGTGCCGATTCAAAATTATAATTTAGCTGCTAATGGAGGAAATGAAGTTTCATCTTATTCTTTGGGGCTATCCTATACTAAACAGGGAGGAGTGATCGGTGGTACAAGTCTTTCAGATTATCAACGTATTAATCTTCGTTCAAATTCC
>WSSedL1CaDRAFT_10002183_pt1 | contig 10210 bp, 13 predicted proteins | sample WetSurSL1Cattail_FD_9464 | JGI IMG/M metagenome (IMG submission 9464)
CCTACAGGCCGGCTCGCCCCGCCCCGACACCGTATCGCGGGTCAAGGCGCTGATGAAGCATCCCGCCTTCGACGTTCGCAATCCCAATCGGGTGCGGGCATTGATCGGCGCTTTCTCGGTCAATCAGTACCGCTTTCACGCCGCCGATGGATCGGGTTACGCGCTGGTCGGATCGGCCATCCGCGATCTCGACAAGATTAACGCCCTGGTCGCCGCCCGCATGGCCGGTGCGTTCGAGACATGGCGCCGCTTCGACGAGCGCCGGCGGAGCCTGATGCGCGCCGAACTCACCGCGATGGTTAAAACACCCGGCGTGTCGTCGAACCTCTATGAGGTGGCGACGAAAATGCTCGGGGAAACCACGTAATGCCGGGGCGGCGCTTTCCGGCGGCATTACTTGGCGGCGTCATGCTGATGTGTTTTTCCGCCGGGGTGGCCGCACCCGCCGGGTTGGCCGCACCCGCCGGGGTGGCTCCACCCTCGGAAATCGCCCTAACCTTCGACGATCTGCCCGCCCACGGCCCGCTGCCGCCGCAGGTCAGCCGCGCCGACGTCGCCCGCGCCATCGTTCTCGCGCTCAAGCACGCGCATGCGCCGCCGGTCTACGGATTCGTCAACGCCATCGCGCTGACGCGCGATCCCTCTGCAGAACAGGCGCTTGCGATCTGGCGCAAAAGCGGAAACCTGTTGGGCAACCACACCTATTCGCATGCCGATCCCAACGTACTTTCCGCCGAAGCGTTCGAAGCCGACGTGACGGCCGACGAACCAATATTGAAAAAGTACATGACCGGCAAGGATTGGCATTGGCTGCGGCTGCCGTACCTGCGCGGCGGAAACACCCCCGCCAAGCGCGCCGCCATCCGCGACTTCCTGGTCAAGAACGATTACCGGCTGGCCGACGAAACCGTCTATTTCAACGACTACGACTACAATGCGCCCTATGTCCGTTGCCTGGCGAAAAACGACGCCGCCGGTTTGCAATGGCTCAAGCAGCATTACCTGCAAGCGGCCGCCCGAACGGTCGACACCAGCCGATCCGAGGCAAAGCGGCTGTTTGGCCGCGACATCAAGCATGTCTTTCTTCTCCACATCGGCGTCTTCGACGCCAAGATGCTTCCCGAGGTGCTTGCCATGCTGACGGCGAAGAACTTCAAGCTGATCGATCTGCCCGAGGCGGAAAGCGATCCGGCTTATGCCGCCTATGGCGAAATCAGGGACGAATGGGGCGGCACGCTTTTGGCGCGGGCGATGGCGGCGACCGGCAACTGGTTTTCGGCCCCGCCCGAAAATACCGGGCCGGCGCTCGACAAACTGTGCCGCTAGAACAACATGTGTTAGGCCGGATTGCACTTGTAGGGCGGCATTTCCGTCTTCGTACCTTCGGTGATACCGCCGATCAATTGCAGCGTGGCGCGATTTAACCGGAACCAGCCGGACGGAAACTGCCAACGGACTTCGACGTTGTCGTCGGCGGTGATCACACCGGACTGGGGCGTCAATATCCCGAACGGAACGGGCGTTCCGTCGTATTCGACCGCCGCGTTCTTCTCGGGGTAGTAAAAGGTAAGCGTCACCGGATGACTGTATTGTTCTGTCGTATCCCAACAGATGAACTGCTCGGTCGTGGGGTGTACGTAGGCGCCCCGCCGTCTCTCCTGCACCGCATTGATACCAAAAACGATCGCGACAATGACGAGCGCGACCAAAAGAGCTGTAGCGATTCCTTTCACGGCTTGGGCCCCCTACTCACCCTGAAGCCAGCATTGATAAACCGAACCGCCACGGAAAAAACCGTGGCGCTCGGCCGCGGTCGATCCATATGGGGCGAACCCGGCGCAAGCATATCGGAAAACGGCCGCATCGCAGCGATTACGCGTGACAGCGACTCACCGATTCGCATAATCGTTAACGTGCGAATCACTTGGCGCGCCGGTGTCTCGATTCTGAAATTCGCATCGTCGCCATGTCGAATGTCGGCGAATTGCGGCATCGGGATATTGGCCAACGTATTGAATTCCAGTGTCGTTTAGGTTTCGGCGTTCGCACACCGGTCGATACAGAGAATGACGTAAACTTCGAAACCACGACGCAAGGTGCAGGGTACGGTATGGCGAGCGGAAAGACCCTTGCATATTCTCGCGCATTCTTCCGAAGCGCGCTGGCGAAGGTGTCGCGCCTGCCCGAACGCAACATCCGCCTGACCGTCGTTCTGTGCGTCGTCGCCATCGCCGGCAGTTTTGCCGCCGCGGGCACCATACAACTGCGCTTCGACCGGGTGCAGGCACTCCGCCTGACCGTGGCCTTCGACCGGCAACGCGCCGCCGAATTGGCCGCTTATGCCGACGATTCTCTGTCGCGTTTCGCCCGCATCGGCTTGATGTTCGCCAACGGCGGCTTGGCCGAGGAGGCCGTCGCCGCACTGCCCGGCGTGCGCGGCATCGCGGTATCGGACGGATCGGGGCTGAACTTCCGCCACAGCGGCGAAGCCATCGATATGTACGCGCTGGCCCCCTTGACGCGCGGCGGGCGCTATATCGCCGGCGACGGCCGCGGCTTGATCGTCGCCTTCAAGGATTACGACCGCATCGTCGCGGTTTCGATCGATCCCTCCACGGTTGCGCCACTGCCGCTACTTAAGGATGCAGAACTGGTTTCGTCGTCCGGAGTGACGCTGGCCGGAGGCGCCGGCGACGGCGAGACCGTTTCCGCCGCCGCCAAGGGATGGCCGCTGACGGCGCGCATCGGCATAGGAAACGAAGACGCTCTGGGCGCCTGGTACGGCTCGCTGCCGCTTTACCTGTTCGTCATCTTGGGGCCGGCGCTGGTCGGCGGCTGGCTCGCCGTTCTGTTCGTGCGAGAGTTCGAGCAGCGCGCCAAAGCCGCGCGAGCGATCCGCGCCTTGCGTTCGGCCCATCCGGCCGAAGCGCGGCTTTTGGTCCGGCTGGCGAGCGCCGAACGGCACGCCGCCGAATCGATGCGCGCCAAGAACGAATTCATCGCCCACATGAGCCACGAGCTGCGCACCCCGCTGAACGCCATCATCGGGTTTTCCGAGGTGATCGAACGCGGCTACTTCGGCCCCGCCGGTCATCCCAAATACACCGAATACGCGCGCGACATCGGCACGGCGGGAAGGTCGCTGCACGACAAGATCGGCGACATTCTGGAATTCGCCAATATCGAAGCCGGCCGCTACCCCCTCGCTATCGAGACCTGCGATGCCGGCGCGATTGCCGAGCGTTGCGTCAACGAAAACGCCGGCAAGGCGTTTTCGCGGCGCATCCGGCTCGACATGATGCCCACCACCCCGGCAATGATGCGCGCCGATCCGGCCGGCGTCAGGCGCATTCTGACCAGTCTGCTTGCCAACGCGCTGACCTTCACCCCCGAGGACGGTCGCGTGCGGGTGGAGGTACTGGAGGAGGAAAGCGCGGTGGCAATCCGGGTAACCGACAGCGGGGGCGGCCTCAAACGGCACGAAATTGCGCAAATCGGCAAGCCGTTCCGTCGCTTCGAGCGCGACGGGGTTTCCACCGGCACCGGGCTCGGCCTGGCTATAGTGATGGAGCTGGCGCGCCGAATGGGCGGCGCCGTCAGCCTCGCCGGCACGAAGGGCACAGGGCTCAGCGCCGAACTCAGAATGCCGAAAGCTTGAACGTCCGTTCCGCGACAAGGTAAAAAAGCTTTATCTCGCGCCCGGCTCGGATTTGAGCGATGCTCCCGCCGAAGGGGTGAAGACGATTCGAAAGGAAAATGGCATGCAGAGGCGAAAGTTCATCACCAGTGCCGCCGCCGCGGCGTTAGCACTGACCACCGGTCGGACATTCGGTGGCGAGGCCGGGGGCGACAGCGACAGCGATACTTTTTCCGAAAATGAAGTCACCAGATCCGCATCCGATTTCTTTGGCATCACCACCGAAGCCACCGCCAAGGCGGTGCAGCGCGTGTTCCGCGACCTCGGCGAGCCCAACGCCTACGTCAAGGGCGAAGAAGGGTCGGCCGCAATCGGCATCGGCCTGCGCTACGGTTCGGGCTGGCTGATCCGCAAGCACACCAAGCCGCGGAAGGTCTACTGGAAGGGACCGTCGGTCGGCTTCGACGTCGGCGGCAACGCCTCCAAATGCTTTACGCTCGCCTATAATCTGAAAAAGGACAAAAACCTGTTTCAGCGGTTTCCCGGCGTCGAGGGCAGCTATTATTTCATCGCCGGCATCGGCGTGATCTACATGCGGTCCGGTGGCGTTACCCTGGCGCCGATGCGTACCGGCGTGGGCCTGCGCGCAGGCGTCAACGTGCAATATCAGGAATATACCGAAAGCCGCGATTGGTTCCCGCTCTGATTTTTCCCAAACCGTAAAAAAAAGCCCCCGGCCAATCCGCCGGGGACTTTTTTTCGTGCCGCTTCGAACGCGCCTTTGCGCACGTTGTTCGATATTACGATTTCGCCTCGGCCGGTTTCTCCTCGATCGCGCCGGCCGGAGCAGGCAGATAGAGCAGCAGGGCCGCCGCCACATAGGTCGACGAAAAAGTGCCAACCACGATGCCGAACAGCATCGCCGCCGAGAAGTCGAACAGCGATGCGCCGCCGAAGAACAGCAGCGGGATCAGAGACATCGCGGTCGACACCGAAGTCAGAATGGTCCGCGTCAGCATCTGGTTGGTGGAAAGGTTGATCAGGTCGTAGAGCCGCATGCGCTTGTATTTGCGCCGATTCTCGCGAATACGGTCGAACACCACCACGGTGTCGTTGATCGAATAGCCGGCCAGCGTCAACAGCGCCGCCACCGATGTCAGAGTAAAGTCCATTCCGGTAATGGCATAGAGGCCGGCGGTAACGAACACATCATGGCCGGTGGCGATGGCCGCCGAAATGCCATACTGCCACTCGAAACGGAACGCCACCCACAGAGCAATGCCGACAACCGCCAGGATAGTGGCCTTGATGCCGTTATCGAACAGTTCCTGGCTGACCTTGGGGCCGATATACTGGGTGGAAATCACCGAATAGCCGCTGCCGATCTTTTTGACGATCGCGCTTTGCGCCGCTTCGCCCGACTGGCCGTCGCTCGGCTGCACCTTGAGAAGGGCGCAGGAATTGACCGGCGTGTTGCAGCGCGCATTGCCGCCGATGTTCTGAATCTGGCTATCCTTGAAGTTCAGGCTGCCGACATCGGCGCGCAATTTACCCAGATCGATGGTCTGCGCCGCCTTGACCTCCATCTGGACGCCGCCCTGGAAGTCGATGCCCAGGTTCAGCCCGTGGTGCCATAGGAAGAAAATCGTCGCCAGCACCAGCAACCCGTCGAGCGCGAAAGCGTAATAGCGCACACGGACGAAATCGATATTGGTCGCTTCGGGGAGAAATCGCAGAAGAGGCATGTAGTTATCCCGTAATTAGTCGGACTTGACGACAGGGCAGACATAGCCTCTTGCCGGGCAAGGGACAAGCTCGACGCGCGGGCGAGCCATGCCGGCGGCAGCTCGGCAGGTAGTGTTTTTCGACCGGCATTTTGTGCATAGCAGCATTGCTTGCTGCATTTGCGTAATAAATTTCCTTAATGTTGCACCATTTGGTCTTGAAATTGTGATTTTTCCATACAAATATGGCTCGTAAGGAAAATGTTGCAATGCAAAAACGGAGATCGAAATGACCAATAAGCTGACATATTACGGTCTCGCCGCCCTCTACACCTATGGCGTGCTGAGCGTAGTGGGAACCCTGGCTTCGCAGATTCTCTAGGGTTTCGGCGATATCTGCGCCCCTGAAGACAGGAAACAGGGCGCTGCATCCGCCAGCCCAAGACGCTGCATCAACCGGGCAAGCGAAACAACTCGGCCTCGACACACGGAAGACCCCAAAAGCGGTTTTCCGAGCGGGGAAGAATTGAACCGAAACACAAAGATAGGAACCGAAAATGAAGTACCAAGGACAACCCGCTGGCAAAAGTTTTCTCTATTACGCGCTGGCTTTGGCCTATGTCGCCAGCCTGATGGTGGTGTTCAACACCATGGCTTCGCAGATCCTGTAATGCATACGGGACACGCCGGGCGGAGATACGGACAATCGCCGAAAAACGGCTCGTCCGTCCCGCCGGCGTAAAGCCGACAAGCCCCCCGACGCGGAGACTTGATGGCGTGCAGCCGATTGGAGGCTTTGCGCGCCTTAGCGAAAAGCAGAAACCGGTTTTCGGTCAAATCGGCGGTTTTCGCCTCATTGCACGCAAGATGCGACGCCCCCCACATACAGCATGTGCGCCCACGGCAGATCGACGCCGACAGTGCGTTCGGCAAGCGTGCCGAGGGTTGCGCGCAGTACGGTCTGTTTGTCGCCGTATCCGGCATGGGCGACGATGACGGCCGGAGTTTCGGCGGGAAGATATTTCAGCAGTTCCCCCGTCACCATCGGCAGATCCATCTTCATGGTAAAAAACGCCAGCATCGCCCCGGTCGCCGCCAATTTGGCGAGGCGATCGGGCAGATCTTCGCGTCCGCTCACCGCCTCGGCCAGCACCACCGCGCGGCCCGTTCCGCCGGTGATCTCGCCGCACAGCGCCGCATTCGCAATGTTGAAGCTGGACAAGCCGGGGATCACTTCGGGGGCGAGATCGGCGAATTCGGTCAAGTATCCGCGCTGTGGGCTGAACAGCGAGGGATCGCCGAAATCGAGCACCGCCACCGTCTTGCTCTCCCCCACCGCATCGCGAACGATTTTGCGATAGCGGTCTTCCTCGCCTTCCGGCGCATCGTTAAGCGGCGTGGCGGTAAAATAACCGTGGCCGGCGTCGTAGACGTCTTTGCCGGCAAGCAGTGCAGCCAGCCGGTCGCGCACAAAGCCCATCGCGAACACGACGTCGGCGGCTTCGACGATCTTCTGCGCCTTGACGGTGATATGATCGGCATCACCGACGCCGACGCCGACCAAATAGATTTTTCCGGTTTTCGGTTTCACTCGACTACTCCAATATCGCTTTCGCAGCGGCAACCGCCTTGGCGGCATTTTCGGCGTTTGCGGGTGAGGCGCCCTTGGCGAACCCGGTCTCGGCAAGCTGCAACACCTTACAGGTCTCGAAGCCGGCGGCACGCATCACCTTGCTGGCGCAGGATTGCGGGCATCCGTCGATGACGAACAGAACATCGGCCTCACGCGCATTCGCCAGTTTACCGCCGTGGCAAGCGGCGATAGCGGCGAGGCAGTCCATTTTGCCGACGCCTTCGACCGACAGCCGCCGGGCAGCCAGATCGGACAGCGCGCCGACATCGGCAGCGCCGGAGCAGGCGTAGATCAGCGCATTTGCCACATCAGTTCTCCTTCAGCCATTGAGCGACGTCTTCGGATTTGGGCAGACCGCCAGCATGTACCACTTTGCCGTCGATTACGATCGCCGGCGTGGCGGCAACGCCGTAGCCTGCAATGGCAGCCATGTCGAAAACCTTTTCGAAGGCAATGGCAACACCCAATTTCGCCGCCTCCGCCTGCACCATTGCGGCGGTGTCTTGGCAGCGCTTGCAACCGGACCCCAGCACTTTGACGTCTTTCATCGTTTTCCCTCAGAACATCAGGTTGAACACATATCCCGTCAGCAGAATGCCAAACCCTACTGTCGCGGCGAATACCGCAATCAGCTTGAGGCTGAGCACTTTGCGCAAGATCACGAATTCCGGCAGCGACAATGCGGTGACGCTCATCATGAAGGCAAGCACCGTTCCCATCGCCGCGCCCTTGGCGAGCAGCGCCTCGGCAATCGGTATGGTCGCGGCGGCGGACGAATACATCGGGATGCCCAACGCCACCGCCGCCGGCACCGACCACCAGGCGGACTTGCCCATGACGGCCGCCATCAACCCCTCGGGTACATAACCGTGGATGAAGGCACCAACTGCGATGCCGGCAAGCACATAGGGCCACGTCTTACCGACGATATCGGAGACCGCTTGAATACCGGCATCGATGCGATCGGCGAAAGAAATGCTCTTTTCCGACGATACGGCCGGCGCCGCGCGCAAATTCCTCACCCAATTCTCCAACCAGCCTTCCAGATGCAGCCGGCCGATGACCCAGCCTGCGGCTATGCCGATGCCAAGACCGAAGATCAAATAGATCGCCGCCACCTTCCAGCCGAACAGCGCCAGCAACAGGCCGAGGGCGATTTCGTTGACCATCGGCGCGGTAATCAGAAACGAAAAAGTGACGCCGAGCGGCACCCCGGCGGTGAGAAAACCGACGAACAGCGGCACCGCCGAACAGGAACAAAACGGCGTAACGATGCCGAGACACGCCGCCAGCACGTTGCCGACGCCCTCGCGCCGCCCAGACAGCAGCGCCCGCGTGCGCTCAGCCGAGAAATAACTGCGCACCATTCCCATTGCAAAGACGATGACGGCGAGCAACAGCAGCACCTTGGGCGCTTCGAAGAGGAAAAAGGCAGCGGCATCGCGTAAATGTCCGCGCAGCGGCAGCATTGCCGTCAGCCCAACCGCGGCCGGCTGCAAAAAAACGTACAACGCCGCCCCGGCCGTCAGCGCCACACCGGTGCCGGCGATTTTCCGCATCCCGGTCATGCCGCCCGCTTCTTTTCCGCCGCCGCGGCCCTGATCGCCGCATCGACAACGGCCGACAGCTTCGGCGCCAATTGCGGATTGCGGCGATAGCGCACCCATTGGGCATCGCGGCGATCAATCACCAGCCCGGCCGTCTTCAGTATGCCCATGTGACGCGACATCCGCGACTGAGTGGCGCCCAGCGTCCGCATCAACTCGCAGACGCAACGTTCCTTGCCGTCCCACAGCATGGCCAATGCCGCCAGCCTGGTGGGGTCGGAAAGCGCTGTGAGAATGCGAACTGTATCGTTCATTTGAAACCGCATATGCGTATGCGCGCATTTATTGCGATCGTTACGTACCAGCCCGGCCGGAAATGTCAAGGTCACGCGTGGCGACGACGGCGCGGAGAAACCGCACCGCATCCGTTCGCCCGTATCATATTGAAATTTCAAGTAAAAATCCCCACGGACCGTCGTCCGCCGCCGTAAGGCTTATGTTTACCGGCCGACGTCTATTTTCGCTTTCGGGAGCTTCGGCGGTCGGATTATGAATTTTTACGCAACACGGGGATTTCTCGATGCCGCCGCCGCGATCTATTTCAAGGGCCGAGACACCGCCATAGCGGATGTCAGAATCGGCAACGACACCTTGCGACTGCTGGTCGTCGACGGCCGGAGAATCGTCACCAAGCTGCAATTTCTCGATTTTCACCAGCCGCTGGCGCCGTCGGAAATAGGCGAAACGGTTCGTAGCGGCCGTTTTGCCGAAAACGTAGTCAGGGGCACGATCGTTTGCGGCGATGCGGCCGTCAAAGACGGCAAAGGCGAGATAGCGCCCTATGTCGACTGGTCGGATTTCGGCGACTTCGATGCTTACCGCGAGTTGGTCCTGAACCGCCATCGCGGTTTCGTGCGCGATCGCGAACGCCGCCGGCGCCGCCTGATCGCCGATCACGGCGAGCTGACGTTCGCCATGAACGATACCGCCGACGACGTATTTGCCTTCGCTCAAAAGTGGAAGAGCCGTCAGTTGCGCGAGACCGACCACGACGATTTTTTCGCACGGCCGCAAACGGCGGAATTCCTGGCCCTCTTGCGCGAAAGAAACCTGCTGGTCTCGTCCACATTGCGCGTCGGCGGTAATCTTATCGCGGTCTGGATCGGCTTCATATACGAGGGGTGCTGGTCGGGCTGGATATTTACGTACGATCCGGCCTACCGGAAATTCGCCGCCGGCCATCAACTGCTGGCCAGTATGCTTGAAGAAAGCTTCCGGTGCGGGCATCGCGAGTTCGACTTCTCCGCCGGTAGCGACGACTACAAGCTGACCTACGCCACCCACGTCCGCTTGCTAGGCACTATCGGCCGGCCGCCGCTTAGCCGCATCGTCGCCGAAGGCGCCAAGAACGGTTTGCGGCAGTGGGCGCCCGGCTTGTTCCGCACGGCGCGCCGCGCCAAGAAAGCGATCGGGCGGACGCTGTTGCCCCGCTCCGTGCAGGCGGGAGGAATGTGATGCAGCTCCCGTCCCCGGTCGACGATCAATTCGACACGGCACCGCCGCCGGAGGAAAAACGGATTTCGACGCTGACGCGCTGGAAATGGCACGTTATCGATAGTCTCTCGGCCGTCATCATGCCGGCGGTCAAGGCGGCCGCCCGCCCCTATGT
>WSSedL1CaDRAFT_10002184_pt1 | contig 10208 bp, 10 predicted proteins | sample WetSurSL1Cattail_FD_9464 | JGI IMG/M metagenome (IMG submission 9464)
ACATTTTGTTCAGCGCAAGGAGCACGGCGGCCGCGTCCGCACTGCCTCCGCCAAGTCCCGCCTGTGACGGAATGGTTTTTTTGATATCTATGGTAACGCCCGGTTTTATTCCTGCATATGCAAAAAAGGCAGACGCCGCTTGATAAGCAATATTCGCTTCATCGCAAGGCACATCAGACCTATCACAGTGAACCCCGATTCCGGGTTCACCCGCAGTAAGAATCAGCCGATCACAAAGGGAAACAGACTGCATCACCATTCGCAGCAGATGATATCCGTCGGCACGCTTTCCTGTAATATCCAGCGTCAGATTAATTTTTGCATATGCACTGATGGAGATGGACATCATATTCTTCCTTTACAAGTGTCTTTTAGCAATTCAATAAACTGATAGGAAAATTATTAACTGTCTCTCCACCATAGGCAGGGAGACAGTAGAAAAAAGCTGCTTATTAAATTGCGATAGGTCAATTACCATCGGTTAATGCCGATGAGATTTAGACTGTAGTTGACTTGATAAAATGCGCTATACGGGAAAGAGCCTCGGTAATATGTTTAATTGAATAGGAATAGGATACGCGCACGTACCCTTCTCCGCAGTCGCCGAACGCATTGCCAGGAACCAGTGCGACATGCTCTGCCATAAGCAACTTTTCGCAGAATTCCTCGGAGGTAAGTCCGGTGCTCTTAATAGAGGGAAATACATAAAATGCTCCCTCCGGCTCAAAACAGGTAAGCCCCAAAGAATTGAAGCCGTCAACAATTAAGCGGCGGCGCATATCGTATTGTTCCCGCATATAATCAATGTCGCTGTCCCCGTTTTTCATGGCTTCAATGGCGGCGTACTGGGCCATCGTGGGCGCACTCATAATTCCAAACTGGTGAAGCTTGGTCATTTGACCGATAATCTCCTTTGGCCCGACAGCATAGCCCAAACGCCAGCCCGTCATAGCAAACGACTTTGAAAAGCCGTTCACAACAACCGTGCGCTCTTTCATTCCCTCAATCGCGGAGAAAGAAACATGACGGGTATCGCCATAGGTTAATTCGCTGTAGATTTCATCGGAAAGGACCATAAGGTTGTTTTCAAGAACAACTTCGGCAATCTCATTCAGATGCTCCCGTCGCATTACTGCACCGGTCGGATTGTTCGGAAACGGAAGAATCAGCAGCTTGGTCTTTGGCGTAATCTTTTCGCGTAACTCTTTGGCAGTCAGGCGAAATTGATTTTCCGCTTTCGTTTGAATTGTGACCGGTACGCCCCCCGCCATTTCAGTCAGGGGCACATAACAGACAAAGCTTGGCTCCGGAATCAGGACTTCTTCACCGGGATTAATCAGGCAGCGGAGGCACAAATCAATTGCTTCGCTGCCGCCGACCGTCACAACGACATCGGTTCTCGGTTCATATTCCGTATGATAGCGTCGTTTGAGCCAATGGCAGATTTCTTCTCTTAACTCAATGAAACCGCGATTCGGAGAATACCATGTTTTGCCGTCTTCAAGTGATTTGATTCCCTCCTGCCTTACATGCCACGGCGTCGAAAAATCCGGTTCACCGATCGACAGGGAAATCACATGATCCATCTCGCTTGCAATGTCGAAGAAGCGGCGGATTCCGGATGGCTTTATTTGCTTTACTTCATCATTGAGCATGAGTTGGTAATCAATCACAGAGCACACTCCTTCTCTCATCCTTCTCATCGTCCGGGTTGAGAATGACCCCGCCGTCTTTGTAGCGGGTTAAAATAAAGTGAGTCGCTGTGGACAGAACGGAATCGAGCGTAGAAAGGCGCCGCATAACGAACATCGCAATTTCCTGCATACTGCGGCCATGCACTTTTACCGCAAGGTCATAGCCGCCGGACATCAGATATACGCTCTCGACTTCATCAAACTGCATAATGCGGTTGGCAATCTCATCAAAGCCCCGGTCGCGTTTTGGAGAAACACGAAGTTCAATCAAGGCGCTGGCTTTATTCTCATCGACCTTTTCCCAGTTAATCAGTGCTTTGTAGCCTCGGATTACGCCTGCTTTTTCGTAAGCGGCGATTTCTTCGGCAACCTCACTTTCTGACTTATCCAGCATTACCGCAAGCTGTGCAGTCGAAAGGCGTGCATTTTCATCCAACAGGGTTAATAAACGATCCATAATAATTACGCTCCTCCTATCAATCAATTAACAATTCACTAAATAAACTGCGCTTTCTTCTGTCTGTCAGCCCCGCCTAAGGTGGGGCTGACAGACAATTAAATTCTCTTTAATTATTTAAATAACTATAAAACAAAATGCTCTTTCAACCGCTCCCCCGGTTTTAAGAGCATATTACTCGATTGGTAAAAACTTTGGTTCATGCTGGATATAAATCGTGAAATGGTTAAAATCAGCTTGACGCAAAAGATGAAGACCCTCCTCGATTCCTCCGCAGACATCCGCCCATCTGTGGGCATCCGAACCAATTGTGATCAGCTTGCCCCCAAGCTCACGGTAGCGCCGAATGATCGGAAGATCAGGCATCGTTTTGCCAAGCTTTTGACGTAGGCCGGAGGTGTTCACCTCAAGTGCCTTATGCTTTTCAATCAATTTCATTAAAATTTCATCTATTCTGCCCTTATATAAATCATCATTTATCGTCAGCCCACGTTCACCGACAATGTAGCGCCAGGGGTAGGTCAGGTGGGAAAGCGAATCAAATCTTCCCCATTCGATTGTTTCAAGAATTTCGTCAAAATAACGGGTGAGCGCATCGTTGATCTCAATATGAGCATAGTCGATTTCAAAAAAATCGGCCAGATTTCTAACATTATGAACCGAAGCGAGCACAAAATCAAAATCGCATGAATCAAGCGCGTCTTCAGCAGCAGACTGGTTCTGCATGGGCTGTCCAATCTCCACACCGGCGTAAACATGAAGACGGTTGTGAAAAACAGCCCCCGCCTTACGCGCTTCGAAGTATGACTGACGGATACTTCTGTCATAAGCTTCCGATACATAGGCGTTGCATTCACAGTGATCCGTCATGGTCAGCGCGTAAAGTCCAAGCCGGGCAGCACTTTCACACATCATCATTGTGGGGTCTGCCCCGTCACGCGAACAGTCGGAATGGACGTGGCTATCGGATATATATCGATATTTAATACGAATCAGTCCTTTCCTAAAGTCAATTAACACTGACTTATAAATAAATATTTTAACCGTATGTAAATAACTTTCATTAGCAGAAGAACAAGTTGAGTTTAAAAGGGCTTACTTTCAGTCTCTCCTATTATTTTAGCGTAAGATAATGTATTTAATCATAAATATTATAAATATATAGTAACATAAAACGATATATAATTATACGTTACTAATAAATATTTTGCGGAGAAAAAACCAAAATATTTTAAACAGTTTGACCACCTGACAAAAAATGCAGTACTTCAGCACTGCGGAGGTACTCTTGACAAGAAATCAAAACTCGTCCATAATGGTTAATAAAGTTAATTTTAGGGTAAAATAATATTTATCTGGAGGTATTTTAAATGCGTGCTGTAGTTACTGTGATTGGAAAAGATATGGTAGGAATTCTCGCCCGTGTTTCTACTATTTGTGCGGAAAACGGCGTAAATGTCGTTGAGGTAACACAATCGATTCTTCAGGATTTATTTGCAATGATTATGATGGTGGACATCTCAAAATCCACTGTACCATTTAACGAGCTTTCAGATAAACTCACGGCACTCGGTGATGAAATGAACCTCACCGTTCACATCATGCATGAAGACATTTTTAATTCCATGCACCGTATATAAATACACTGCTCAAAATTCTGTCCTGTACATCTTATAGGGCGGGAATTTTTTGTATACTCCGTTTGAAAGGTTGATAATAAAATGGTAGACTCCCACGATATACTGGAAACAATCAATATGATTGACAATGAGAATCTTGACGTACGTACCATTACGATGGGTATTTCGCTGTTTGACTGCATTGACTCCGATATTGACCGTGCGTGTAATAAGATATATGACAAAATTTGCCGTTATGCCGGCAACCTGGTCAAAACCGGAGAAGACATCAGCAAAGAATACGGAATTCCCATTATAAACAAGCGAATTTCTGTAACCCCGATTGCAATGGTGGCCGCAGCCTGCCCGGGGAAAAGCCCTGTACATTTTGCAAAAGCACTGGATCGTGCGGCCAAAGCGACCGGAGTAAACCTGATCGGCGGTTATTCCGCGCTTGTTCATAAAGGCTTCGGCCCCGGTGATTACGCGCTGATTTCAAGCATTCCGGAAGCTTTGACAGAAACAGAAACAGTATGTTCCTCCGTCAATATCGGCACAACGAAAGCCGGAATCAACATGGACGCGGTTGCCAAAATGGGCGGAATCGTCCGCCAACTGGCCGAGGCCACAGTGGACCATGAGTGCTTCGGCGCAACAAAGCTGGTGATTTTCTGCAACGCACCTGAGGACAATCCATTCATGGCAGGAGCATTTCACGGCCCAGGCGAACCTGACTGCGTAATCAACGTAGGGGTCTCCGGCCCGGGCGTCGTGCGCGCGGCACTTGCAAAAGCAGGTGACTGCGACCTTTCCGAAGTGGCAAACATTATTAAAAAGACGGCATTCAAGATAACGCGCATGGGCCAGCTGGTTGCTCAGGAGGCTTCGCGCAGACTGTATGTTCCATTTGGAATTGTTGACCTTTCTCTTGCTCCTACTCCCGCGGTGGGCGACTCTGTTGCACACATCCTTGAGGAAATGGGTCTTGAATGCTGCGGTGCGCACGGCACAACCGCCGCGCTCGCGCTGCTGAACGACGCTGTTAAGAAAGGCGGAATTATGGCTTCTTCCCATGTTGGGGGGCTGTCCGGCGCTTTTATTCCGGTGACGGAAGACGCCGGCATGATCAATGCAGCAAGGTGCGGCGCCCTGAGCATTACGAAGCTTGAGGCAATGACGGCTGTTTGTTCAGTCGGTTTGGATATGATCGTGATACCGGGTGACACACCGGCCGAAATTATTTCCGCAATTATCGCGGATGAGGCCGCAATCGGTATGATTAATTCAAAGACTACAGCCGTACGTGTGATTCCTGCGATTGGTAAAAAAGTAGGAGAAGAACTGAATTTCGGCGGATTATTCGGCGGTGGCCCCGTAATGGAGGTCAATCGTTTCTCCCCGCTTAAATTTATTCAGCGAGGCGGTCGAATTCCTGCTCCAATACAAAGTTTGAAGAATTAGTATTATAAAAGTCGCTAGAATTTATAAACTATAATGTCGATTCTTTATTTAATTGGAAAAAGGTAATTCTTGCAAAAAAAATTTATGCCATCTATAATAAATGTTGTACTCATCATAGCTGTTTCATTCAAAAAAAGCAGTGGTATCTATGATAAGGAGGTGCGGTAAAATGCAGAATCTGGTAAAACAGATTGTTGAATATGATAAGGAGGTTAAGTCAAAATGGAGGATTTAGTAAAACAAATTGTAGATATGGACCGTAAGGCCAGAGAAATCACAGATGCCGCTCAATTGGAAAAAGCAAGCTCTGAAAAAGAGATTGCTGAAAGGCGCGAGCAAATTCGAATCGACTATCTTGCCAGAGCAAGAAAACGGATCAGCATGAACGAGCCAACTGAACGAAAAGTTGCAGAAGCTGAGTGGGAACAAAAAAACAAGAAAAACATTGAACTTTCACAGAAACTTGATGACCTTTACCGCGAAAAAAGCGAAGAGTGGGTCAACGCGCTCATTACCAGAGTTATAGGGGAGTGATGCAAATGCTATCTGCCATTACCACCCTTTCGTCCAATGCTGTTTTAGCCAAAGCACATGCTATGTACGGCAGGCGTTTGACCAATGAAAACTATACTGATCTTTTGGCTTGTCAAACTGTCGGTGACGTAGCTTCCTACTTGAAAAACCGCACCGCGTACAGCAGGACATTGGCAGGCATTAACGAAAATACAATTCACCGCGGTCAGCTTGAATTTAAGCTGAAACAAAAACTTCTTGACGATTACGCTTCGCTATGCAGATATGAAATTACGGTCGGTGAGCGTTTTTCACAGTATTTAATTGAGCACAGCGAAATTGATCAGATTTTGCACAGCCTTTTACTTTTAGATGCGGGAAAACCCGAAGAATATCTCTTTTCAATGCCGGGTTATCTCAACCGACTCACACACATTGACTTGATTGCATTGAGCCATATGAAGAATTTTGATGATCTGCTTGATGCATTGAGCAACACTCCCTATCGAAAAATACTTGAGCCGTTTAAACCCGAAGAGGGAGTTCCGATTAATTATACGGGGATTGAGCAAGCTCTTTACACTTACCGTTTTTCCAACATTTTTGAAATTATTGACAAATACACCCATGGTGAAACAAAAAAGCAACTCCGTGAGATTTTTGATTCTTATGTTGATCTGCAAAATTATGTCCGTATTGTCCGCCTTAGGGTTTCATATCAGTCTGATCCGGAATTTATCCGCGGTTCACTCCTACCTTTTGGAAATCTCAGTCCTCAAACGATCGACAAGATGATTGAAGCCGACACCGAAAAAGAAATCACCGATGTGATGAGCAAAACCACGATTGCAAAAGAATATTTGAAGATTGGTCATGCTTATATTGATGAAATTCCAACCCTTGTAAACTATTTCATTTGTCGCCGCAATATTCGGTTTTCCATCCATCCTTCAGTCGTTATGATGTCATATACCTTTATCTCACAATGTGAACTTGCAGATATCATCACCATCGTCGAGGGAGTCCGTTATAAACTTCCCCCCGAAGAAATCGCAAAATTACTCATTGTTTACAACTATAAGCGAAAGGAGTAATTGAGTATTGTCTGTTATAAAAATTGATGTAGTCAGTATTATAGGTAGAATTACCGATCTGGACAATGTAACTGCATTATGCGGAAGATCATGTGTGTTTCATCCCGACAATGCACTGTCATTTTACTCCGATACATCGGATTTTTCACCGCTGAATGAAGAAAATCCATATTTGGAATCTCTGCAGCTGCTGACCAATACCTTTACAAATACCAAAAAAAAGCTTGATCTTTTAAGCTCAGATGGATTTGCAAAGGCTGACCTGAGTGCGCAGAATGTTGATTCCCGTGTGAAATCCATTGTAGATTCATTTAATGATTTACAGAGTCAACGCGCCGACGCGCAGGAAAAAGCGCAGAATTATACACAGCAGATTGAAGACTTCAGCCATTTCATCGGGTTGAACCTCAAATTTGATGAAATTAATGCCTGCAAATTTATAAAAGTGCGTTTCGGCTCAATTCCAAGGGAAAGTTACGAAAAACTGGCGTCATATGATGAAAATCCATACGTTGTGTTTTTTCCGTGTACCAGTGATGAAACCCATTACTGGGGTGTCTATTTTTCCCCGATTTACATGGTCAGTGAGATTGATCGTATTTTTTCAAGTCTTTATTTTGAAAAGACAAAATTAGCGGAACTGTCCGATAGCCCGGAAATCTCAGTAGAAAATTTACGAGACAAGCGTGATGAGGAAATACGACGAATTGAACTCTTAGATGAAAAATTTGACGAATTATGGGAAAGCAAAAAGTTGGAATGCCAAGAAATGTATTCATGGCTTACTGAGCAATCCGTATATTTCAGTATTCGCCGCTATGCCGCAAGATACAATGACAATTTTATTCTTACCGGATGGGTTCCGGCGGAAAAGGAAAGTTTCTTTAGGAATGAACTGAATAAAATTGAATCTATTGAATATGCTTTTGACGGTGGCCAGGATGAACTGATTCATTCCCCGCCGATTAAGCTGAAAAACAAGAAAGTATTTAGCCCCTTCGAATTTTTCGTTGATTTGTACGGTCTTCCTTCTTATGATGAAGTTGACCCCACTCCTTTTGTCGCGATTACTTACATGCTGCTGTTTGGAATCATGTTTGCTGACCTTGGGCAGGGGCTGGTCGTCTCTTTGATTGGCTGGTACATGTGGAACAAGATGAAAATCAAACTTGGCCGACTCTTAGTTCCGTGCGGAATTTCATCTGCTGTATTTGGTGTTCTGTTCGGTTCGGTATTCGGATTTGAAAATGCACTCGATCCGTTATTTAAAAATGTTTTAGGAATGTCCGAAAAGCCCATTGAGGTTATGAAACCCGCCACAACAAGTATGGTGATTTATGCCGCGGTTGGAATCGGTATCATGCTTGTGATCTGTGCGATTTTGATGAATATCAACTCAGCGCTGCAAAGAAAGAATTATGAAAACGCTCTATTCGGTCCGAACGGGTTTGCCGGTTTGATTTTTTACGGTTCTTTGATCGTCGGATTTGGCGGTCAACTCGTATTTGGCTGGCAGCTTGTCACCCCTGCATATATTCTTTGTTTCTTCATTCTCCCTCTGTTCAGTATGTTTTTCAAAGAAGTACTGGGAGATTTGATGGCACATAAGCAACACTGGAAGCCCGAAAAATGGGGCGACTTCATCATGCAAAACTTCTTTGAGGTCTTTGAGTATTTATTAAGCTTTGCTACCAACACCATGAGCTTTATGCGTGTTGGCGCCTTTGTTCTTGTTCACGCCGGTATGATGATGGTTGTTTTCACTCTCGCGGATATGACCAGCGGAATCGGATATCTTCTCATTGTTGTAATCGGCAATATATTTGTTATGGCGTTGGAAGGTTTGCTCGTTGGTATTCAAGTGTTAAGACTTGAATTCTACGAAATGTTCGGTCGCTTCTTTGACGGCGAGGGCCGTCCGTTTACTCCCGTTGTTGTTCATGCGGAGCAGTAATGTTCCGCTTAACTAATTTTAATTATTTTATTGGAGGTTATTGTTATGAATTATGTTTTATTAGGTTTGCCTGTCGCGTTTTTGGTGGTTTCTGTTCTTTTAAGCATAAGAGCTGTAAAGAAAGGTAAAAAGAAGAGCCGTGCTTTAGCAATCCAGATTTTCACCTTCTTAGCTGTTTGCGTTGTATCTTTTGCAGTCCCGACGATTGCTTCCGCTACTACGGCAAATGATACTGCCACTCCGACAACCGGTACAAGCCAAGCCGCTCCTGTTGCTGATAATTCAAAAGGTATGGGTCTGCTTGCTGCCGCCCTTGTTACCAGTATTGCCGGCATCGCCGGTGCAATTGCCGTAGCAGCAGCTGCTCCTGCTGCAATCGGTGCAACAAGTGAAGATCCTAAAGTATTTGGTAAAGCACTGATTTTCGTAGCTTTGGGCGAAGGTATTGCCCTTTACGGCTTACTGGTTTCAATCCTGATTCTTAATAAGATTTAATTGACCGAAAGCTGAGGTGCATCAGATGCGCTTTTATCTGATTAGCGATAATGTGGATACTCAGGTCGGCATGAGGCTGGCGGGCATAGACGGTATTGTCGTTCATGAAGTCACTGAGGTGCAAAAAGCCTTAAAAGATGCGATGGCAATGAATGATGTTGCCGTTATTCTGATCACAGAAACATTGCTCACTCTTTGTCCCGAGCTGGTTTATGATTTAAAACTCAAGCAAAAACGCCCGCTTATTGTTGAAATTCCGGACAGACACGGCAACGGCCGTACGAAAGACTCAATTACCCGTTATGTCCGTGAGGCAATCGGGATGAAAATTTAAGCCGTTTGTTACGGCGAAACGGGGGTAAGTCATGGCATCTAACGATGAAAAAGCGAATAAATTCTATAACGCGATTAATCATTATGCGGAAGAACAACGCAGCAAAATCGAACAGGAAATTATGGATTTCAAGCAAAAAGAACTGGAAGAAGCTGAGATTGACGCTTTGACCGAAGCTTACCAGCTGATTCAGAAGGAAATGGCTGAAATGCGCAATGGTATTTCCCATGAAATGTCGCTGCGTGGGATGAATGCCCGCAGGGACATTTTGGCAAAGCGGCAGAAAATAACCAATGATGTTTTTGAACGCACTGCAAAAAAGCTCTGCGAATTCACCGAGAAAAGTGACTACGTTGTTTTATTACAAAAATTCGCCGGAAATCTTCAAAAAACCTTTGATAAATCCGGTACGGTGATTTGTATTAAAAACGGCGATCAAAAATATGAAGAACAAATTAAAGCTGCCTTTGGCAAGGACTGTACATTTAAAGTTGACGCTGGAATTCAAATTGGCGGTATTCGAGCCTATAACTCAGAAATGGGTATCATGGCTGACGAAACTTTAGACTCTCTATTAGAAGGCCAGC